>OLIQ01000769.1_pt1 | contig 13082 bp, 16 predicted proteins | sample 1609631 | NCBI WGS metagenome assembly OLIQ01 (sample SAMEA4350114, study PRJEB24818) | metagenome | biome: human; feature: gut; material: faeces | place: Denmark | collected 2013-09
AACGATTTATTTGCGTGTTTGGGATTAACCCAGACCCGCAAGTTATTGACAAACTTTGCAAAGAACTCATTTTATTTACTGCCAGAGCCGCTTAGGCGTGGCTATTTTTTAACGAACTATTGAATATTGGTCATGGCATTAAAAAAATAAGAGATATGATTAGAAAAAGCTGATCATTTGTTGAGCGAATCAATCACAAAAATATCGCAAATATCTAATATACAACAAAATAGCAATCACTACATTTCTCTCAGAAAGAAAACCTTCAGTCAGTACAATATAATTCCAACTTGTTTCTTGTCAGATAAATAAAAACAATAATTGCCATAGAATTACAGCGATCCGGTTGAGCACGTATGCTGAAATCTATGGCGTAAACTGTTATAGAATTACAGTGTCTTCAAGATAATGCTGTTCGCTTTATCTACCACAGAGGTGTCTAACGATGCAAGATAAATCCGTGTAGTGTTTTCCGAATCATGTCCCATAGCCTCGCTGATGGTAGCCAGCGGAATGTTTTTACTTCTGGCGATAGAAGCCCAGGCGTGGCGCGCCACGTAACTCGTCAGCGGAATAGGAAGACCGATTTGTTCTCCCAATTTCTTTAGTTTTGAATTCACCAGCTGGGCTGCACTCTTGTATTGCTTCCGTTCGTCCGCTTCTGCGTCGAGAATGATCGGCAACAGATAGGAAGAACCCATGGTGTCGTATTTATCTATGATTTCTTGCATGGGCTTTTCCCATTTGATTAGTAGCTGTTGGTTGGTCTTTTTTCTGCGATATGATAAAAAACCGTTTTGCAAATTACTTTTCTTTAGATAAGCCATATCTATAAATGACATTCCCCGAGTATAAAAACTGAACATAAATAGGTCTCTTGCATATTCCAAAGAGGAATCGTGGCTTAAATCCATATCGCGTATCTGCCGGATAATTTTGGCCGGAACCGCCCGTTTTATAGTTTTATCTATGCCTGTATATACATGTTTAAACGGATATCGCTGTATGACCAATTCTTTCTCTACGGCACGGTTATACATGGCCCTGAGATTTCTCATGTAATAAGAAGTACTGTTCGGACAAATGTCCTGAAATTTTAGATATTGTTCATATTCTATCATCAGATTGGAGTCTACGTTGTCGAAAGGGATGTCCCTGTCTCTCTTTTGGGAGTGCATGAATCGCTTGAAGCTATTGAGTGTAGTGGTATAAGTTTCGGTGGTGCGCATTTTCCCTATTTGTCTCAGTTGTTCAATGAGATTCTCACAAAAAGACACAAAGTATTCGTTTACAGGAGGAGCGGAATAATATTCAATGATTTCGTCTGCCGTATATTTGTATCCAAGATTCTCAAATCTTATCATGATATCTTTTAGACGTGAGGTATCTTCTTTTATACATTTTTTTAAAGAAACCAAATACCGGTGTCGGTTTTCTCCGGTCTTTGCCGGTATGATTATTTGGGAGTTGAAAATATCCCACTCATCAGGATAAATCTTGTATCCTGAATTTATCTGTCTTGCTACACGATTATGAATTACTTGATAGAACAAGGTTCCCGCTTTTCCTTCTATAGAGGAATGTCGATACTTTATTTTCAATGATGCCATTTTTCGTTGATATTATAATTCTAATAATAAATATATTACCATCATTCAGACAAACAAAGAAGAGATTTCTTTAATGTTTCAAATCAATATAATTCATAAATTTGTTTGATTTGTACTAATTCAAAATTATCACCCACTTTAAAGCGAAGTTCAGGAATGGTTATGCTGTTCTTATATAAAACAGACAGACTTTAAAATGCCATCCAGCAACCCCCTTGAATCCCGCCGTATTTCAATTCTCTTTTTCCCATATAACGATTTTCCCATTTTTATTTATCCCGTCAGTAGCTCCACCTTGCGTGGTTCAGGGTGCGAAGCTACGGACGGGCCCCCTAAAAATCTGCAAGGCCGCTTCGCGCCCTGCGGGTTTTGGCGAAAATTTTTCAATCCGTCCAGCCGGGCGGTTGAAAATTTTTCACCAAAAGCCTTGCATATTTTCTCCCCGTCCGTATCTGCCCCCTGAAACGAGCAAGGTGAAGCCACCGACAAGGCATAAAAAAAAAGTCAATGTTATGAAAAAGAGAATTGAAATACGGCAGGATTTGAAACGAGGCTTCGGCTCCGCTCCAACCGGCATTAAAAATTGGGTGAAGTGGTCGCCGGTCGGTTTCGTGGTCTATGTGGCGGTGCGTTTCGTGTGTGCCTTTTTGGGTGGTATTCTGCCCATGTCGGCAGTTTTGGCGGTGGTGGTTTTCCTCATCCGTGCCGTGTGGCGCATCCTTTGCGTGCTCGCCATTTTCATCCTTGCGCTTTGCGTGATACTCTGACAGAATATGAATCATTTTAAAATCAAATCATTATGAACAAAGTACATTTATTGGGAGCCAACAGAAGTTACGACAGAGACGTTCAGACCGTTTCAGTCAACCAAGTGGTAGTATTGGAGGGTTACAGCTATGACAGCTATGTTGTGTATGAAGTAACCCGTGACAAGTGGGGAATAACCTATCATCTTGTCAATTTGCGGACATACGAGTTTCATACATCCGACCTTATCCGCCCGTTATCGGAAAAATTCGGAATAGGAATCTATTACGATAATGCGAACCCCAGGTTTTTAGATCCGTTGGAAACAGCCGCTTTACTCACCAAGGCAAAAGAGAAGAAAGCCGAAGAAGAAAAGAAAGCGAAGGAAACAAGAGAGGAATACGGACGTATCGCCAAAATCGGTGCGGAGCGTTTGCGCCCCCTTGTCCCGACGGATGCAAAGGCGGTCATTATCGGCACACTACGGGTAAACGAGTGCGACAGCTATACGGACTATTATGACTACAGTATAGCAAGAACCGTCATTTTAGGCTTTTCCAAACATACACGCAACCTCTTTTCAGAAATGCGCAAGCATGCCGCCAATTTTGAGGGAACGGCCTATTTGGCGGAATATAACGCAGATTACGAACACCGTGAAAATTACAGCATGGGAGACGGTATGTATTTGGGCAGGAACAAGTACAGCGGTTGGACGGTTGAGAAAGAGCCTATCCACGACCTTGAAAAATTCATAGAACGGTATGCGCACACCGCAGGGGATGAAGCCAACCTTTGCATGAAAGCACCGCAGAGAAACAGCGATACGGCAGAACAATCCACAGCAACCGCAGACCTTTCAACCCTCAGTCTTGAAATCGTGGAATACAGCGAGAAGGCGATTGCCGTATTCGGTGACACCAGGCCGATAAAGGACATTCTGAAAGACTTGAACGGTCTGTTCCGTGCGAACCTCACCTATAAGGGCGAAAGGCGTGCAGGGTGGATATATTCCAAGAAGCAGGAAACGAAAGTAAGGGAAGCACTCGCCACGTGCATCCGTGTATGACAGCATGAACGGCAGGGCGGAACAATCCGCCCGCCTATCAACGAACCCATAAAAAAGTAACGGCATGAGAACGGAAACAAGAACATACACCCTCTATCGGATAACCGAGTTATCCGAGGAAGCCAAAGAGAAAGCACACAACGAATGGTTGTGCAACCGATATTTTTACGGTTGGACACACGAGAACCGTCAGACCCTTGATACCTTTTGCGAACGCTTCGGCATTGTGTGCCGTAATTGGAGATATGACGCATGCAATTACAGCTATGACTACCGCAGCAGGCAGGAAGACTGCATAGACGGGCTAAACGGTTGGCGGTTGGCGGCCTATCTGATGAACAACCATTGGAACGACCTGTACACGCCAAAATATTTTTGGAAAGGGACGAAAGGACGAAAAAGCAGGATATTTGTAGATGCCTGTTGTCCCCTTACGGGCTATTATATAGATAACTGTATTCTTGATCCGATTTATCAGTTCTTGAAATCCCCCACCGAAAATATCACGTTTGACAGCCTTATGAACGAATGTCTCGACAGTTTTTTCCGTGCTTGTCGGGATGATATGGAAAGCACCCGGACTTTGGAATACTTCACGGAAGAAAGCAACGCCAACGGTTGGGAATACCTTTCAGACGGAAAACTATTCAATTAATTATCAACATTTAAAACTTATCATTATGAAAACGAACAAGAAAGTACAGACGAACAGCGTACAGAAATCAGAGAAAGAAAATGCAGTAAAGGTGACCGCTTTGGCAATCATCCCGAAACCGATTACACTACTCACACCGCAGGACGTGCCCACAGCTACCGAAGTGACGGAAGCACCCGAAACGGCAACCGTTCCCACCGTTACGGAAGAAGCACCGCAGCAGGCCACGTTCAAGACACCGCTTGCAACGGCCACAGCCGAAACAGACCTTGACATCACCACCGTACACCCAAGTAGGGACAACCACCGCAAGACGTTCAATGACGCATCATTGCAGGAACTTGCGGAAAGCATTCGGGAAGTGGGAATCCTGCAGGCCATTGCAGTACGCCCACGCACGGAAGGCGGTTATGAAATCATATACGGTGAACGCCGTTACCGTGCCTCATTGCTTGCAGGAGCAAAGACCATAAAGGCAACCATATATAACAATGTGACGGACGATGAAGCGGAAGACATGTCGTTAAGCGAGAACTTGCAGCGTGAGCAGGTACGCCCCACTGAAGAAGCAAAAGCGTTCAAGCGGTTGCTTGAAAAGGGCAGATATGACATGTATTCACTGACCGCCCGTTTCGGACGGAGCGAGAAATATATCTATACCCGATTGAAACTGAACGAACTCTATGCGCCTATCGGTGAACTGTTGGACAATGAAACAATCACTGTCAGCATAGCCGAGGAGATAAGCACCTATGAGCCCGATATACAAAAGGACGTGTACGAGAAGCACCTCAAAGAGGGGAACGGTGAGGATTGGACGGGATATACATTGAACCTCTTCAAAAGGTACTTTGAAAAATGCTATACCACCGACCTTGGGCAATACAAGTTCGACAAGACGGAATGCAAGACATGCGTACACAACGCAGCCAATTACAACCTCTTTGCCGAGCATAACGGGTGCGGACACTGCACCAACCGCAAATGTCTGGAAGCCAAGAACGCAGCCCATGTGGCAAAAGAGACGGAGAAACTTTTGAAATCCGATCCGAAGCTGGTTGTCGCACGCCCCTACTACGGAAGCCGTAACGATATGGCACTACAGAAATTGGACAAGAAAGGGCATGAAATCAAGGAACTTGACTACAACGTATCGGCAAGGGAATTCCCCAAAGCACCCGAAGCACCGAAGAAAGAGCAGTTCACCCAAACGAAAGAGTACGAACAGGCGGTGCAGACATTTGAGCGCAGAAACGAGGAATATGCCCGAAAGGTGGAGGAACTTGACCGCATGAAGGAGGAAGGCAGGATAAAGACCTATGTAAAGGTAGGGCAGACGGAACCCGAACTCTGCTACGTGGAGATAAACAGGAAGGAAACCGCCCCTGTCACTATCGGGACATTGCAGGAAAGGGACAAGCGTTTCAAACAGCTTTCCATCGAAAAGACCGTTGCCGATACGAAAAAGATTGTCCGTGAGAACGACTATCCCGAAAGCCCGTTCACGCAGTACGAAGACGGTATGGTTTATTTTGCCATGCTTGCCCAACTTCAAAGGAGACATTTCCCGCTTTTCGGCATCAAGGACCAGCCTTTCGCATTGGACGAGAAACAGCGGATGAAAATCGTTGCCAAACTGACGGACGCACAAAAGACGGTAATCAAACGGGACTTCATCAGCCACTTCCTTTGTGAGAACGGCAACGGAGACAACAACGCATCCAAGCTGCTGAGGGACTTCGCAAACATGCACTTCCCCGACCAGTACGGACTTGCCAAAGCCACCCACGAGGAAGAATATCAGAAACGGCATGAACGTTTGGAGGAAAGGATAAAGGAAATGAAGAAAGCGGAAAAGAAAGCTGCCAGGGAAGCCGAAAAACAGCAGACGGCAGAAAAGAAGACCACCGCCCCGAAAACAGAGAAGCCCGAAAGCGGAAAAGCCGCCTGACCCCAAGCGGAAAGCATGTGCCGGAAACAACATCCGGCACATCTTTTTCACCGCCCCCAAGAGAACAGAGGGCAGGGCCGGACGACCCCACCCACACCGCCACCGTAAAACCTTTTAAAATATCAACGAATGAAATATATAAGAATGTTCCCGGACGTGGAATATTCCACCGACAGGGATTTTTTCCTTGAAAATCAGATTGTCTGCATTGTAAGCAGGGAGGGCACGAAGTTTTGCAGCCTGATAGAGAACCGTCTGTTCATGCGTTCCCAAAGCCGCCATATCAGCAAGCGGATGCAGCTGCATATCATGTGTGAAATCCACAAGGAAATCTGCCGCCTTCGCTATGGCGGCGAGCCGGTGGAATGACCTGCCACACCCCATACCTGAATTCCTCACTTCCTAAAAAAGTCGGGCAATCCCTATGCGGTTGCCCGGCTTTTTTCTATTTTTGCAGGGTTGAATCAAAAAAGAAAGTTATAAGATTAAAGAATTTAAATAATAACATATTAGAATAGCTTTTAGCTGTTTGTTCTTACTCTCGAAACGACCAAATTCAAAGCAGGAGAATAAACGGGCGGAGTCCTTGTCATACACTAATGGCACGGTCTTAACTCGTTTCCTGCATGGGTGCTTGGTCGTACCGGAGAGTAGAACCTGTTAAGTTCCGTGCTTTTTTTCGGCACTTAACAGTAATTACGGACAAGGCATTAACAAAAAACTCATGGAAATATGTATGACAGGAATGTAGCCATTACCGGCAGTACCATTGAAAAGACAAGCCGGTACGACCGGTTCAGGGAAGACAATATCCGTATGGAACTCTATCGTATTATCCTTGCACTTTATGATGAAGGATACCGCATGTTCTCCTGCAATCTGAATACCTATATCGGATTATTGGCGGCAGATACGGCCATCATGCTCCGTGAAGCGGACAAATGCCCGGAGATACATCTTTCAGCCGTCATCACCGGCACACGCTATCCGGCAGATACCGACAAAGTGTATTGCGCCTTATATGATGACCTGATAAAGAAGGCGGACAGCAAGGAGACGCTTTCAGAGAAAGACAGCCTCACCGGTGTGCTTGCCGCAGGCCATATCATCTGTTATTACGAGGACTTTTCTTTGGAAATACAGCGGATACGCATGTCCGCCACTCCTTGTACCAATATCCGCAAAATGATATAGGCATCTATTCTTTATCGCAGGTTACAACAACTTTTCCAGCCGGACAATCCGTTTTTCGGTTGATGGATGCGTGCTCATGATATATTCGGTGAACGAAGGCCGCTCCCCACCCGTTTCCGCCACCTCCAGCCGACGCAGGAACGAGAGCAGGCCCTCCCCGCAACCGTAACGTACCGCATACGTGTCGCAACGGTATTCGGCATATTTGTTGATATTCACCTCTGCTATCCGACTGATACCGTAAATCGTATGATGCAACAGTTTATAAAGGCTCCACCAGAGTCTGCCCATCCCCACCACGGCGAAACGGACAGCCGGAACCACGGCGATTACCAGATTGCCTGCCAATCCGAAAAACAGGGCCGGAATCAGGAACAGCCCGTACAGGCAGCGGTAGCCCAGCGACTGCATAGAGAAAAGAAGCACCTGATAGACAAAATCATAATGCGAGATGTGTCCCACCTCATGGCTGATTACCCCTTTGAGTTCCTCGTCCGATGCCGTCTGAAGAATACCGCCTGTCAGCCCGATTGTATGGAAGCCGAAAGTCACGGCATTCGTGCGTGCGTCCCTGTTGCAGTAGATATTCAGCTTCCTCTCCATCCCCATTTCCGAAAGCAGGCGTTCCACCCGTATCCGTTCCTCACCGCCCAGCGGTCTGTAACCCTCTTTCATCCGCATCAGCCATACGTTCAGCGGTGAAAGGCTGTACAGAATATAAAGCAAGACCATATAGAAAGGCAATGAACAGACCAGATGATGCGCAAAGCCGTATCGGGCAAACAATCCCGGCAGGAAGGAAGGGGACACCCATTCCACGACAGCCAGCAGCAGGACATAAAAGGCCGATATAAGAATAATGTTTACCACCGCCACATAAGAGAACAGAAGCAATTTGAATAAAATGCGGAATATCCTGAGTGTTGTTTTCATACGTATCTGATTGATTAATAAACTTCCGGCTAAATATAGAAACAAATTCCGTGCAATAGGAAACAATTACTCATTCCTTTGTTTTCATTAAGCAAATTTCATAAAATCAAGAACGGCGGGATACCCCACCGTTCTTCCTGACCGGCCTGACAACGGCTATTCTCCAGCCGTATCATTCGCAGTGTCAAATGTTACTGTCAGTTCCCTTTCCTGTCCGAAATTGTCCCGGACAAAGAATTTCAGTTCCGAGCGTCTGGCACTTGTCGAACGGTAAAAGAGGGTGAATACCTGCCTGACCGGATTTTCCCTATCCAGTTCCGGCACTTCCGCCAACGGCCTCACTTCCCGGTTGACGAGTCTTACGCCTTCACTGTCCGTCACCTCTCCCTTGCCTTCCATCTGGATGTAACCGATTTCATACTCCGCCTTTTCATAGTCCCCTTCACGGTCAAGATAAAAGCGTATCTCCACCGTTTCACCCGTTTCAATCTGTTCTTGCAGATACCATGACGAGAGGCTGAAATCATAATCCTGCCGGATGTCTATAGCATCGTTGCAGGAACCGAAGGCCAGCACCGCAAAGAGTGCGCCTATACATATATATAGTACATTTTTCATTTTTAAGTTTCTCCTTTCTCTTTTCATTAGTTAATGATAAGGCGGACGCCCAGTCCTACCTGCGTATGGAAATTACCCGCATCGGTTCCGAACAGGGCCCTTTCCTTGACTTGCAGCAGGAGCATCACCCGGTCGGTCAGATAAGTCTCAAAGGCCGCAGTCAGCCCACCGCCATAGATAAAGCAGTCACCGTTTGTCACCGTCGCCCCGTCAGGAAGCAGGGAGGTTCCCCGGTTGACCGTCTCGAAACCGCCCAATGCCGAGAGTCCGATACGTAGACATACACTCCGGCCCTTGTCCCACAATACGGGAATAAAGTAACCGAGTTCCCCTGTGAACTGCGCTTTGGGTATCGCCTTATTTTCATAGGTGTACTCCTTTATCTGATAATCCAGGCCATACAGCCAACAGGTACGGTTACGGTTGGTATGTGTAAAGGCCAGCGAGGTGAAGTAGTGGCGTTCACCGCCACTCTTCCATGAAAGGAAATGATTCACCCCGCCCGTCGTAAACTGTATGCCCGTCTGCCCCGGCAAGTCACGCTGCGCGTATGCTTCACCCGCAAGGAGCGACAGTACAGCAGCTGTCAATATGAATAATATTCTTTGCATATACATTATATTATATATGGGTTATTATTTCAGGTGCAGCTCACTGATTGGTTTTGCCGCCACAAGGTCTGTATTCTCTATGCGGAACGACTGGTGACGGGCACCACCCTTTTCGTAAATCTCCACTACCAGCAGCTTGTCATCCGGCAGTGTCAGCTTGGGCAACACGAAGATGTTGCGTACCGTGGCCTTGCCGTCCACCGTTGTCAGACGGTTGTAAGTCCTTACCGGCTCTATAATATTCTCCTGCATGGCCGTGCGCCTGGCCACCTTCTTGTCGACCACCTTGAAACGGATATGGTCAATGTCGAACGATATGTCCGAGGTGTTGCGCAGGGAAGTATGCAGGTACAGCAGGTCATTGTTGATATAGATTCCTTTGAGCAGGGTCTGTATGCCGTACTTCTTGCAGCCGATATGCCTGATGTCCCTTTTGTTCTTCTTATACAGCGTGTACATGACGCGGTTCACCACCAGCGGTGTCTCCCCGCCGAGTTCCTTCAGTTTCACGAACATGCGGTCGTCAGCCGCCCCGCCCATCGGGTTCTTCCGCAGCCAGTCTTCCATCTCAATGGAAAGTTGTGCCGGTTCATTCTTATATACCACATTAAAGGAATAGAAGCAGCCGTCAGCCGTAATGACCGAGAAGTTCGTCTCACCCTCAAAGCCCTTTACGGCAGACTTGATACGTACCACATTCTCCGCACCCGTAGCTTTGTCGGCAATGATGTCGTAGGAGCCCAAATCCACATATTTCACTTCCGAAGGGAACAGGATATGTACGGTCTTCGAGAAAGTCACCTCGATGAGGTGCGGTGCGATAATCTGATTGGTGGGGAAAATCCTTGTTTCCACGGATTCCTGCGCCTTTACCGACAATACGGTCAAAAGCATTACTAATGATAAAATAATTCTTGTCTTCATCTGATTACTGTTTTTTTGAGATTAATAGAAGTTGATAATTTGCTTTCACGGCCACCTTCACCTCACGCATCTTTGTGGCCAGGTATTGCGACCCGCCGCCAAGCACGCCCCTTGTCACGTCCATGACCAGTTGCTGCGAGGCACTGCGTGCGAATGAGATGCTTGTCCCGAAACTGCCCCCGATATTGGCGGCGGCTTCCTTCATGGCGGTACGTTCCGCTGTGTTCGGGACGAAAAGCCCTTCCTGCCCGTCCATATCGTAAGCCACCAGTTCCACCGGCAGGATATTGCCGCCGCTCTCTATGGAGTTTACCGTGACCGCCATCCGTTGCCCCTCGATACGCACCGTGCCATATAGCGGAGTATTGGCAGGCACAGGCACGCCGCCCACTTGCAGCGGTTCCAGCAGCCGGAACTTCAGTCATGCCCCGGTGGTCACCGTCTGGTCTTCAGCCACGCAGGCACGTATCGTATTGGTTCCGGCAGGCTGTCCGGCACCCACCGCCGTGGCAAAACCGTAATTGCGGGGTATCGTGTCGGAAGCCGGTGGCGCAGCCAGCGACGAGACCACGCTTTCCGTGGTACGTCCGGCGGCTATGGCGGCAGGGTTGCCGGACGGACCGCCCGACTGTATGCTTTTCACCTGCCCGCCCGCCTGACCGGGAAAATAGCGTGCCGCCATCTCATACGACTTTTCCATCAGTTCCAGTGGGTCCTGTCCCTTCCGTTCCCGGTCCAGCTTTTCATTAAGCTCTTTCACCTGCCGTTCCAGATCGCTTACCCTGGGATTGTCTTTCGGTTCCTGATAGAACGAGGCTATCTGTCTTGATATTTGTTGTTGCTGTTGCCGTGACTCCCGGATAGCGTCCTGTTCCGGTGCCGCCTTTTCCGGCTTCAGCCCGTCCGACGTGTCCGGTATCAGGTAATCGCCCGCCATGTCCTGCAAGGTTCTTACCTTTTCCTGCCTGCGCTTCTTCATCCGCTCCAGTTCGTAAGCCTTCTGTTTGTCGGTCATCGTTTCCGGTGCGATAGCGTCGGGTATCGTTGTATTGATGCCTGCCGTCCCTTCCACCGTTTCCGTTGTGTCCGGCTTGAAGATAAACCAGATGAACCCGGCGCAAAGCAGGGACAGAACAGCCGCCACGCCATAGAATTTCAGCTTGTCGGCAGCCTTGCGGCTTAACTGTTTCCCCTTTTCGGATACAGACTCCGCTTTCCGCATTTCCTTCTCCTTTTCTTTCTTATCGGATTGTGTCATTGGATATATTGTTTTTTAATGGTTGGATACTGTCCGTCTGGGGAAACGCAATCCTTTGGAGATGCCGTACCTCAATCGGAAATTTGTCTGTTCCGCAGAAACCGCCCACGATGCAGGCAAGGTCGATGGCGGCGAAGAGTCCGAGCAGGTAAAGGATGATCACCTTTTGCTGCCGGCAACTCAACCGCAGCCAGCGTCTGCGGAGTCCGGCCATATGGCGGTCTATCCCCGTTCTGAACGGGTGGAAGACCTTTTTTATCCCCTTATCTTTCATACTGTCCGATGTCCCTGTTTTCGATGATGGTAAAACTCTCTATCAGAAAGCCCTGCGGGTTGTTGTCACTCCGGGTGACGTTCCTCAGACGGCAGGTGGTGACAAGCGACCTTTCGGTAACGCTGCTCGAACGGATGATGTGCTGCCGGCAATAGGCCTTCATCCGGTAGGGATAACTGTCGAAGTTCCCCCTTATGCTGTCCACCGTCAGCGTCTGCGAGATGTTTCCCGCTATCATACGGTTGAAATAGCCTTTTTCCTGCAAGTTCCGGTAGTAGCCGATGGCGCTTTCATCCGAAAGGTAAAGGGCACGCTGCACATTGCTTTCAATGGCGCTCTTGTCAGGTGACAGGGAGAAGAACAGCTCGTGGAAACGCCTGATATGCTCCCTCGCTTCCACCGGACGGTTCTGCTGCACGTCCTGCGAAAGGGCCAGCATCAGTGATTTTCCGCTGTCCAACACATAGATTTTCTGTCGCTGCGCCTCGGCGAAATCATAAGCCTTTCATACGGCAAATACCGTTACCAGCGTACACGCCCCCAGGAATATCATCCCGAACAGCCGTAGCTGCCGGAACGATGTCTCGATGTTTTTTAATGATTTGAATTCCATTTTCTTCTTCTGTTTTTAATGTTGTCGTTATACAATTATTGATGTAAGGTTAGAACATTTTCCTGATACGTCCGGCTATCGCTCCGCCTGCTGCACCGCCTACCGCCGCAGCACCGTTACCGACCATCTTTCCGGCACCGTTTGCCTTCTGCCCGTAAGCTCCGGCACCGCCCGCCTGGATAATCCACGATGAAACGGTGGGGACACAGAAGTAACCGATGATACCTATAATCATGAAAATACAGTATACTTTCCCCGACGAGTCCGGTATGAATGCCGGGTCCTGCATATTCTCTATGTCCTGCTGCAACATCAGTATCTGTATGCGTGAGAGAACCGCTCCGAACAGGTCACTCACCGGCAGCCACAGATAGATGCAGATATACCGGGACAGCCAGGTGGTCAGCGTGCTCTGGAATCCGTCATAGACGGCCAGCGCGAAGGAGACAGGTCCCAGGATGGACAGTACGATCAGGAAGAAAGTCCTCAGCGTGTCTATCAGCAGCGAGGCCGCCTGGAAGAAGAGTTCCAGCAGTTCGCGGAACCATCCCCGGATTTTCTCGCCGAGTTCGTATATCTTCTTCTGTCCGTACATGTTTATCATCGTGTCCATGTCCCCCAGCGA
>OLIQ01000771.1_pt1 | contig 13055 bp, 12 predicted proteins | sample 1609631 | NCBI WGS metagenome assembly OLIQ01 (sample SAMEA4350114, study PRJEB24818) | metagenome | biome: human; feature: gut; material: faeces | place: Denmark | collected 2013-09
TTGTCGGGACAGCTCCGTACAAAAGGATTACTCCTAATGCACGTGTCCGTAGGCTACTCCAGACGGAACTGGAGGTGTAATCTTGATGTTACACAATCACTTACGCAACTTCACGTCGCACGAATTTCTGGTAGACCTTGACGCCGCCTATCAGGCCGATAATGGCACCCACCGCGTACACCAGTTTCGTGCCCGGGTCAAAATATCCCGTCACCAACTGCGTGGCTTCCGTGATGCCCGCCTGTCCGTTTCCTTGTGCCATTGCCGCACCCGCTGCCGCCAGTACGGCCAGCATCATAATCAATCTTTTCTGTTTCATTGAATTACGAGATTTCTAAAGTGAATAAAAATCCACGGGCTGCCCCCTTTCACTATCCCCATAAGGCAGCCGTGGCCGTTTATGGTTTAATAGTTCAGGGGGTAAGTGCCGGCAGGTAATCAGCCGGAGTCATAATATGCCATTTGCATTGTTACATGATTTGGTGGTGAAACTTCATTGTTAATTCTCTCCCGGGATGAGGGTCTGAATCATCCCGAATCGTAATAGCCTTTTGCTTTCATTGTCTTTACTGTCCTTATCGGTTTATTTTAAATATTCCCCACACTTGAATCCCTTGCGGGGCATATAGTTCTCAAAGGAGGAGGATTTGAACAGCCACATCCGGTTCGCCCACCGGGCAAGGTCACGCTCGTACTGCGTGGGCACCCGTTCATTCCCATAATCCCGGAAAGGAATGACAAAGGGGGTAATTCCCAGTTCCCTGAGTACATTCAGTCTGAACAGGTCCTGCTCAATGGTCGAATTGAATCCTATCAGTACGTAACAGGTTATCTTGTAGGGCTTCACGTGCTTTACCATTTCTTTCAGGCGGTCCCTCAGGTCAAGCTGCGGCAGGTCCCATGCGATATGGATGTTCTGCTTCATCCTGAGCCTGTTCAGGTGCCAGGCCTGTTCCTCGTCCATAATCCTTACGTCCACGCCGTGCAGCTTCACGGGCTGGCCCGCTTTCATCAGATAGCTTACCGCACTCCTTCACTGCGGGTTCGCAAAGAAATTGTTGTCCAGCACCTCAATCCATTTCCCTTTCGGGTTCAGTTCCACCGGTTCCACGGTCTGAATGTATCCTTCTTTCTCACGGACGAGGCAGAAAGGACACTTGCGGATGCAGCCTCTTGAAAAGAACTGGAGCGAAAAAGGGTATTCGGGGTAAATGGAATAGTCCATCATCCGGCTGTTCTCCACAGCTTCGGGAAGCCTGCCGGCTATGTCATACCCGGTGCCGCCCCTTACCACTTCCCCCACATCCAGCAGGTCATAGTCATAATCAGGCGTGAAGGTGAATACCTTGCTTGCCAATACCTTGTCATACCGCTGTCGCGGTGCCGCCCATTCCACCCGGTGCCCTTTTGCCTTGTAACAGGCCGAAAGGCGCATCAGTGCGAAATTGGGGAAGTTATGCCCGTCCACATCTACCAGTCCTATGTTCATACAAATAAAATTTAATGGTGAATAGTTCCTGTTGTCTTACCGGGTGAATGCCGCAAGCGGTCTGTCATCCCGAATCGTAATGGCCTTTTGTCATTGCCGCTGTCGTTTTATGGATAAGTTAATGGAATGATTGTCTCTCCGAAAGTCTGTACGTTTCCCCCATAAGGGGAAGCCGCCGTTTGTCAACTTGAATCGAAATACGTCATAAACATGGATGATACGTTTTGTTGTTGGTATTCCTGCCGGTTCTCTCTTTTTACAGTGATACGGGCATCAACCCGTATCGAAATAGCCTCTTGCCATTGTTACCTCCTTTTTTAATCGGTTAGTCACTGTCCGGAGCAGCCCCGCCCATTTGCTCGGCTTCATCCAGAAATTTGCTGATACGGCTGTCGCTGCCATTGATACTTTCCAGTATCGAGCGTTCAATCTGCGTATCCCTGATATGGTGGATCGCCCTTAAAAGGGACAATCGTCTGTCTGTCGGAATCTCCCTGCCGTTGCAGAGGTCGATGATTAAATCAAGCTCTTCCGGCCCTATGCCGGTTGCCCCGTCCGAATAATCTTCGCGGACACAGTTCAGATCTTCCAGTTCCTCGTTCAACTCGTCGGTATCCACTCCGTCACCGTTTCCTCTCTGTCCGTCATCGCCTTCATGTCCGCCGGAACTCCCGTCCGGGGAAGCCCGCCACTCTTCCACACGCTTGTCCCGGAACAGATCCGGGATGCGCTCCGGCGGCACTTGTGCAACCTTTGGCGGTGCCGTGTCCCCGTTTCTGCCAGCAAAAGTAGAGGCATTTTCCTTACCTGCAATAGCCCCGGAACCGGTGGCGTTCATTGGCGGCTGCTGGCGTGTCCCATAGCTTTTCGTGACGACAAGGCTGTCCGTTTCCGACTGTTTTTCCACCGTTTTTTCACTGCTTCTCTCCGCAGTCTTTTCTGTGGGCCTCATTTCCGCCTTGACAGGTGGAAGCTCTTTCTCCTGTCTTTTCACGACTGCCGGAATCTCTTTCCTGCCCGTTTTCCCTTTCGCCTGTCCACGTCCTTTCTTCCGTTCCTCTTTCACCGGATCGAACCAGCCTGCCGCACCCCGCAGGGCTTTCGCCATGCGGCGGCGTGCCTTCCCGAAACATATCTCGCCAAGCTGTCCTCTGAACAGGAACTTGTCCATGAACAGATAGGCAAACAGCAGCCAGAACAGAACCGCTCCGGCTTCATAACATAATCGCATATCCATAGCTTAAAAGATTTTGTTGTAACTCTTCTGGCAGTATGCCTTCACCTCATCCGAATGTTTCTCGAAATGTTCCCGCAATACATTGTCAATGTAATTGCCCACCGTCAACTGCCGTTTACCGGCAATGCCGACGATGACCGATATTTTCCGGTGCAGTTCCTTGTCTATATAGACACCCTGCCTGCCTTCGCATTTGTAAGGGGTGAGGAATCTCCTCATAAATTCGGTCTGTGCGGCTTTCAACGTTTTGGATGCGGCCTTTTCCGACATCTCTTCCGCTTCAGATTCCGTCTTTGCCTTTTCAGCCGTTTCCCTGTCCGTTTCCTCTTTGGGGGGAATGGACGGTGTTACCTTTTCCGGCGGGCTACCCGCCATCAGGCTGCGCAGGTAGGCTTCATCCACCGGATTCTGTCCACTCGTTTTCCTTGCCATGACTATACAATTTTGATTGTCCGCATGATTTCATCCATAAGCGCATCAAAGCCGCACTCCTTCGTAAAGCCCGCATCCGGTGCAAACAGGGTGCTCCGGTAAACCGGGCCGCCCGTAGTGGAGGGGTCTTTGGTGAAGTTACTGCGCACGGGGACACGGGTTTGGAGACAGTCCAGTCCCAGGAGGGAGAAACCTTGCTGGTAAATGTCATATAAGACGGTACGTTCCCTCCGGTCCACCATATTCCAGAACATGCACAAGGCTTTCAGATTGGAGATGCCGGTCTTTATCAGGCGGTCATTGACAGTCGTGGCAAAGTTCAGCGTACTTTCCAGCACAAGGCGGTCTGCCTTTATCGGTACGAACAGATAATCGAGCGCACTGATTGTGGCAATCACCCCGTCACTGCCCATTGTTCCGGGCAGGTCGAACAGCACCACATCATAATGCACGTCCGCCTTTTCCTCAAACGCCCTTCAGTCCGTCATGCAATCCGCCGGGGTACTGCCGATAACAGGGTAAGCCTTCTTCTTCAACCGCCCGGCCTGTTCCACCAGAAGATTCTGATAGACGGGTGTGGTCTTTACCACTTCCATATCCCGTTTTTTCTGTTTGATGATTGAATGCTGCGGATAGTCACAATCCACTATCGCCACATTCAGACCTTTCACATAATGCAGTCACGACGCCGCATAAATCGCAAAGGTTGATTTACCCACGCCGCCCTTCTGGGAGGCGAACGAAACGAACACGGTTTTCTTTCTCTTTTCCATTGTTACTAATTTAAGTGAATAAATTGATTTATAGACAGCCGGATGAACAGCCGTCTGTCTTTGGGGCTATCTGTCCGGTTACTCATTCTGTTATCTGTTCATCCGGTTAGCTATATAGTTATTTAATTATGCGACTACTTGGCTATCCGGCTATCTACTTATATGGCTACTCTATTACATGGCTATTTAATTATGTAGCTATTCAGCTATCTGTCTATTCGGCTATGTAGCTATATGGCTATGTACATATTCGGATAACTATTCACATATCCGATTGCATAGCCATTTATCCGAATAGCTGTTTATCCGTCTATACATTTATATATATGTATAGCTATATATCCGGATAAATGCCTGTTTGAATATCTGCCTGATTGCATATCTGTTTATCCGTTCAAATAGCTATCCGGCTACAAATAAACCTCAAAAAGAGCATCCATGAAGTACCCCCGGCTCCAAAGTCATTCATTGGCGGGTGTTGGCGTGATACGCCATGATGCACGGACAGAAAAAACTATCTACCTTTGTCGCCGGGAGAGCGAAGCCCGTTCTCGGTAAGAGAACGTAAAACAAATCCTTCAGACCTTTAATCCGGCCCAGCCGGATTTTAATATGCGTCAGCATATAGCGAGGTGTACTTTCAGCGGTTGAAAATATTTCCAACCGCTGAAAGTCCCGCCCCGAAAGGCCTTTCGGGGATGTCAGTTCTCCCAAGTCGAACTTCCTAAATTATTCATGTTATGAAAGGTGAAACAAGAATCCGTAGCGCCGCAGGGCGCAAGGTGCTGGCGGACCCGCGCACGCACCGCTATTATCTCTGTCTCAATGACAGTGAGAACGAGAAGTTTCTCACTATGTTTGAACAGTCCGGCATGAAGAACAAGGCCGAATTTATCTTTGCCCGCATCTTCGGCTGAGAGTTCAAGGTAGTAAGGATTGATAAGGAAGCGCAGGAATATTATGCCCGGCTGACCGCTTTCTATCAACAGTTCCGCCGTATCGGAAACAACTACAACCAATGTGTAAAGACCATCCATACCATTTATGGGGAAAAGAAATCGCTTGCCTTCCTTTATAAACTGGCCGAAGAAACCCGCAAGCTGGAGGAACTCTGCAAACAGATTATCGAGCTGACAAAACGGTACGAAAAAGAGTATCTCACTAAAAAGGAATAACATCATGGTGCCGAATATCACATCCGGCAGTTCATTCTATGGAGTGATTGCCTATAATAAGATAAAGGTGGACGAAGGTATGGCAAAGGTATTGTGACATCCCAAAATTGCGGCTGACACTTCGGGCAATGTGCCGATTGAACACTGCGTGCAGGCTTTCGAGCCTTACATCGCACTCAACTCGCACGTCCGGAAACCGGTTATCCACATCTCCCTGAACCCGTCCCCGAAAGACATCCTTTCGGAAGAGCAGATGACCGTACTGGCTCAGGAGTTCATGGAAAACTTCGGTTACGGGAACCAGCCCTATATTGCATGGCTGCATGAAGACATAGACCGCAAGCACATGCACATCGTATCGGTACGTATTGATGAAACCGGAGAAAAAATAGACCATAACCGGGAAGCTATCCGGGCACAGAACATCTGCCGTGAAATGGAAGTGAAGTACGGGCTTCATCCCACACTCGGAGAACACGGTGAGAGGGAACTGTCATCCCTACAAAAAGTGGACTATGCGAAAGGAGACGTGAAAGCACAGGTAAAGCATACCGCCCGAACCTTGCTGGAATGTTACAACTGTCACTCGCTTGCCGAATATGGCACTCTTCTGAACCTGTATAACGTAACCGTTTATGAAGTCAGGGGAAGTGTGGACGGGAAGGAATACCACGGTATTATGTACGGAGCTTTGGATGATAACGGACAGCAGGTGGGAACACCTTTCAAGTCCAGCAAGTTCGGTAAGGCATTCGGTTATGAAGCACTGCAAAAGAAGTTTGCCGCTTCTACTGAAAAGGTGAAAAGGAACAGCCTTGCCGAAAGGACAAGACAGGAAGTCATTAAAGCCATGCAGGACATCGGCACGAAAGAGGATTTCGCCCGAAAGCTGAAAGAGGCGGATATAGAGACGGTTTACCGTATCAATCCCGAAGGACGTCTGTACGGCATCACTTTCATAGACCATACCAGCCGGACAGTGCTTAACGGCTCGCGTCTGGGCAAGGCCTTTTCAGCCAATGTGTTCAACGAATTGTTCAACAATCCGGATGCGGACCGTACAAGGCTGATACCACCGCCGGAGCAGGATACACCCCGGCAGGAACAAGATACGGAAGAAAGACTGGAAAGGAAGGAATACCGGCAGCAGGAAAATCAAGGCTATCAGAGTGAACCGTCCGGCAGTCTGATTGATACGTCCGCACTCGGTGCCATTGACATTTTCTCCGTACTCATGGAAGATGACCATACGCACGAGTACATCGATCCGGCCTTCCGCTTCGGACGCAGGAAAAAGAAGAAGCGCAGGCGCAAATTATAATATAATTAAGGTATAGAACAAAAAGTCGAATTTTAACAGTTACAATTATGCAGAATGAAGATGATTTAAGAGGTCTTGCCAAAGTCACGGACTTTATGCGGGCCGTCAGTTTTCTATTTTTGGCGATACACATCTATTGGTTTTGTTACGGCTGGCTACACGAAATGGGCTGGACGCTTGATATTGCGGACAGGATACTGTCCAATTTCCAACGTACCACAGGACTGTTCTCGTCCCTTCTTTACACCAAACTGTTTTGTGTCCTCTTCCTCGGTCTGTCCTGCATGGGCAACCAGGGGGTAAAGAAGCATGAAATCACATGAAGGAAAATAATTATTGCGGCCATAGCGGGTGCCATACTCTTTTTCCTGAACTGGTGGTTACTGTCCATTGACGCATCATCCGGTGTATGCGCCATACTTTATACCGCGACATTGGCCGGCGGTTTCTTCTGCCTGTTGGCATCCGGTTTATGGATTAGCCGTCTGTTGAAGAACAATTTGCTGGAGGACGTTTTCAATACCGAGAATGAATCGTTCATGCAGGAAACCCGCCTTATGGAAAACGAGTATTCCATTAACCTGCCGACCAAATTCTGGTACGGGAGAAAGGAATGGAAAGGCTGGATAAACGTGGTGAATCCTTTCCGGGCCAGCATGATTTTAGGTACACCGGGTAGCGGAAAATCGTATGCCGTGGTCAATAATTACATAAAGCAGGCAATAGAGAAGTCCTATGCTCTTTATATATACGACTTTAAATTTGATGACCTGTCGGTTATTGCCTATAACCACCTGATTAAGTACAGACACCGCTATAAGATACCGCCCAAGTTCTACGTGATAAATTTCGATAACCCACGCAAGAGCCATCGCTGTAACCCGCTGGCACCGGAACTGATGACGGATATTTCAGACGCTTACGAGTCGTCGTACACCATAATGCTTAACCTCAATAAGTCGTGGGTGTGACCTGTAAAGTCGCGTAATTGATTGTTAAACAGTGATATTAGTTGCATGATTTAACCCGCTGTTCCGTCAGCGGTAGCCTACTATAAGGTGCATCTCCAGTGATGGGTTGTGCCAAGCTTATAGGACAAAGTACACTCTCCGAAAGGACAAGACTGAACCGTGAGGGAACGTCAAGGGCGGTTAGTATCATACTGCCGAGTGGCGAGGCTGGATAGCATGGTTAACATAAGTGAACTGTCTTTAGCCATCGTGAGGTTTGAAGGAGCGGAAGATACTTTAGCTCTCACCAAAAGGTAAGCAGTCGGATAACCCCTGCCCATGTTGGGGTTACACGGACATGGCACTGCCGGTGGACTTGACAGAACCTAAACTATCCTTTTGTCAATTACGTGGAACAGGGCAAGCCTGTATCTCTCTCGTAACAACGCGAGTAAGCGAACCGCAAGGCAAGCCGAAAGGGGTGCAGGTATGAGATAACGGAGAAAGCGAACGCCTCCCTGTAATGGGGAGGATACGGATTGAATCGACATCACGGGCTGATTGTGGATAACATCATCCGACACGAAAGTGGGCAGACTTCCGTATATGGTAACTCTTTACAAGATAACTTTTAGAACTTTCAAAAGGAGGAAAGCAAATGAACGAAACTAAGACATCGTGTGCGCCTGCTGACAACAGGAATCTGACTTGGGACGGTATGAACTGGTCCAAGTGCGAAGCCTATGTCCGAAAGCTTCAAGCGCGTATTGTAAAGGCTCAGAAAGAAGGCAGACATAACAAGGTGAAAGCCTTGCAATGGATGCTCACTCACTCTTTTTACGCCAAGGCATTGGCTGTAAAGAGGGTTACTTCCAACAAAGGGAAGAAAACGTCTGGAGTAGATAAACAGCTTTGGGACTCTCCCAAGCGCAAGTACAAAGCAATCAGTGAACTGAAACGCCGTGGCTACAATCCGCAGCCACTCCGTAGGGTTCACATCAAGAAAAAGAACGGTAAACTCCGACCGTTGGGAATACCGACCATGAAAGACAGGGCGATGCAGGCTTTATATCTCATGGCATTGGAACCGATAGCCGAAACGACAGGCGACCGTTTCTCCTACGGCTTCCGAAAGAAGCGCAGGACAATGGACGCAATCCGTCAGATTGATACGGTTTTAAACCGCCAACATTCTCCCGAATGGATTTTGGAGGGAGATATAAAAGGCTGTTTCGACCACATCAGCCACGACTGGCTCATTGAGAATATCCCTATGGATAAGACAATACTCAGAAAATGGTTGAAATGTGGAGCTGTGTTCAACGGAAAACTATTCCCGACAGAAGAGGGTACGCCACAAGGAGGTATCATATCACCGACACTTGCAAACATGGTACTTGACGGGCTTCAGCCGCTCTTGGCTAAAAGATTCAAAAGACTATGGCGTAACAACAAGACATTCCATTACAAGGTAAATCTTATTCGCTATGCTGACGACTTTATAATCACAGGCCGAGATAAGGAACTATTGGAAAACGAAGTCAAACCAATAGTGATAGAATTTCTCAAAGAAAGAGGTCTTACCTTATCCGAAGAGAAAACTACTATTACGAACATATATGACGGATTTGATTTCTTGGGTTTCAATGTAAGGAAGTTCGGCAAAAAGCTATACACATCTCCGTCCAAAGACGCACAGAAACGCTTTAGGGCAAAAATCAGTGACATAGTCAAAGGACATAAGATGTGTAAGCAGGAATCGCTGATACGAATGCTCAATCCTGTAATCACAGGATGGGGTAACTATTACCGATATGGTGCATCGACCGATGCTTTTCATGGTTGCGACTACCACATTTATAATCTCACGAAGAAATGGGCCTTACGTCGTCACCCTAAGAAACGCAAGTCTTGGGTCGCAGACAGGTATTGGCATGAAATTCGGGGACGCAAATGGACGTTTGCGTGGAAATATGAAACGAAAAGTATGAAAGTGAACTACCTGACCCTTAAAAGATTGTCGGATATACATTATACTCCGTACAAGCAAGTCAAGGGAGAGGCAAATCCTTTTGACCCGGAATACGATGATTATTTCTCTCAGCGTAAGGAGCAACAAATGCTGGAATCTCTCAAAGGACGTAAGTCTCTCTTATATTTATGGAACAAGCAGAACCGGATTTGTCCGTTATGTGGCAAGGAAATAGACTGTACAAAAGCATGGAACGTCAACGAAATATCTGTTGGTGGTTCGATTGTACGGCAACTTGTCCACAACAACTGCTACAAGCGAAATAAACGAAAATGTTGAAAGTATGAGCCGATTTCTAACAACAAATAGAAATATTGAGTTGCTTGAGCCGTATGAGGGGAAACTCTCACGTACGGTTCTTAGGGGAGAAGGGGGCAGCAATGCCCTTGACTTACCCGATGTGCAAAAACAAGGGGACTTCTTCGTAGAATCCCCGATTGTATTGTTTACGGCGATAATATGGTTCTTGAAGTTGTATGAAAATGGCAAGTATTGTACGTTCCCTCATGCGATAGAACTATTGAACAAAAGGTACGAGGATGTATTCACCATTCTGACAAGCTATCCCGAACTTGAAAACTATTTGAGCCCGTTTATTGATGCGTGGAAAGGCGGTGCCAGTGAGCAGTTAATGGGACAGATTGCATCTGCCAAAATCCCGCTTTCCCGACTGATAAGCCCGCAACTCTACTGGGTGATGTCCGGCAGTGACTTTACGCTGGATATTAATAATCCCAAAGAGCCTAAGGTTTTATGTGTGGGCAACAATCCCGATAGAATTTCTATTTATGGAGCAGCTTTAGGTCTGTATAACTCCCGTATTGTGAAGTTAATAAACAAGAAGAAGCAACTCAAAAGTTGTGTGATTATTGACGAGTTACCAACCATCTTCTTTAAAGGGCTGGATAACCTTATTGCAACGGCACGAAGTAACAAAGTGGCGGTCGTATTGGGTTTCCAAGACTTTAGTCAGTTGAAACGTGACTACGGCGACAAGGAGGCCGCTGTAATCATGTCAACTGTAGGCAATGTTTTTAGCGGTCAAGTGGTAGGTGAAACAGCCAAAACGTTGTCGGAAAGATTCGGGAAAATCCTGCAAAAAAGAGAGTCTATGAGCATCAACCGCAACGATACATCAACATCAATCAGCACGCAACTAGACAGTCTGATACCTGCATCCAAAATCAGCACACTTTCGCAAGGTATGTTTGTCGGTGCGGTAGCCGATAACTTCGGAGAAACGATAGACCAGAAGATTTTCCATGCGCAGATAGTAGTGGATAATAATGCGGTACAGAAAGAAACAGCCGCCTATCAGCCCATTCCTGAAATCAGCAGTTTTCTGGACGAGAACGGCAACGATACAATGGAGCAGCAGATACAGGCCAACTACCGGCAAATCAAGCAGGATATTGTGGAACTTGTAGAGAACGAGTTAATTCGCATAGAGAATGATCCAGAACTCAAACACTTGTTGGGAGGTGATGGAGAGAATAATTAATCACTGTTATATTAAATAGAAACCGCCCAAACAATAAATTGGTTTAAAATTAATTGTTTAGGCGGCTTCATCTATTTGAATTTATCATCATTCCATTTGTATACGTTTCGCTTTTTCATGTCAGCAATGATTAATTTATTCTGTTTTTGTAGTTGTATTACCAGATAAATGGATGAGCTATTCGATATGCATTCATCAAACATTGTTTAAATATCTGATCTGGGAACGCACGTATTGCAACATTAAGTAAATTTGAGGCATCCTGATATGATAACGTTTTGAACATAAGTGTCAACATATGAGTTATTTTCATTGTATCTACTGGAGTAATGAGGCCAGACAGTATTCTACTAGATGCTTTCAACACCTCACTATTAAGCAAAGCATTTTCTTCTATATTTGCAAGGCATGAATTATAGTGGTTTTTATCCTTTGCTCTTTGTTTATCATACTGTTCACAAATATACTCCGCATCTATCATGCATCCCACATAGTTACAATCCGCAAGATACGATTGGATATCCTGATAGTTATCATATCCCATTAAATACAACCAATTGGCTACACTCATAGCTTGATATGCTCTAAAGTCTATATTTCCAGTAATCCAGTCTTCTGACAGAAGTATGCGGTCAGGACGGTTTGCTAAGATTGCGCTTTGTAAATGAAGAACTGCCATATCACTATCAAACGAACCTATATCATGATCCAAAATATTCTCATCATATTCAATCTCACAGAACTCATTAACCCAAGTGTCCAACATCCTTAGTTTTCTTAAAACAAAAGAATCATTATTTTCATCTCCGCTGAAAGTCATATTATCAACTGCTGTAGTTTCTAAACCTGAGGGCAATGCTACCTTTTCTTTTGAAATACCATCTTGTATGGCAACTTGTAGAGCACGAGCAATCACAAACTTCTTGTCAAATGATAGATTAAACTTTAACTGTATCTCATGAATCATAAGTAATCCAGACAGTTCAAGAACTGGTGTTTTTTGAATAACATCAACCCCTATTAGCTGAACTAAACGACTTATGTATGGAGTAGACCTCGTATAAACTATAAAATCTCCAAATAGCACATTGAACAAATCAGAAAACACATGATATTTATTGATAAAATTATAAAGTGTTGTTTGCCCTTTGTGGTAAGCCTTTTTGGTTTCTTCTAAAACAGATACGCATTCATCGTTATATCCTGAGAGTTTCTTCATATTTGCCAATAATCCTTCTCCACCTGTTAAATCATCAATAGTAAACGAACGTATTTGTTTACTACGATTCTTTACGATGTCATCCATTATTTCACGCAGTAATTTGAAGTATTTATTAAAGATTATTTTAATCTGAACCTTCATACTCTTTTGGAAAAGCTCTATTTCTATTTCATCACCAACACGCTTTCCTATTAACTCATCCAAATGAGAGCCAAGACGAATTTCCGAGTATTCTTCTTTTCCATCAACGTCTATACATACATAACTATCATCTGCAACTACATCATATTGTTTTGTTACTATAGTTTCAACATCTTTATTCAAATGTATCTCGTAGAAAAAGTCTCGTAGTTGCTGAGACTGTTTCTTCTGTATCTCATCATAGAGAAATCCTACAGCCTTTTCTGGTAAACTTGATATAAGGAGAACATTGAAGATATTTAAAACACTAGATTCAGGAAAATCAAGCTTCTTAAGCATAGGATATATGGTTACTATATCTTCTATTTTTCCATTTCTATAAAGTGCCATAATGTGATGCTCTAACATCGGACCATTTTCCGGATATTTTTTAGACAACAACGTTGTCAATATCAGACAACGGTCAAACTCCATCATTTTTTCTGCCATATGCAATTCCTGCTGCAGCAAATCATCAGTTGCCAGCCCATTCTCCCTTAACACCTTAAGATACTTGAAAAGCTTACTACTATATTTCTTATCAGATTTCAAAAGTTCAATATAGACATAATTTCTTATGTCATAATATTTATTCGGCAATATTGGTTCAATCAATTCAATAGCTTTATCTGTCTTCCCCTTACACCTATAAATCATTGCCACATAGGGAATAAAAACAGAGTGTATTTTTTGTTCGTTATTTTCAACAAAATCAATATTAACATTTTTATTAAGATAATGAT
>OLIQ01000776.1_pt1 | contig 12999 bp, 10 predicted proteins | sample 1609631 | NCBI WGS metagenome assembly OLIQ01 (sample SAMEA4350114, study PRJEB24818) | metagenome | biome: human; feature: gut; material: faeces | place: Denmark | collected 2013-09
TTTTTATACCTTTTATTGGCTCTTCATTAGGATGTGTGGTATAGAAAAACGCTTTGGAATCTCAACTCACAGCAGCAATGTTGAATCAGTCCTGCTCCAGCTTTACCTGCTCACCTGTGTCTGCCTCAAATTCCTCTAGCTGCTTAAGCCAATATTCCCTATCTTTATTTGTTATCATTCTTATGACTTTACATGGATTTCCTGCCGCTATCACACTATCCGGAATATCCTTTGTGACAACCGACCCTGAGCCTATGACAACATTTGAACCTATGGTCACACCAGGATTGATGACCGTATTGCCACCGATCCATACATTATCGCCTATTGTAACCGGCTTGCCAAGCTCCACACCGGTATTTCTGATCATCGCATCTATCGGATGACATGCACAGTATATATTGACCCTTGGTCCTAGAAATGCATGATCTCCAATGATGACATCACACTGATCCAGAACTATCAGCCCTGTATTTGCATAGAAATAATCTCCCACGTGTATATTGGTTCCATAGTCACAATAAAAAGGTGGCTCTATATAACACTCCTTTCCCATGTGTGCAAATAATTTTCCAAGATATTCTCCGGTTCTTGTCATAGTCTCAGACCTCGAAGCACTGTTGAACTTATCTACCAGATCCTTCGCCTTACCCTCCGGATCCCAATCCACACATCTGTATAATTTACTTGCTTTCATTCTTCCAAGCATTTTCTCTACTCTATCCATAGTATTTTCTCCTCGCATTTATAATATTTACTCATCATGTTTATAACTGTCTAAAGGATACCATTGTTTATGTCTATAATCAATTACTAGTAACAGAAAAATGGACTGTGAAAATAGGCCCATTTTTATCTATATTTTATTAATACACATAAAGGTACATTCCAAACCAATGCAGCGCAGCCCCCAGCATCACAAAGATATGCCAGATAAAGTGCATCCCCTTGGTGTCCTTCACAAATGGAATCATGCCGAGCGTATAGACAATACCACCGCCCACGATCCATCCCAAAAGCGGCTTGTCATTTCTGAACCAGTCTGGAATGAACATGATGGCGCTCCATCCGATGACGAAGTACAGCGTATAGTGTATCGGTCGGAACCTGCCTGGTCCGAACACACATATGATGGTGATCCCAGCTATGATGAGCGCCCACTGCACACAGAACAACACTATTCCAAGCACATTTTTCCAGTACACAAGGTACATCGGAGCAAATGTTCCGCCTATCAGCAGATATATCGAGGAATAGTCAAATCTTCTCCAGATACGCTTGACTGCTAGCCCGGATTTGTATGAGTGATACAGGCAGCTCATAAGAAACATCAATATCAGTGATATTCCATAAAAACACGATGCCATCACTTTGAGCCCTGTGTCTGACTTCAGGAGAAGAAGGACAAAGCCGGCTATGGCAAGTCCTGCTCCTATTCCATGGGTGACCGCATTTCCCACTTCCTCAAGCACGGTGAGTTTTGGTGGCTCATTCAGTTCCCTGTAGTGCTGCCTTTTTGCTCTTTTTGCCTCTTTTTTCTCTTTGTCCAGCTCAGCTTTCTGCTGAGTGCTCATATCTGATTCCGAGTTCTTTATTTCTGCCATATTTAATCCTGAAACTTCTTTCTATCTATAATTCTATCTATAATTTATTCTGCTCTCCGTGCGCCTGATGGCAGGTCACATCAAAGAAACTTTCATCTTATTATTTACAATGGCCGGCGCCTGCCTCATCGTCTTCCTGGTTCTCGGACTTTTCGTCCTTTTTCCCGGAATCCTCTGCGGCATCGCCAGCCATCTGATTGAGCCTGGTTTAAAAAAGGCTCTTGCTATTGATTAATCCAGTTCTTTATAGTCAAAACTGCGGAATTCTGCTGTCTGATCGTATCCGGAGTAGTCCACGCATGCCATGCCGACAAATGCTCCGGTGAAGAATCCACCGTATGACTGGAGTACGTAATCATCGGACAATACAGCGGCATCCAGTGTGCCCGGAATCTCGGTATAGTTCTTTCCGTCAAAGGAATACTCGTAGCTGTAAGACTGCTTTCTTACTTTTGTGCGAAGCCATACAAATTCAACATCATCCGGTACCGGAATCGCATCGTCGCGAAGGAACGAACGATATCCGCCACGATTGCACTCTGCCACTTCGATCACGCGGCCATTTTTCTCATTCCACGTAACGAAAGCGAATGACCAGTGCTTATCATTGTAAAAATTTGTCAATCCAGCCATCTGCTGATAGTTGAACGGATCAAATTTCACTTTCACTTCGGCATCAAAGTTAAATGCCTGCCAGCGTTTTGCCACCAACGAAAGCTCATGCTTATTGCAGAGGGATCCTTTTCCGACCAATGTCAGCCTGCCATCCCCTGTCGTACCCATTTCCTCGGTAAATGGTACGCGGAGGGTATTCCACTCATCATGAAGTTTTGGTGTGTCAAATTCATCATGCATCGAATGATCTGCCGGTGCTTCTGTCAAGATTGCATCTTTCGGCGCATCCACAAGCACTTTTCCGCCATGTCCGCCCTCGATACGAGGCCAGCCTTCTTCATCCCAGTATACTTTCTGAATTGCCGTCTCACGGCCAAGTGGACACCAGCCGCGTGGGTCGATCGAACTTTCATTTTCGTGGTGCCACGGTCTTCCACACAAACTTGCATAATACCACTCACCGCCGGGAGTCTCTACGAGAGCACCATGTCCCTGCTTCTGGATCTCAAGTTCCGGCGTATCAAAGTTTGTAATAAACGGATCGCCAGGCTCTGTCTCAAAACTCAACGCATCTAACGTCTTTGAACGAGCTACTACTTCCTGATGTGTCCAAACGGTTCCACCCTGTGCAGCAAACAGATAATAATATCCGTTGATCTTATACAAATGTGGTCCCTCAACAAGTTTAACGTCCGTTCCGGCGTAGATCGTACGTGCTGTCTCCGGTTTTAATTTCATTGTCTCTGTGTCAAATTCTGTCACTGTAATACCGTCAAAAGCATGGTGGTATTCGCGATGATCCCATGTCTGCTGAACAAGGTATTTGCGTCCGTCATCATCATGGAACAACGATGCGTCAAATCCCACACCATTGACACGGATCGGATCCGACCATGGTCCGCGGATATCTTCTGCCGTCGTCAGATAATTGATCATATCTTTGAACGGTCCTTCGGTTACTTTTACATCCGTATAAATCAGCCAGAATTTTCCATCTGCATAGGAAAGATCCGGCGCCCAGATACCTCCCGATGACGGATTTCCTTTCATATCAAGCAATGTCGTCGTGGACAATGCGGATGGAAGAAGATTCCAATGTACTAAATCTTTTGACTCGTGCAGACGAACTCCCGGAAACCACTCAAACGTAGAGTTCGCAATGTAATATGTATCATCCACACGGATAATAGATGGATCTGCATTAAATCCCGGCAAAACCGGATTTTTAATCTGCAACATAACTGTATGCCTCCTTACTGTTAATATATTTCTATCATACAGGAAAATGGGGGATTTGCAATGGGAAAAAGAAGAAAAAGAAGAATTTATTCAACCTCTGCCTGAGCAAGCATGGAAGTAGCTGCCTGCTGCAAGATGCTCTCTTTCGAGAATCTTGTTATCTCATCTGCCATATCAGTATCACTATTTCCGGATATTCCGATTAATCTTCTCAAACTCCCTTCCTCCCAGGGTATTGTGGGTGAGAAGTTTTTTGTTGCTTCCCGCTGATGCATTTTTCCGGTATTGTCCGGGGGTACAGCCGTTATGCTGACGGAACTGTCTGCAGAAATGCTCTACATTATTATACCCACATTGCTCGGAAATGTCGCGGATGGAGTATTCGCTGTACTCTAATAAATCCTGTGCACGGCGCAGACGTCCTTCGATGACATTGTCCATGCAGGAGGAGCCAAATTGGCGGTGATAGAGAGCCTGAAGATGACTGGGACTTAAGTGAAGCTTCGCAGCCATCATGTTTATATTCCATGGAAGCTGAGGATTATTGTAGATCATCTTATGCAATGCAATCAGCTCATGATCGTGAATACCCGGGGACTCATTCTGGATTCCTTCTCTTAATTTGGAGAACAGAACCCGCAGCAGGTGAGTAATGTTTGATTCGCTTTCAGAGGAGAAAAAGGTGGACTCCCAGGTTAGTAATTTAAAAAGCTGATGACAGTATTCCGGATCTGTTACGGGAAATGGGGTGTTTGTTAACGGAAACAGCTTCACGAAGGAGTGATCGGAACGAAAACGAATCCAGTCATTCCGGTATTCTTCACCGGCAGCACGGTAATAAATCCTGCTTCCTGGTGTATACAGAATAGCAGAATTGGCGGCTGTCCGCATTAGTCTTCCGTCTATGAGCAGCTCCGAGGGAGAGTCGAAAAGAAGCAGAAGATAGCCTGTAAAGCCATTCGGAACATCATATATAAAATCTGAGGGGTGAACGGCACTGTAGCCGACAAATTCAATTTCAGTCATCTGGAATCTCCGTTCTGATACATCAGAGGATATATCAATTTTCTTATAGTATAAATCATTGGAAATTTTAAATCAATGCGATAGTATCATATTAATATGGCAATCGTCATCAGAAAGCTGCGGATCGTGCAGCGGTCAGACATCTGATGCGTGACTGCATAGGAACATGATTTAGAAGAAGGAGATACATGCATGGTAAATTTGGGTGGAGCAACAGAGAATGACAGAAAAAAGATCGTGATTACAAAGGATTCAAAGGCCTTTTTTCACAATAATGTAGATTATTGTGTGGGAACCGGAAGAATGGGGCTTGCATTGACAGAAGAATATCAGGAGGAGCTGCGCCTGGTTCAAAAGGAAATCGGATTTAAGCATATCCGGGGACATGGATTATTCTGTGATGATATGGCAATCTTTCAGACCTATGAGGAGGATGGTAAGGTAAGGGTCGAGTACAACTATACTTATCTGGATAGAGTAATGGATGCCTATAAGAAGGTGGGGCTGAGACCTTTTCTTGAACTGGGTTTTATGCCTAAAAAGTTGGCAAGTGGAAGCCAGACTATCTTTTACTGGCAGGGAAATACCACTCCTCCAAAAGATTATGATATGTGGTGTAATATGGTGCATTCATTGCTGAGGCATCTGATGGAACGCTATGGAGAAGAGGAAGTTATTCAATGGCCCATTGAAGTATGGAACGAGCCAAATCTTTGCGGCTTCTGGGAAAATGCGGATATGCAGGAATATTTTAAGCTGTTCCATAGAACCTTTGATGCCATAAAGGAAGTGAATCCGGGATTCCGTGTAGGAGGCCCTGCTGTTTGTGGAGGAACGGATGAGAAATGGATTCAGGCATTTATGGAATATTGCCATGAGAATCACATACCTGTGGATTTCGTAACCAGACATCATTACACCATTGATCCGCCGGAATGTATTGGACATTATGCATATTCTGAACTGATGAAGGCAGAGGACGGCTTTGCCAATTTAAAAACAACCAGAGATATTATTGACAGTTTCCCGGAATATAAGGGTCTGCAGATTCATATCACGGAGTTCAACAGCTCCTATACTCCTCAGGGCGTCATTCATGATACAAACCTGAATGCGGCCCTTATAGCACAGCAGCTTTCCAGATTGGGAGATGTGAATGAATCCTATTCCTACTGGACATTTGGTGATGTGTTTGAAGAGCTGGGAGTTCCTTTTACACCATTCCACGGCGGCTTTGGACTGGTTGCCAATGGCTGTATTACCAAGCCGACCTTCTGGACATTTGCTTTTTACAAAAAGCTTGAGGAAAGTGAAGCCAATTGTGTATATAAGGATGACAATATTGTCGTTTTGAAACGTGCAAACGGTGATTATCTAGGTGTAGCCTGGAATATTGCCCGTAAAAGTACAGAACAGGGTAAAGAAAAAATGCTGTTGGAGTTTACATTTCCGGCTGAACAGGAGGAGTACTGCTTCCTGACTAAGACGGTAGATGAGGAAACATGTAATCCTTTGAAGGTATGGCATGATATGGGAGAACCTGCCAATCTGAGTGAGGAACAGACGAAGCTGATTCGGGAATCATCCAGACCTTTTGTAAAAACAGAGCGTAAAAAGCAGGAGGACGGAAATATCTGCGTAGAGCTTCCTGTAAACGAAAACGGTGTGGTTTATTTCGAACTGAATGCCGGAAAGGTGAATCCGGATCGAGGATATGACTATGATCGTGTGGTCAGCTTGAAGGCTTAAACTAGTAATTTGCTTTATGAAACAATGTACATGTATTAGGCTTGCAAAGGAGGATATCAAAGTGAAAAAACAAGCGTTTAACCCATATTTACCGTCCTGGGAGTATATTCCGGACGGAGAACCTTATGTTTTTGGCGATCGCGTATATGTTTACGGATCCCATGATTACTTTAACGGATATGTTTTCTGCATGGGAGACTATGTGTGCTGGTCAGCTCCGGTCGATGACCTGGGCAACTGGAGATATGAGGGTGTGATTTATCCGAAGACAGCCGATCCGCTGAACCCGGAAGGCAAAATGTGTCTGTATGCCCCGGATGTTACGGTGGGACCGGACGGAAGGTACTATCTTTATTACGTGTTGGACAAGGTTTCGGTAGTTTCAGTTGCTGTATGTGATACTCCGGCAGGAAAGTATGAATTTTATGGCTATGTTCATTATGAAGATGGCACACGTCTGGGCGAAAAGGAAGGTGATGAGCCCCAGTTTGACCCGGGGGTTCTGACGGAAGGAGATGTGACATATCTTTATACCGGATTTTGCGGAAAAGGTGATAAATCCCGTACCGGAGCTATGGCTACGGTGTTGGGAGCAGATATGCTGACGATCAGGGAAGCTCCGGTGTTTGTGGCCCCCGGCTGTGAATATGGTGCCGGTACCGGATTTGAGGGGCATGAGTTTTTTGAGGCACCTTCCATCCGTAAAGTAGGTGACACCTATTATTTTGTCTATTCATCCATATTAATGCACGAATTATGTTATGCCACCAGCAAGAATCCTACCAGGGACTTTGTCTATGGCGGAGTTATTGTCAGCAATTGTGATCTGCACATCGATACCTACAAGCCGGCAGATATGCCAACAGCTTACGGTGCCAATAATCACGGAAGTATTGTGCAGATCGGAGAGGACTGGTACATTTTTTATCACAGGCATACCAATAATACCTACTACAGCAGACAGGGATGTGCTGAAAAGCTGCAGATTATGCCGGACGGCAGTATTCCACAGGTAGAAATTACCTCCTGCGGTTTAAATGGAGGTCCGCTTGAGGGTAAAGGCGAATACCCCGCTTATCTTGCATGTAATCTGTTTACCGATACCCCATCAGTTTATGTGGGCGAAGGGAATTTTCCACGAGTAATGCAGGACGGCAGGGATGGAGACGAAGAAGTTGGATATATTGCCAATATTACAGATTCAACTACCATCGGCTTCAAATATTTTGACTGCCATGATATTCGTGAAATCAGTATTTGGGTTCGGGGCTATGCAGATGGCACTTTTGAAGTAAAGACAGCATGGGATGGAGAGGTACTGGCGACATTAGAGGTTCAATATACCAATGTCTGGGAAAAGTATACCGCATCGGTTACGATTCCGGATGGAATACAGGCGCTTTACCTGACCTATCGCGGTAACGGAAATGCTGCATTAAGATCATTTGAGTTATCATAATCTATGTTATTGCATGTGCTGTAGTAACTTATAAGTCATTGAGAGATGAGCAAAACGAATTGATTTAAAAGTTGGATTTTTGGTGGATAGAAAAGATTTAGGATTATGGCTAATAGTAAAATTAGCGGAGGTAGGAATTATGCTGAGAACAGTACGGACAGAAAATGGATGGGTGAAAGGTATTGAAGCCGCAGACCCCAGGATAACTGCATTTAAGGGAATCCCTTTTGCGGCTCCTCCGGTAGGAGAGAACAGATGGAGAGCACCCCAGCCCTGTGAAGACTGGGATGGAGTTCGTGAATGCTATCGCTTTGCTCCGATTTCCATGCAGAGCGTCCCGGGAATCGGTGATAACGTGTATATCCGTGAGTGGCATGTGGATCCGGAAATTGCCATGGATGAGGACTGTCTGTATTTGAACGTATGGACAGGTGCTAAAGAAGTAACAGAAAAACAGCCGGTTTTGGTATGGTTTTTCGGAGGAGGACTCCAGTGTGGATATCCTGCCGAAATGGAATTTGACGGAGAGAGAATTGCACGTCGCGGTGTGGTTGTTGTAACGGTAAACTACCGGGTTAATGTTTTTGGATTTTTGGCACATCCTCAGCTGACAGAGGAGCAGCCTGACGCACCGACTAATTTTGGAAGTCTGGATCAGCAGGCAGCACTTCGATGGGTACAGAGAAATATTGCTTTCTTTGGTGGAGATCCGGGTAATGTGACCATTGCAGGACAGTCAGCCGGAGGCGGAAGTGTTATGAGCCAGATGGCATGTATGGATAATGAAGGCTTATTTCATCGTGCAGTAGTGATGAGTGCAATGATTCGCTCTCCTTATCAGGTTGGAGGAATCGGAGTGCCGGAGGAATTGTGGCATGCTGAGGAAAATGGACAGCATTTTCTTTCTTTCCTGGGTTGCTCAACTATTGAGCAGGCTCGTAAGCTGGATGCGGCTACGATTCGTGACAAGTATGAGGAATATACCAAAATATTTCCGGCTATGTTTACCGTATTGGATCACAAGTTCTGTGTAGGTGACCCAATGGTTCTTTTCATGGAAGGCAAGCATGTAAATGTTCCCGTTATGTCTGGAAATACTTCAGATGAATTTCCAAGTTATATAGAAGCTTCCTCAAAAGAAGATTTGAAAAAGAAAGCAGAAGAGATTTTCGGAAAGAATGCTGAGACCTTTTTGCGCTTTCCCGAGGCAATGCGGGAGGATTCTGATGGAAAGTATGCGAAGGTAAACGGAATTGAATGTACGATCAAGTGTCTTTTTTCAGATAAAAAAAGTGCAGGTGAAAAAAAGCCCTACTATTATTACAGGTTTGATGCAGATATTCCGGGATGGGATAATGCCGGAACCTTCCATTCTGTAGATTTATGGTTTTTCTTTGAAACACTGGCGAAATGCTGGAGACCCTTTGTGGGGAAGCATTACGATCTTTCCAGAATGATGTGCAATTACTGGGTGAATTTCATAAAAACAGGTGATCCAAACGGCAATGATGCGGACGGAAAGCCAATGCCATACTGGTATCCATATGAAAAAGAAAAGCCCTGTGAGATGATCTTCATGTCAGATAGACCGGTAGTGAACTGCGGAGGGGTGACACCCTTTAAGGAATTTTTACAAGAACAGATCAAGAAAACCCTTTCGATAGGAAAGATTTGACAGAAGCTGGGACAGCCTACCTGGGCACAGGTAGTGATCAAAACTCTTGGAATGTAAAAAAGGAGCTTACAATGAGCAAGTTAAAGATTAAAACAAAGGAAAGACGATTTGAGACAGCCAGGGATTTATACGGAATCTTTTTTGAAGACATTAATCGTGCCGGAGACGGAGGACTTTATCCGGAAATGCTTCGAAACAGAAGCTTCGAAGATTCCGTTTTACCGGAGGGGTATATACAGCAGGAGGATGGCATCCATGTAAAAACCGTATCCGGATGGCTGGATGAGTTTTGCAACGGAGAAGGCTTATGCCGCTGGGTAAAGGGCAACAATATTTCGGAGACAGAAATACCGGCATGGTATACACACAATGCAAAGATGGAACTGGAACTGACGGATACCCTGAATGAACATCGGGACGCAGCTCTGCGTATACAGTTTGAAAAGGACGGATCTCTGACTAATACCGGTTACTGCGGTATATCCGTAAAGGCTGGAGAAAGTTACTCTTTGTATTTATTTGCAAAAGCAAAGGAAGAAATAGGACTGGAAGTAGCGATCGAATACCAGGGAAAAGTACTGACTGGAAACAGTCTGGTGGTTTCCGGTCAGGAGTATACAAGATATGACATGAAGCTGACAGCAGCTGAGGATTGTCACGAGGCACAGCTTACTATTTCCTGCAAAGAAGGCGGAGAGGTTCTGCTGGGATTTATTTCACTAATGCCTGACAATACCTACATGGGGCATGGACTCAGAACAGATCTTGTAGAAAAGCTTAAGGGAATGAGTCCCAAATTTATGCGTTTTCCCGGAGGCTGTATTGTGGAAGGAACGACACCGTCCACAGCGATGAGATTTCGGGATACGGTAGGTCCGGCATGGGAAAGACCCAGTAAGCTGTTTGTATGGCATTACAGAAGTACATTAGGACTTGGCTTTCATGAATATCTGCAGCTTTGCGAGGATCTGGGGATGGAGCCCCTGTATGTATGTAACTGCGGAATGACCTGTCAGGGAAGAAAGAGTGTCCTTCTGGAAGGAGAGGCTCTTGATGAAATGGTACAGGATACACTGGATGCCATTGAATATGCTATCGGCTCTAAGGAAAGCAAATGGGGAAGGCTTCGTGCTTCTATGGGGCATCCGGAACCCTTTAAAATGACCTATCTGGAAATTGGTAATGAAAACTGGGGTCCGGATTATGAAAAGCGATACAACATGATTTATAAGAAGGTAAAGGAACTGTATCCTCAGATTAAAACCATAGCCAATGAGCATGTAGAGAAAAATGGTTGTCCTGCCGAGTGCGTGGATGAACATTTTTACAATACAACAGAGTTCTTTGCAGAACATGTAAATTATTATGATGACTACGATCGTAAGGGACCAAAAATCTTTGTAGGAGAGGTGGCTGTAAACGAAGGTAACTATATGGGACAGTTGTATGCGGCTTTGGGAGAAGCGGCTTTCCTTATGGGTATTGAGAAAAATCAGGATATCGTAACATTGGCCTCTTATGCTCCATTATTTGAAAATGTAAATTACAGAGCGTGGTATCCGAATCTGATTCGTTTCAATAATCATCAGAGCATTGGAATTCCTACTTATTATGTCTGGAAAATGTTCGGTCAAAATCGCGGAGAATATGTGGTGCGATCCGAAGATGAGGGAGGACGTGTTTATCGTCCGAGAACCGGAATGGCATCTTTAAAATCCAATAAGGAACTTCGCTTCAGAAATCCCATTTGGAATGGAGAAGAAGCAAAGATTACTCATGAATTAATGGGACATGTGCAGGATACAGAGGATGGCCGCCTGCTTCAGCTTCCGGATGAGGAGCAGAAAAAGGAATTTCACAGTATTCTGGAATGGGCTGATGAGACCAAGAGCTTTGTGGTATTTGGAGAAGAAGACCAGACTTATGGAAGATTTGAGACCGATATTTTTGTTGAGGAAAATACTTACTTCGAGTTGGGTATATTCAGTGCCAGGGTGGTTCGTTCCTATTATGAGGATCAGCTCGTGATTACGGCCGGAGTGGAAAAAGAATGGGATGCAGCTCTGGTGCGTCCGTTCCTTTGGAAGGTTAATGGAGGACAATGTTCACTGGAAGAGTTTGGCTTTATGCATGACAACAAGCTGACTGAGGACTTTGCTATTTCAGTAAAACCGGGAGAATATCACCGCTTTGGATATGAAACGGACGGAAAACAGATTCGCCTGTGTGTTGATGGTGAGCTTCAGAAGGAAATTTCGATTCCCTACGGACCTGCTTTTGTTTCGGTAGTAACTGACACCAAGGACGAAATCATTATTAAGGCGGTTAATTTTGCAGGAGATGTGGATCCGGTTTCCATTACACTGGACTGTCAGGTACAGGGCGACTATACCGTAACACTTCTTAGCGGTGAAAAGGGGGATGAAAACAGCTTTGAAGAGCCGGAAAAGGTGAAGAATATTACCGTGAATATGCATGGCGCTTCCTCAGAGTTCGTATACGAGGCACCGCCATATTCTGTCAGTGCTTTGCGATTGAAGAAGTGCGAAGCGTTTTAGAGGTTGACGCTGAACAGAAGATAAGAGAATAGAAAGACATATCGCCATTCCGATTTCCTTGCAGCGCATCAGGGAATGAACGATAGAATGACGGAATGTAGCAAAACAGCCGGAGAAATGTGACTTCCGGCTGTTTTGCTGTATTTTATAGTTACGATAGTGTCTGTGTATGAATTTGTTGTAACTCTACATATACATTGCTAATTCAATGCTGTCCATATACTGTCCGAGTGACATATTAAATTTCTGGTAATCGGCATCCTTAAATTCATCTGTCATGCATGGGACCGTGACATCGGCAAACTGCATCTGATTGTAAAAAGTTATCATTACCGGACATTTAACAATAGTAGACATTCCACGGATAGTGATGGAACTGCCTTCATCAAGTTTTAAAATGTCAGCTGCCTTTGATATGTTTACCAGCATGCCGTCAGTTAATAATTCGGGATTGCTGTAATACTGATAAACTGAATTAACAGCCCTGCATATCTTTTCCCAGCCTGCGCTGTAAGTTAAGTTCCATCTGGAACTGAGCCATCCATTATTTTCTTTTACACCTAATAAAACCATAACATTCCTCCTAACATAATACCTTTTTATTAATTTTTAGTTCACATGAATTATATCAGAACTGCAGATTGTAAACAATGGCACATAAATACCATAAAAATTATAGAATACACTGCATAATGAAGGTGTGATTTGTATATACAGGAGTATTGCTATAGTAATACATATGTATATCAAACTGCTAAAAGAATGAATATGGGTATGGAAATTTTGCCTGTATTTTATGAGGTTGGTAGTTATTATCGAGGCATCACTTCGAACACAAATCAGATTATCAGCGCAGGGAATCAGATATCAGGTCTTATGAGAAATGAAGACCATTGGTGCCTGATACCGGAGGGAGTAGATCCCGAACTGCTGATGAAAGTACTTGGCAATCCGGAGATGGCGGCTTTGCTGACGAGTTTGGCAAAGAGTATCAAGATGTAAGAGGAAATTTAAGATTTGTTGGCTTTGGGAGGAGCCCTAAGGGTGACAGTTCTTTTTTATATTTTATTCTGC
>OLIQ01000777.1_pt1 | contig 12997 bp, 15 predicted proteins | sample 1609631 | NCBI WGS metagenome assembly OLIQ01 (sample SAMEA4350114, study PRJEB24818) | metagenome | biome: human; feature: gut; material: faeces | place: Denmark | collected 2013-09
GATGATCCGTCTGCGGTATGGGAGCATCCCCATACCGCAGATACTTATCAGCCGCCCATACAGACCGGTATGAGATTCCCGTAAAAATTACCACCTATGTTCCTAAAACAACCACCTATCGAGAATCGGTAGAAATCGGTTCTTGATTTTCCTATACTGTAACCGTAGCGAGGAGGTGAACCGATGCAAATTGAAATCAAGATAGACGAAAAATGCAAAGAGCCAAAAATCATCGTGATGACGGACAAAATGACCGATGAAGTCAATGCAATCATAAAAAGACTGTCAGACGAGCAACCGCAGGTCATTGCCGGATTCAGGGAGGATGTGGTCGAGGTTCTGGAACCGTCTGAAATCTACCGTGTTTTTGCTGAATCAGGTAAGGTGTTTGCCGAGACAAATCACGGCGAGTATGCGCTCCGCCTGAGGCTATACGAGGCGGAACAACGGCTTGACAGCAAGACTTTTGTCCGAATATCAAACTCGGATATTATCAATCTGAGAAAGGTCAAGAGCTTTGATTTGAGCTTTGTCGGGACAATTTGCATCACGCTTTCAAACGGTACGGTTACTTATGTTTCACGGCGATCCGTCGCCAAAATCAAACAACTGTTAGGACTGTGAGGTGGCAGAAATGAAGAAAAAACTGATTGGACGAGGACTACTTGGTTTCCCTGTTGGCATTGCAATCGGATATGTCATTACGGTGATTATCTCAATCTGCATTGGGGATGGCTTCTTCTATCCGGTCACTCCGGAGCTTGTGAATAAAATGGGGAGCGAACTAAATGCGGTTCTCATTCAAACCGGTCTGAGCGGAATAATGGGCACAGGCTTTGCAATGGCTTCGGTTATTTGGGAGATCGATTCGTGGAGTCTTGCAAAGCAAAGCGGGATTTACTTCGCAATTGCTTGCGTGATTATGTTCCCTATCTCTTATTTTGCCAACTGGATGCCCCATTCGACCGCTGGAATTCTGTCTTATGTAGGCATATTCGTAGCGATCTTCCTCGCTGCTTGGGTAACTCAGTATTCTGTGTGGAAAAGGAAGATCAAGAAAATGAACGAAGGCATTAAAGATAATAACGATATGAACTGATCCCGCCGATCTGCACCCTGCGTCTTGTTTTAACAGCAGAATAAACCACATATATAGCCGCTTGGTTTTCAAAAAAATCAGGCGGCTATTTCTATTTTGAAGGAGGTGTTCGCTATGAGCGTAACAGATTACAATGCTCGCCTTTATGAGAAAATGAAAGCCGAACAGGACAAATACCGGGGCTGGCTACTGCATCAGGAGCCGTCCGAAATTCTCAATCATACCTACGAATATATCGTCGGTCACAATGATGGCAATGTTTACCCAAATGGACTGATCTCCCGTGCGGAGACCGCCACCGTTTTCTTCCGGCTTTTGAAAGATGAGGTGCGTGACGGCAATCTTCTGACCAGCAATACCCATTCCGATGTTCCGGATGACTATTGGGCAAATACCGCCATCTCCACCATGACGGGTCTGGGCATCGTGCAGGGTCATAGCGGTACTACCTTTGATCCCGAGGCCCCCATCACGCGGGCTCAGTTTGCCGCCATTTGCGCCCGGTTTGATACCGGTGCCGGCGGCACCACCCAGACCTTCTCCGACATCAGCGGACACTGGGCTGAGGAGTATATCCGGCGAGTTACCGGGTTGGGCTGGATCAAGAGCTTCGAGGACGGCACCTTCCGCCCGGATGCCTACATCACCCGTGCCCAGGCTATGACCATGATCAACCGGGTGCTGAACCGCATCCCCGAGGAGAGCAGCGACCTGCCGGCAGGCATGAACACCTGGCCGGACTGCAACCCCGGCGACTGGTTCTCCCTGGCGGTCCAGGAGGCCACCAACTCCCACGCGTTCCAGCACAAGGCCGGCAACTATGAGACCTGGGCCGGCATGAACAAAAACCCCGACTGGGCCCGGTATGAGCACTGATATTGGGCAAAATTTCAGAAATACACATATCGGTTGCTGCTCCTAAATAAAAGCACAAGCGGCGCACCAAATCTGGTGCGCCGCTTGTGCTTTTGCCTTGCTCTAAACGATTCTTTTAAATGTTGCCCTTATGCGAGGGTGGCTATAGGCCAGCCTCTCTTTTTTGAAGTTATAATAGCATCGTGACCCCATTATCTTCGATCCCGATCTCCACGACCGGCGCGCCGGGGTCGTACTCGCCGTCGAGCGTCCAGGGGATGTCCTCGGCGGTCTCCGCCGTGACGTGCCTGACATGGCGGAAGATGAGCCCCTCGGAGTCGTAATAGTCCTTGTTGATGAGCGCTAAAATGAGCGCCTGCATCGCAGTCGGCGTGCGCGGCACGGGCACGAGCAGCAGCTCGAACTTGCCGTCGTCGAACGACACCTCGTCGGGCGAGAGCTTCATCAGTCCCGCGATCGACGTCGAATTACTGATCGCACCGAAGAGGTATTCCCCGTCGAAGACCTCGCCGTCCGCCGTGATCTTCATGCGGTACGGGCAGAGCGTGTCGAGATTCTTGACGCCCTCGAGTAAGTAGGCAAAGTGCCCGAACATATTCTTGATATCCTGCTGGACGGTGTAGGTCGTTTTTGTGAACGCGCCGAACGACGCGACATAGACGAAGTTCCGCTCGCCGAATTTGCCCACATCGAGAGATCTCGGCTTCATGCGCATGGCGGAGGCCGCCGCCTCGGCGGGATTCGACGAGATATTCAGGCTCGCGGCAAAGTCGTTCGTGCTGCCGCCGGGCAGATAGCTCACGAGCGGGCGGTATTCTCGCGGAATGCGCATCACACCGTTCACCGTTTCGTTGAGCGTGCCGTCGCCGCCGTGGCAGACGACGACGTCGAATTCCGGCCCGAGCGATTCGGCGAGCTCCGTCGCTTCTCCGCGGTGCGTGGTCTTGCGCACGGAGACGAGATAGCCCGCCTCAGAGTAGATCGCGGCGGCGTCAAACAGCGGTGCGAGGGATTTGGTCTTTCCCGCGCGGGGATTGACGATAAAGAGCAGCTTTTTGTCGTCCATGGGTTCCTCCTCGTTTGCTCTTCACAGCATCAGACCGGCAAAGCACCCTGCGCCCTGTCGGTCAAAATCACCCTCTGCCAAAAAAGTCAAGTTCTGTTCATCTTCATTAACAGAGAGTAAAGATTATCATAACACACGAAATGAGCGGTTGCAATTCCCGGCAAAAAATAGTAAGCTGTTTTTGGTATCTTTTTAGCAGTCATTTAACGCATTTTGCCCAAAAAAAGGGGGAGCCCATGAAGCAGAACAAAACCTATCTTCACCTCGGCGTAACGCTGATCGTCTCGGCCTGCGCGGTGCTGATGTTTTACGACACGTTTTTCCAGTCCCGCGTGCTGCTGGACTTTTTCGACAAGCTGATGAGCGTGCTCTCGCCGGTCATCTACGGCCTTGCGTTCGCGTACCTTCTCGCCCCCATCGTCGACTTTTTCGACCGGTATATCCAAAAGGGGCTGCCGAAGGTCAAGTCCTCGCTCGTCCGGGGGCTGAGCATCCTCGTCACGTGGATCTGCGTCATCGCCCTCATCTACCTGATGTTCAGCATCCTCATCCCCGAGCTGGTCGACAGCACGAAGACACTGGCCGACAACTTTGAAAGCTATTATAAAACCGTCTACAACTGGGTCAACAGCCTTGTGGAGAATCAGACGATCTTCTCCGACGACATCTACTCCGACCAGCTGCTCTCCGCACTCAACGGCTACTACGATAAGCTCGTCAAGTGGGTCACCGACACGGTCATCCCGCAGGCGCAGGTCGCGATCGTCGCCGTGACCGGCGGCATCTGGAGCGTCGTCATCTTCCTCAAGAACCTTCTCATCGGCATGATGATCTCGGTCTATCTGCTCGCGCGCAAGGAGAGCTTTGCCAAGCAGTCGAAGAAGATCCTCTACGCCATTCTGCCCGAAACGCCGTACCGCCGCACGCTGCGCGCCGTGGCCGAGGCTGACCGTATCTTCAGCGGCTTCGTGCGCGGAAAGCTGCTCGACTCGCTCATCATCGGCATCCTCTGCTTCATCTGCTGCTCGATCTTCAAGTTCCCGTATACGCCAATTATTTCGGTGTTCGTGGGCGTGACGAACATCATTCCGATCTTCGGCCCGTTTCTCGGCGCCATTCCGAGCGCATTCCTCATCCTGCTCGTCAGCCCCAAGCAGTGCCTTTATTTCATTCTCTTCATCATCGCATTGCAGCAGTTTGACGGCAATATTCTGGGGCCGAAGATCCTCGGCAAATCCACCGGCATTTCGAGCTTCTGGGTCATCGTGGCCATTGTGGTCGGCGGCGGCTTCGGCGGGGTGCTCGGCATGTTCCTCGGCGTTCCGATCTTCGCGTGCATCAGCTCGCTTGTGAACTGGTTCACGAACCGCAGCCTCACGAAAAAGGGCGTGACGGACGACGCGATGTTCGCCCCCGCGCCGCTCGCCTCTCCGGATGAAACAAAGGACTGATCTCCCCATGAAAACCCTGTACCGTGACAACAAAGGACTGCACCGCTGGCTTTTCGCCTGCGGCGCAGTCCTTGTGCTTTTCTATCTTTTCCGCGGAAACCGCGCGGCCGTCAATTTCTGGGTCTATTCGGTCACGCTGCCCTTCGAGCAATTCTTAGGCCGCGCGTGCGCGGCGCTGCCGTTTTCGGTCGCGGAGCTTCTGTATGTGCTCGCGGCGGTCACGGCGGTCGTGCTGCTCGTGCTGATGGTGCGCTATCTTATAAAGTCGCGCCAAAAAGGGCGCGCCGCGTACCGCTGCGCGCTCTTCGTGCTCGATTTGTTTCTCACGGTCTGCGCCGCGTTCTCGCTTCTCTGGGGTGCGAACTATTACGCGGACGACTTCTGCGACAGAAGCGGCCTTTCGCCCGAGCCCGTCGCGTATGAAGACTTAGTGCGCGTCACGCAGTATTTCGCGGACCATCTTGCCGAGGCGTCGACGCACATCGCGCGCGACGAAAACGGCCTCTTCACCGCCGACCGGCAGGAGATTCTTAACTACGCCGACACGGCGTATGACTGCCTGTACGACGAATTTCCGTTCCTCGACATGCCGGACCAGAAGCCCAAGGGCATTTTCTTTTCGAAGATCATGAGCGCGATGAACTTCACGGGCTTCTACTTTCCGTTCACGGGCGAGTCAAACGTGAACATGGACTCGCCCGCGATGCTGCTGGCCTCGACCTGCGCGCACGAGCTGTCGCATCAGCGCGGCATCACGTCCGAGCAGCAGAGCAACTTCCTTGCGGTCCTCGCCTGCACGCGCTGCGACGACGCAAACTACAACTATGCGGGCTGGATGCTCGGCTACATTCACCTCGGCAACGCGCTCTACCGCGTCGACCCCGACGCATGGCAGCAGATTCGCGACAGCTTACCCGACGAGATCGTGCTCGACCTGCGCTACAACAGCGCCTACTGGGCGCAGTACAAGGGCCTCACGGCCACCGTCACCCAGTCGCTCAACGATAAGATGATCAAATCCTACGGCGATGAACTCGGCACACAGAGCTACGGCGCGGTCGTCGACCTGCTCGTGAATTACTACGCCTGAGCGCTGCTCGTCTCGCGGTAAGACTGCAAGAATTCCTTGGTCCGCTCCTGCTGCGGATTTTCGAAGACCTGCTCGGGGCTGCCCTGCTCCACGATGACGCCGCCGTCTAAAAACACGACGCGGTCGCTCACGGCGCGGGCAAAGGGCATCTCGTGCGTCACGATGACCATCGTCATGTGCTCATCGGCAAGAGAGCGGATGACGCGCAGCACCTCGCCGGTCAAAAGCGGATCGAGCGCGGAGGTCGGCTCGTCGAAAAAGAGGATTTCCGGCTTCATCGCGAGCGCGCGGGCGATGGCCACGCGCTGCTGCTGCCCGCCCGAGAGCTGATAGGGGTAAGCGTTTTCCTTGCCTTTTAGTCCCATTTTGTCGAGCAGTGCCATGGCCTCGGCCTCGACCTCGGCTCTATCGCGCTTTTGCACCGAGATCGGCGCGTCGCAGACGTTTTTCAGCACTGTGTAGTGCGGGAAGAGGTCAAACTGCTGGAACACCAGCCCGAACTGCCGCCGCACCTGCGCGAGCGCGGCTTTTCCGGCGTAGACGCTTTTGCCGTTTTCCTCGCGCGCGGCGACGTTTTCGCCATACGCGAGCGTGCCGGAATCCATCGTTTCAAGCAGCGTCGCGCAGCGCAGCATCGTCGACTTGCCGCCGCCCGAGGGGCCGATGATCGACACGACCTCGCCTTTTTCCACCTTGAGCGACACGCCCTTTAAGACTTCGAGCGCGCCGAACGCCTTTCTGGCGTTCCGCATTTCAAAAACTGCCATTGCTCTCCCCTCCCTTTAGCGGTAATAGCGCAGCGCCTGCTCCCATTTTTCCATGGCGAAGGCGACCACATAGTTGAAGACATAGTAGAAGACACCCGCCGCCACCAGCGCCAGCATGCCCGGCGTATTCGGCGAGGCAACGATCTGCTTGGCGCGCGTGAACATCTCCACCGTGCCGATGACGGACGCGAGCGACGTGTCCTTCACCAGCGTGATGACCTCGTTCGTCACCGCAGGGATGACGCGCTTGACCATCTGCGGCAGGATGATCTTGAAAAATGTCTGTGCCTTGGTATAGCCGAGCACCTGCGCGGCCTCGTACTGCCCGCGCGGGATGGACTCGATGCCGCCGCGGTAGATCTCGGCAAAATACGCCGCATAGTTGATGACGAACGCGACGATGACCGCCGTGAAGCGCCAGTTGCCCGGCACCGTGACGCCAAGCAGGAGCTTCGGCCCGTAGAAGACGACCATCAGCTGCAGCATCAGCGGCGTTCCGCGCATGATGGAGATATACGCCTTGATGAAGCCGCGCAGCGGCGTCAATCTGCTGCGGCGGCCAAACATCACCGCAAGGCCCAGCGGCATCGAGAATAGCAGCGTCAGCACGAAGATCAAAAGCGATGTGACAAAGCCCTCGGATAATAGCGAAAGCATCGTGGATACAGTCATGGAATGATTCTCCCTTATTCGGTCATAAGCGGGAAAAAGCGGGGGCTTTCGCCCCCGCTCCCTCCCTGAGAAGAGGATGGGCACCTATGAGTTATAATTGGTTTTTACAGTCGCCCGAGGTAAACGTTTTTACTTGTTGATAAGGCACAGGCTGTCGAGCACGAGACCCTGATCGACGTACTTCTGCGCGATCTCCAGCATGGTGCCGTCCTCGGCCATCTTGAGAAGCTCGGCGTTCACCGCGTCGCGCAGCTCGGTGTTGCCCTTGAGGAAGCCGATGGCGTACTGCTCGGTGGAGAGGGGCTCGTCGAGGATGACATAGTCTCCGTCGTTGTTCGCGATCTGATACTGCGCAACGCCGAGGTCAGCGGCCACGGCGTCCACCGTGCTCTGGGCGAGGTCCATAAAGCCCATGTTGTAGTCGCCCAGCTCCACGACCTCCTTGAGCGACGCCTTGAAGTCCTCGTTTTCGTTGATCGCGTCGACCGCGGAGGACGCGGCCTGCGCCATCACGCTCTTACCGGCGAGGTCCGCGAGCGAGGTGATGCCGCTGTCGGCCTTCACGACCATCACGATGGAGTTATCCACATAGGGGTCGGAGAACGTGTAGTCATTTTCGCGGCCGGTGTAGGTAAAGCCGTTCCAGATGCAGTTGATCGTGCCGCTCGAAAGCTCGGCGTCCTTGCTGTTCCAGTCGATGGCCACGGCCTCGTACTCCCAGCCGAGGCGCGCGCACAGCTCCTTGGCCATTGCGAGGTCAAAGCCGTCGTACGTGCCGTCGGCGGCGATGAAACCGAACGGCGGGAACTCGGCATCAAAGCCGACGATCAGCTTTTGCGTCTCGCCGCCCTGCGCGTCCTGCGCATCACCGGTATCGTCGGCGGTGTCGTTCTTGCTGCCGCAGGCGGCAAGGGCCAGTACCATCACGGCGGCAAGCGCCATGGCTAAGAATTTTTTCATCGTTTCTTCCTCCTGTAAGTTCCGGCGCTTGGCCGTTTGATTTAGTGTGGTAACACGATAACACAATAACGTGTGACAGTAAATACACGCACTTTACAAAGATGGAGCGGTAAAGCGAACCGTTTTTTGCCGCTTTCCACAGTTTTCACGGTTTCTGGACGGCAGCGCGGTGTTTGCCTCCCGTTTTTCCCCGCTTTGCGCTTGTTTCTTTTTTTGTCGTGTGCTACAATGCAAGCAAGAATTTTTGATCGCAGGAGGCCATTTTTATGCTGTCTATTGATATCTCCCATGCCGCATCGTTTCTCTCGTTGCCGTATGAAGCGGCGCTGCGCCCGCGTCTCGAGCGCGCGGCGGGCTGGCTGCAAAACGGCGGCGGAAAGGGCTCTGATTTCATCGGCTGGGTCACGCTCCCGCGCGACTATGACAAGGATGAGTACGCCCGCATCCTCGCCGCGGCGAAGAAGATTCAGGGCGATTCCAAGGCGCTCGTCGTCATCGGCATCGGCGGCAGCTATCTCGGCGCGCGCGGCGTCATCGAATGCCTCTGCTCCCCGAACTATAACTTAAAGAAGAAGTCCACGCCGAACATCTACTTTATCGGCAACGGCCTCTCCTCCGACGCGCTGCGCGAGGTGACGGAGCTCATCGGCGACGACGATTTCTCCGTCAACGTCATCTCGAAGTCCGGCACGACGACCGAGCCCGCCGTCGCGTTCCGCTTCTTCCGCGAAAAGCTCGAAAAGAAATACGGCAAGGCCGAGGCCGCAAAGCGCATTTACGCCACGACCGACGCGCACAAGGGCGCGCTCAAGTCCCTCGCCGATCAGGAGGGATACGAGGAATTCGTCGTGCCCGACAACATCGGCGGACGCTACAGCGTGCTCACCGCCGTTGGTCTTCTCCCCATCGCCGTCGCGGGCGTTGATCTGGATGAACTCATGGGCGGTGCGCAGGAGATGATGTCGCTCTGCGCGAAAAACGATTACAGCAATCCCGCGTGGCAGTACGCCGCCATGCGCCACGAGCTCTACCGTCAGGGCAAGAAGGTGGAGCTTCTCGCGTGCTTCGAGCCCGCGTTCCGCTTCATGGCCGAGTGGTGGAAGCAGCTCTACGGCGAGAGCGAGGGCAAGGAGGAAAAGGGCCTCTTCCCCGCGAGCGTCGACTTCACCGCCGACCTCCACTCGATGGGCCAGTACATCCAGCAGGGCGAGCGTATGCTGATGGAGACCGTCGTGCGCTTTGCGCCCGCGGAGCAGCAGATGGTCGTCCCCTTTGACGAAGCGAATGGCGACGGACTCAACTTCCTTGCGGGAAAGACGATGGACTTCATCAACCGTCAGGCCATGGACGGGACGCTGCTCGCCCATGTTGAGGGCGGCGTGCCGAACATCATTTTGAACCTCGATGAGAACAACGCCCGCACGATGGGCCAGCTCATTTACTTCTTTGAATACGCCTGCGGGCTGAGCGGCTATCTGCTCGGCGTCAACCCCTTCGACCAGCCGGGCGTGGAGGCGTATAAAAAGAACATGTTCGCGCTGCTCGGCAAGCCCGGATACGAGGAAATGGGCGAAGAGCTGCGTAAGCGCCTGCGCTGAATTTTTTGAATAAACCTGAAACTTTCCATTCAGCATTGCAAATTTGTTTCATTTATGCTATGCTGATGCCATCAGAAAGACCATCCCCCGCAAAAGAGGCGGGGAGCTATTGAAAGGAGTGATTTCTATGGTCAGACTCATCATGGGTGAAAAGGGCACCGGTAAGACCAAGAAGCTGATCGAAATGATCAATACCACTGCGCAGGAGGATAACGGCAGCGTCGTCTGCGTCGAAGCAAAGTCTACCATGACCTTTGACCTGCACTATCACGTTCGTCTGATCTCTGCCTACGAGTACGACCTGTCCAACTACGAGGCCCTGCGCGGCTTCCTGTTCGGCCTGTACGCGGGCAATTATGATATTTCCCACATCTTCATCGACAACCTGTTCAAGATCACCGGCGGCGAGTGCAACCAGGCGGCCGACGATTTCCTGAACGAGCTCGAGCGCTTCAGCAACGCCACCGGCGTCAAGTTCACCATCTCCGTCTCCGGCGACCCCGCCCTCGCCACCGACGGCATGCAGAAGTATCTGTAAATTATTTGTCCTTACAGGACAAGCGGTGATAAAAGGGGACCTTCTCTCACGTGAGAGAAGGTCCCCTTTTGAACCCCTAAGAGAACGGCAGGGGCGTTTCGATTTCGCCCCTGCACCCCTAACGACCCAAAGGGAGGGGCTTTGCCCCTCCTTTTTGGATTATCCACCCCGCTGTTGCTTCTGACGGCGCGGCATTGCTGCACTCACCTCGCTCAGAGCTGCTCCTTTTTTAGTTCTCTGCTGTGATATAGATTTCTTCTGCTTTTTGCTGGGCGGAGACGAGGGTTTCTTTGGCGCTGCCGAAGTTTTGGGCATTCATTTGTTCCAACGCATCCGTGATCGCGTTGAAGAGTAAATGGTACAACTTTGCGTAGTCTTCCATGCGTTTCTCCTCCTAAATATCTGATGTAAACATTATCTAATGTATTAGTCTATATGTCAAGAGAAAAACTGCCATAGACTGATGAAAACATGAGAGAATGGGAGCATCAGATATGGTAACATTAGATGTTTTGTCCCTGTTGGAGAAAAAGGGAAAGACGAAATACTGGCTCTACCACCAGCTGGGGATGAGCTATCAGAATTTCAGTCGCATGGTCAACAACGAGACCAAATCCATCCGCTACGAAAATATCGAAGCCCTCTGCCAGATCTTCGAATGCACCCCCAACGACCTCTTCCGCTTCACCGAAGATTAAAACGACCGCTAACGCGGTCGTTTTTTGCTGTCCAGCGGCGAGCGCAGCAAAGCCGCCCCCGCAGGCAGTCCGCCGCCGTACTACCGTCACTCGCGCCCCACGGAGTAGGGCGCGGTTGATACCGGTAACGACTCGCAGAGACTCGTGGCGAAGCCACGTACACCGCACCTGATTCCGCAGGCCGCGCAGCTCTTCAAGTGCCGATCTGCCAATGTGCGGGGTCGAGGGGCAAGACCCCTCGTCCTTTCTCTCGGGGGTTCAAGGGGGATACTCTCTTTCGAGAAAGAGAGTATCCCCCTTGATCCGTGCAGCGCTAAGCGCTGCTCTCCCCGCGGCACAAGTGCCGCAGCTTCCTTTGCACTTGTGCGAAAAAGAGGAAAAGGAAACAAAAAGCCCCCGCCGGGAGAGGCGAGGGCTTCTTGCTGTGTTGTGTGTGTATTTTTAGGAGGGAGAAAATCACATCGGGGGGAGCTCCCCTTTGCAAGTATTAAGATACCAGTCAATCTTGGCTAAAGTTTGAATCGGTTGTAAACAAATTATGAATACCACCGGAAATTTTGCACATTTTCAGCCCATGAGCGCGCAGAGCTCGGAAAAATCGAGCGGCTGGAGCGCAAGGTCGATGCCGTAGCCGATGACGCGGGCGAGCTCGCGGATCTGCGCGTCGATGTCGCGCGTTGTGACCATAACGGTCTCGTGGCCGCGCAGGGCGGCGGGATCGACGTCCGACTTTCCGGCCTCTTCGAGCACGTCGAGCGTCAGCGTCGCCGCGTCGACGACCGTGGGAACGCCGATGGCGTAGACCGGCACGCCGAGCGTGTCGCGGCTGAGGGGACACCTGTGATTGCCCACGCCGCTGCCTGGGACGATGCCCGTGTCAGAGAGCTGCACCGTGGAGCAGAGCCGCATGAGCGAGCGGGACGCAAGCGCGTCGATCGCGATGACCGCGTCGGGCTGCACCGCGCGCACCGTGCCGCGCAGCGTCTCCATCGCCTCAATGCCCGTCCGGCCCAAAACCCCCGGCGTCAGCACGCTGACAGAGCAAAATGCGGAAAACGCGCCGTTTTGCCGCAGGTGGCGCGTCACGAGCACGTGCTCCGCACTCCTCGGCCCGATGGCATCCGGCGTCATGCTCGCGTTGCCGAGTCCCGCGACGAGCACGCTTTTCACATTCTCGCCGAGCAGCGCCCTGAGTTCCGCCCCAACGGCGCGCGACGCGCGCTCGAGCATGTCATCCGCGTTTTTTTGCAGCGGCGAGAGGTCGAGCGTCACATACCGCCCGCGGGGCTTGCCGAGCTGGCGCGCCGCGCCCTCGGTGTCGATGCGCACGCTCGTCACGCTGCACCCGCGGCGAAAAACCGTCCGGCTGTCCACGCCGGAGAGCGTCTGCGCGCGGCTTTTCGCGCAGAGCAGCTCGTGCGCCTCCATGGCAAGATCGGTGCGGTATTGGAGCATTTTGCCTCTCTCCTTTTACTAAATCTTGTTTTCTTTCCCTATTTTATCCACAAAGTTTTGTGTCATACAAAAAAATCAGAAAATTTCGAAAAAATGCTTGCAATTTCTTGCATTCTTTGCTAAAATACCATTCTGCACGGTGGATTTTTTGTCCGCCGGCGCGAATTCCAACCGGAGGAGGTGTTTGGTTTGCCGAATATTAAGTCTGCCAAGAAGCGCGTTCAGGTGTCTGGTGTGCGTAATGAGCGCAACAAGGCCGACAAGTCCGCACTGAAGACCGCACTCAAGAAGTTCGAGGCGGCTGCCGCTGAAGGCAATCGCACCGAGGCCGAGAGCGCTTACAAGGTCGCAGTGAAGTCTGTCGATAAGGCTGCTGCTAAGGGTATTCTGCACAAGAATAACGCCGCGCACAAGAAGAGCGCGCTGACCCTGAAGCTCAACAGCGTTGGCTAATCGAGCGAAAATGAGAGCCATCCTTGCGGATGGCTCTTTTTTTGTGCCCAAAGGGGCTCTGGCTTATCCGCGCGATGCGCGGAGGGATAATGCAGCGCTTGGCGCTGCTGCCAGGTAAGGGGGCCATTCTCTCACGTGAGAGAATGGCCCCCTTTGTTCGCACCCCTGCGGCACGCAGGGACTAAGGTGCAGCGCTGCGCGCTGCTTACTTTTTGTTAGGATTATAATAATCCGTCTCCTCCGGCAGGACGATCGGCAGCCCGTTCTGATACAC
>OLIQ01000780.1_pt1 | contig 12936 bp, 17 predicted proteins | sample 1609631 | NCBI WGS metagenome assembly OLIQ01 (sample SAMEA4350114, study PRJEB24818) | metagenome | biome: human; feature: gut; material: faeces | place: Denmark | collected 2013-09
GGACACAAATCAATGGCATTGAAACAAAGACAGAAAAGAAATTCGCCGGAAGTAATTGCGCATGCAGATAAAGCAAATGAAAGGCTTAGACGCAGGTTTTACAAAATGACCCTGAACAAAGGAGTTAATCGAAATGTGGCAACAACAGCAATAGCAAGAGAATTAGCATGTTTTATCTGGGGAATGATGACAGAATATGTAAGTTAGTAGAATATCCATCTGCTTCAGTCAAGGATGCTTCACATCGCCATTGGCGACAAGTCCCTGACAGAATCACCTGAATATTCTTAAGGGTAATCAAGCAGAAGAAACTGACTTTGTCAGATTACATCTGCAAAACAACTAATTAACACTGGATACAGAGGCAGGGTTTTAGAGCATTTCTAGGTCCGAATTATTTGCGAACCCCCTCTGTTGACATTATATTTATATATTTTGATTCACGCTAGGAGACGGCAAGATTCACGGCGGACCATTGACCTGTAGGTAACCAATCCACGTATAGCAGAGTGGCCAAGGCCGGGGACTGTTAGATCTGAGGCTCTACCTCTGTACCCAGTGTTAAAATTTAAAGAAAGGAAAATGTGGTGATTTCTTGCAATTTACTCTTGACAAGAGGTCACTTCATAACAGGTGGTTAGCATTATGATTAATAAATTTTTCAGAAGAGCGAAACGTATGGAAGAGACAATTGATGTTAAAGGTATTGAAACAGAAGAATTTCCCAAAACACTAGAGGATTTGGCAAAAACTGACCATTTATTTTATAGATTTTCACAATCATCTCCAGGGAGGAGTGAAGAAAAAGTATTTGCTCAATATATACCAGGACAAATAACAGAAGCTAAAGATAATGAAAAATATCTATCATTTGTTACAGAGGAAACGATTGCGAGCTGTTTTATGTATGGTGATATGATAACACGATTGAATTTTAATCTTGATGATGAAGCATTTAAAAAGATAGCAAACACACCAATAAAATATATAGGAAATGCTTTGGGAGAATATGAGAGTAAATATCTTCTTGTGGAACAAAATTATTCATTAAGAGATATAACTACTATCGAAATGTTATTTGAATTAGTGCAAAATAGTAGTCAATTAAATTCTTTGTTTTATTTTACTTATGGTTCATTGAATCAAAGATTGCATAAATTTGGCTATAAGGAATCAGAACAATTAGTAAAATATTTGAAGGAAGAATTTAATAAAAACATTCATATCACTCCTGATGATATGAGAAGCAAGTTAAAAGAGTATATAAAAAATATTGGAAGTTGATTTATATCATATGCATAGATTATGGTATAATTGTACAGCAATTCTAAGAAACATTCGATAAAGCTACAAGTTTATAATGTAAAGATACGGAGTCATCTTCGGGTGGCTCTAATTTTTGCACATTTTTCGCAGACAGGCAAATAACTGAACAGTTCATGCAACTTTTTAAAAAAGATTCCAAGACTTTATTTACAGAAATTAAGACGAGAGCTAACATAGCACAAACCCATGATTGGGATCAAAAATTATACGATTGGAGGATTTTCTATGCTACTAAACACTATTACAGAAAGACACCCAAATTCTTTTGTTCTGCTAAAGCCAAAGAGCAGAGATGAGCAGAACCATGTAAGGGATTGGAATGCTCTGAACATAGCAAAAAAATATGATGATATTTTGAGGATTGCAGAGTATTACAGGTCAGAGGGTATAAGTAATGCAGTCATATTGTCTACAAGTGATGAACTTGTTGTTCCACCAGAGGAGTCAGCTAAGTTTTTCAGGGTTTATTATGACATGATTACAGTTGTTGGAGTAATTGTACATCTACCTTTAGGAGGTTAGGCAATGGGATTAGTTGACAGAGCTTGTGATAGTTTTTTTGATATGGCACGAGAGCGTTGGAGAGAGCAAGGTTTCAACGCTGATATAGTAGATATTTTGGACAAATATCGTGAGGAAACAAATAAAGTGATAAAAAGAAACAAGGTTAGTGTTATAACCACGTTTCTGATTCAACTTTATGGTTACAATCATATTGAACTTCAGAATGATATCACAAAAATCATTTTATTAGAGCCATCAGATTCCTTTGAGCCTAAAGACAGAAAAAAGTTGTTAACAATTATTTGGTACACAATACAAAATCTCTATGAGGATGATTGGGCTGACGCGCTTAATGAAGTGAATCGTCTGGCGGAGTGGAATAAAGCCAACAATGAAGAGGACTTTCTCATAAAATAATCTTTTTCAGGGGTAGTTTTAAAAAATCTCTTGACTTTTATTTGATTTAGAGTGATTAATCTTAGCAACAAAATTTGAAAGGAGCAATTTTATGATGAAAGTATTAACACCAAATAGTGGTCTATTACAAATTAAAAGCGTTCAACCAGTTGTGGAAGAGCGAGTTATTTTCAATGGTGCAGAGCAGAGACTTGTGCAGGTAGCTAAAGATAATAAGCAGAATGCAACAGGATTGTATTTTGAGGTTGAGGTAAATATGCCAGTTGTGTTTGCATGCAACAATTTCTTTATTGGAAACCTTAAGCCTGTTGTTGTAAATGATATCCTGCACAAACTGTTATCTGATGGTCACTTTGACTTTGCTCAGTTTGAGTATCAGAAAAAGTCTGCATCGCCAAGTGAATATACTTACGATAATGGAAAGAGTTTACCTTACTTTGTCGAAGGTACACTTATGCCTACTTATGCACCTTTTAACTTCCCATTTGACGGACAGATTCCTAAAGAAATCTTTGAGGATAGCGATGATGAGCTTGCAGATATCAAGAATATGTCAGACGAGGAGTTGAGAGCAGTAACCTATGCATGATTATATAAAGAAACAATGGAACAGGAAAGTAACTAATGCGGATACAGTCTATATTCTTGGTGATATTAGTATGAGAGGTAGAAGCGAGGCGCTGATTGCTTTTATGTCTGTACTTAAAGGGAAAAAGATACTGGTAAAAGGAAATCACGATGATTTATCTGATTATCGTTTGAAACAGGTTTTTTATGATGTATGTGATTATAAGGAACCGGGAGATTCATATAATGGCAAAAACCATAAGGTTGTTATGAGTCATTATACGATACTTATGTGGAATGGTCAGCATAGAGGTGTAATACTGCTCTATGGGCATACACATATAACTGCCGAGGATGATTATTTTCAGAAATGATTAAAGGAAATGAATGAAAATCCGGAATTTAAGTGTGAAGGGGACAAGGATATTGTTGCTATTAATGTAGGTTGTATGCAGCCGTATATGAATTATGGCCAAGGAGCCTGAAGGAGTTGCTTGTGGCATTGGGGTATGAGAAGGAGTAAAAAAGTAGGGGGAATATCGTTTTGTATCGGAGTGCCAAAAATTGAAAATTATAGTATTTTATGATAAAATAAATTTGTAGTAGACATTGGACTACCGATTCTATTACATAGAACATTTTGTGGCTTATATTTATTATACTCTTAAATGAGTGACGGAGGAATGCGATGTCTGTAAATGATTATACTTCTAGTTTATTATGCCATTTTGTTGGACGTTCACGAAAAACAGATGATGAAAAATTTGAATTACTTGTTTCAATAATCAAAGGAGCACGGTTAATTGCTAATCTCTCGAATCCGGATAAGCCAGAGAACTTCTTTCAAGGAGGGTATCAATGCGAGCATGTAGGTGAAGTGTTTGGTAGATGCGATTGCGTATGCTTTTGTGACATACCAGATAATTCACTTTCAATACATACAAGTAAGTACAGTAAATTTGGAATGGGCTTTGACAAAAACTTTATAGCTGCGCAGGGGGCTCACCCAGTAATGTATGTACCTAAAAATTATTCCATTGTAGAACGTGGGGATGGAACACAAGAAGGAAAATCATGTATACCCAGAAATCCGGAACAATATTTTACATATCTATTGCAGATATCTATGAATATTCTTCCGCTTATGGAAATGGGGTATATAGGAGATAGCTTAACTCAAAAGGAGAATTGTTTAAAAGCAGCTGGATTGGAAAAACATTTAGATCTTTTTAATGACCAAGTGCGAAAAGCTTTTTTCTCTGGAGAAATTCATCCTATGCTTTACAGTATCATGCAAGGAATTGCAAATCAAATGTCATATGTAAAGCTGTATGATGCAACTTTACCAGATGATCATCCGGATAACTATTATATGGAAAGAGAGTGGAGATGTTTAAAGAATATTGCATTCTCGATTGATGATATTAAATCTATATATTTGCCATCAGATGAGTATAAAAAACGATTTGTTAAAGAATTACCGGAATATAATGGAAAGTTTTTTATATTTAACGAATAATTGGTGGATTCAGTTATTAATTTGTCATTAGTTGTGCCAATTGGATATTAAACCACAAGGACACAGATTTAAACTATAAAGACAATGATAGATGTATATGTATTTGATAAGCTATTATTGGGAGAATAATTCTTCCGGTAATAGCTTATTTTTATGGAAAGAGGCATCAGGGAAATGAAGAAACCTATATATGAAATTCTAAGCAATGACATAGAAACGGTTGAAGAAATGATTGATGCACTTATGATTGCTCCAAAGGGGTATAAGTTGCATCCGATGGGAAACAAATGTGCTTTGCAGTTGATCATATTCATGAATGTGTGTATGCAGATGATGAGATGTGGATTAATGATTATGGATATGAGATTGTCAGTGAGGCAAAAGAAATGGCATTACCTGTAGAGGCAAATGTGCCGGATGAAAAGCTTGCAACATACGCTGACAAGGAACTATATGTTGTTATTGGCTATGATGATGTATGTGGGAATGGTAATTATGAGGCAATTCTTTATGGGGTGTACAGTACGGAGCAACTTGCAAGAGAAGCTGCAGAGGAACTTCTTGAACTGGGGAATATACACCGTTATGAAATAGAATGTCCTAAGTTAGATGAATTTGGATGGAGATAGGTAAATGTGGTTAATAGTTTCATAAATCACATTAAGGAATTAAACTGCAAAGACACAAGAGTAAACTACAAGGACTGTAATGGGAAATTTTTAGGAGAATGGTTGCTATTTGAAGAAATTGTATATTGCAAATCAGGAAACAATCGCAAGAAGTTGCGATTGTTATTGATGATGTAGTGATTCTGTGATATCATATAAAAATATGGTACATGAAAGCGGAGGTCAAAATGAAAGTATTGGTAATGAATTGTAGTCCTGTAAGAAATGGAGCAACAGCAGAAATTGTTAATATAGTTACTGCTTGTCTGGAAAAGAAACATGATGTTAAAAACATATGTATTGATGATTATGATATAAAATTTTGCAAAGGATGTAGAACTTGTCATAATACAGCAAAATGTGTTCAGAATGACGATGTTGATAGGATAATTGAGCAATATGAATGGGCTGATATTGTTATATCTGTCTCTCCGTCGTATTGGGCAGATATACCGGGACAATTTAAGTCTTTTATTGATAGATGTACTCCATGGTGTAACACACATGAACCGCATGCCAAGATAAGTAGTGGTAAGAAAGGATATGTTATCGCATTAAGAACTGGACCTAGCATGAAGGAATGTGAGAGAATTATTGCAAGCATAGAACATTTTTATGGACATATGGAAATTGAGTGTTGTGACAGTCTTGGTTTATGTTCAGTGGAATATAAGGAAGATTTGGACTGTAGGAAAGAAGAAATTATAGAATTTTGTAATCAGATAGAGTAAGTGGTTTATTGTATCTTACAAATATTTCAGAAAGAGTTAAGGATAGGTGGTAAAATTGATTCGAAAAGCTACTTTAGAGGATGTTCCTCAACTTGTGAGTTTGGCAATTCAGATGTGGAAATCATACACAGTTGAAGATTTAACAAAGATTTTAGTCTTTGGTTTCATTTGAAAATGGGGTTTGCGGAAGCAAATAGAATTATTTGTTTTACGAAAAGGTTAACAGATTTAGAGGAGTAGTATGTGATGGCGAAAAACTATGAATATAAAAAAGCAACCATAGCAGATATTGATGAACTTGTAAGAACTAGAATTATTGTTCTTCGTGCAGCAAACAAACTATCGAATGATGTGGATATGTCATTGGTGGAAAAAGAATCCTATGAGTATTATAAGAGCGCATTAGAAACTGGTGAGCATATTGCATATCTGGTGTATGATAACGAAACCTTTATTGGCGCTGGTGGTGTCAGTTTTTATAAAGTTATGCCGACATATCATAATCCAACAGGTAAAAAGGCTTATATTATGAATATGTATACAGCATCGGCATATCGGAGACAGGGGATTGCATTTCATACATTGGATTTACTGGTAAAGGATGTAAGGAAACAGGGCGTATCACAGATTACTTTAGAGGCGACAGGGATGGGAAGGCCATTGTATGAAAAATATGGATTCGTAAAAATGGAAGATGAAATGGAGCTGATCAAATGACAAGAGTTTATTTCGTGCGTCACGCACAGCCGGAACACGATTGGGAAGAAGACCGGACAAGACCTTTGACGGAAGAGGGTAAGAAAGATTCTGCAATTGTGCTGGAGTTTTTGAAGGATAAGAAAATAGATGCGTTTTATTGTAGTCCGTATAAACGTAGCATGGATACCATTGCAGAGGCAGCAGATTTTTTCACAAAAGAGATTAGAACAGATGAGAGATTGAGGGAGCGTGAAAAGGGACTTGATGGAAACAACCACGGAATGTTCCGAAAACGATGGGATGACCATAATTATCATGAAGAGGGTGGAGAGTCCATTGCTATGGTGCAAAAACGTAACATAGAGGCACTGAATGAGATTTTATCAGATAATACGGATAAAGATATTGTTATAGGAACCCATGGTACTGCCCTTAGTACGATATTGAACTTTTATGATAGTAATTTTGGATGTGAAGATTTTTTAAGAATTATTGACTGGATGCCATATATTATTGAATTGGATTTTGAAGGCGATAAGTTGGTTGGCAAACATGAACATTGCTATGTGGAGAAGGAATTCAAGGGCAATCAGCGTGCAGATAAGAAGTAGTGAGGAATAGATGGATACACGATGTTATATGGTCATTATCAAGGGTGAAATAAAGACATCCGAAATAATGTCATGTGTTTACAATAGAAATACCCAAAAATGGGATGTAAAATTCAATAATGGAAAAACATACTCGTATGCATATTTGAATGTGGAAAAGTCGACTGATCCGGAGGTTTTGAATCCTAATATGTATCGTATTAGCAGAGATGGACGGGAGTTCTTTGATGTTAATGCAATATATGTATTTATAAGCGGAAGTGAGTCTTATTGGCACATTTGTTTTGGCGATGGTAGTGAAAGAGATTATCGTCGGAACGACTTGCATATTATAGAGTCATGTCTTACTCAGAGTCAGTTATCAAATGTATTTGAATATATAAAGCAAATTGCCGGTCTGAGTAATATTAGGAATGAAGAAACTGGTGAAAAATTATTGTCTAAGAGATTTGACAAGATTTCTTTTGTGGGTAGTGATGTAGCTTTAGCAAAGTATTTGAATCCATCATCATTGCAAGGAAAAAGAACAGGATGCGAATACAATCCAATTTTTCCATTTGGATGCAATAACAGTCAGTATAAGGCTGTAAAAAATGCCATGGAGAATCAGATTAGTGTTATACAGGGACCTCCAGGAACAGGAAAGACACAAACGATATTGAATATTATTGCCAATATATTAATGCAAGGGAAAACGGTACAGATAGTATCCAATAATAATTCGGCAACAGAAAATGTATATGAAAAATTATCTTCTCCAAAATACAATTTAGGTTTTATTGCCGCGACATTAGGAAATTCTAAAAATAAGAAATTATTTGTTGAGCATCAGGATGCCGCTTATCCCGACTTTTCGTCGTGGAAAACGGGAGAAAATCCAGGCGCTTTGCAGAAGGGAATAGCAGGGCAATCCAGTCAGTTAAAAAGTGTTTTTGATAAGCAGGAAAAATTAGCGTGTTTAAGGCAGGAACTTTCACAGTTGGTTACTGAACAGGAATATTTCAATCAATATGTTAAAGAATCAGATGTTCATACAGATAGTATTAAGTTCAAGAAAAAGCTATCTTCAAAGCAATGGATGGTATTGTGGCAGGATTGCCAGTTGATTTCAGAAGAAAAAACGGCAATAGGATTTTGGTTTAAGATAAAAGCCTTATTTAAATATGGAGTAACCGACTGGGGATTTTATAAGCAGGATATTTCAAAGATAATTACAACCTTTCAGGCAATGTATTATCGTGTGAAGCAGGCGGAGTTGTCTGCGGAAATTGCAGATATTGAAAAGTTTTTAAATGGTGTTAATAAGAATTTGCTTGAGGATTTATGCAAACAGTCAATGGTTGTCCTAAAAGACAAACTGGCAAGGAAATATGAAGGTAACAGTAGTAGGAAAACTTTTAGTGAAGATAATTTGTGGAAGGAACCATACGATGTATTGGCTGAGTATCCGGTTATATTAAGTACAACATTTTCATCAAGAAACAGCCTGAATTCAGATGTGGTGTATGATTACCTTATCATGGATGAGGCATCACAGGTTGATATTGCAACTGGTGCGTTGGCATTGTCATGTGCAAGGAATGTTGTTATTGTGGGTGATACCAAGCAACTTCCTAATGTTGTTACAGATGATATAAAGGTCAAAGCAGAAGCTATATTTGACAGTTTTAATGTGAGTGAAGGATATCAGTATACAAACAGTTTTCTGCAATCCATTTTGGATGTTATGCCAAACGTAACACAAACATTGCTGCGGGAACATTATAGGTGTCACCCTAAAATAATAAATTTCTGTAACCAGAAATTCTATCGTGGTGAATTGATTATTATGACAACAGATAAGGGTGAAGAGGATGTTTTATCGGTAGTAAAAACAGTGGCGGGAAATCATGAGCGTAACCATTATAGTCAGCGCCAGATAGATGTTATTAAAAATGAGATTATACCAAAATATGTTTCCAATCCGGAAGAAACCGGAATTATTGCACCGTACAAAAATCAGGTAGAAGCATTAAGCAAGGAGATAACAGATATTGATGCTGCTACAGTGCATAAGTTCCAGGGCAAGGAGAAAGAGAATATTATTATATCTACCGTGGATGATGAAATATCTGATTTTGCAGATGATCCATATTTAATCAATGTTGCTGTATCAAGAGCCAAAAAGAAATTGATGTTGGTTGTAACTGGAAATGAGCAATCAAAAGAGCGCAATATAACAGATTTGATTGATTACATTCAGTATAATAATTTTGAGGTTACTGAAAACAAGATTTATTCGATTTTTGATTACCTTTACAATCCGTATACTGAGGCCAGACGTGTATATTTGCAGTTGCACTCTAAAGTATCAGATTATGATTCCGTAAATCTAATGTATTCATTGATAGAGGACATTATCTCCGCTAACAAGTATTCAAGCTTGGATGTTGTTTGTCATTTTCCGTTGAATATGTTGATTAAGAATCCAGAACTATTAAATGAGCAGGAATGACAGTATGCAATGAATCCAGCAACACATTTAGATTTTCTGATTTATAACAGAATTGGTAAAAAGCCTGTGTTGGCGATTGAGGTTGACGGATATGAATACCATAAAGAGGATACTGTTCAGGCTTCAAGAGATTTGTTGAAAAATCATATTATGGAGTTGTATGAAATTCCATTACTGAGATTTATGACTAATGGTAGTGGCGAAAGAGAAAAGATTGTAGAGATGCTGGATAAGTTTGTTTGATAGCGTGAAAAGAAAAAGGAGAAATTACCATGGCTGTATCTTATAAAAGATTATGGAAATTATTAGTGGATAAAGAAATGAGCAAATCGGATTTGCGTAAGAAGGCAGAAATTGCTCCTAACACGATGACAAAGCTTCGCCGTGATGAAGAGGTTAGCCTAACGATTCTTAGCAAAATCTGTAAGATTTTAAATGCAGATTTTGGGGATATTGTGGAGTATGTGCCGGATGCAGAAATATGGGATTTGTATAATGAGAACCGAGAGCCTCTGGGAAAAGACCATATCAGAGGAGAACAGTTACCGATAGACGGATACCATCTAGTGGTGCATGTGTGGATTCGTAATTCAAAGGGAGAGTATCTGATTTCGCAGCGCTCAGCAAATAGACCAACAAACCCTTTGATGTGGGAATGTGTGGATGGTTCTGTAGTAAAAGGAGAGGACAGTCTGCAAGGAGTGCTTAGAGAAGTCAAAGAAGAGGTTGGAATAGATTTATTGCCAGAAAAAGGTCAAGTTGTTTTGTCAGACATTAAGAAAATCGAGTTTGGAAAAGTGGTTAATAAAATTGTTGATGTTTGGCTGTTTGATTACGATGGAGAGGTTGATTTAGGCAATGCCACAACGGATGAAGTGGCACAGGTTGCTTGGATGAACAGGGGACAGATAAAAGAATTGTTTGATGCAAATATGTTTGTAGAGACGTTGGAATACTTTTTTACGGAAGTGGACAAGCAGTAAATAAAATAGGTGGTGTTTTAGTGACTAATTCAGAAAAACTATTAAGTTCTTTTTCGGAAGATTTCTTTTATAAAGAGCTTGTATATGCTGATTTGAAATTCGTTCCAGAAGGTGGGACAGAGATAGAATTAGCGGATTTAATTATAAATCTTGAAGATGTTATACTGGCAATTCAATTAAAGGAACGGAATGAAAGGGATAGGACGCAGGACAAAAATGTAGAAGAAAAGTGGCTGAAAAAGAAATGTAAAAAAGCAAAGGAACAGATAAAGGATACAATTTTGTTTATCAATAATGAAAAAGTCTCTTTCATAAATGCTAGAGGAAAAGAAACAAAGATTAATCCTAGTGCGGAAATTGTTCCGTTGGTTGTTTTTGAAAATGTTAGTATATCAGAATATGAACATTTACTTCGTAGTCATACTGCTGATGGTTTATCAGTTAATTGTATGTCAATAGATGACTTTCAGCTTATGTGTCAAGAATTAGTGTCTCCAATAGAAATAATAGAATATGTAAAATGGAGAAAAGCGTTTTATGAAAAAAACGGTGTAATTAATTTATTGATTACAGAAACAAAGAAAGGGTTCTTTCTAAGCAAGCCTCAGAAACAAGAAACTTTGGTACATCAATATTTATATGAACAATATGGGGATGATGTATTAGCGGAAGATAATTTTTATTATGAGCTTTTTAGACAATATGTATCCGTTTTATATGAGCATATAGAAATGGTATCAGAACCTGATGGATGTTATGAAGTGGTAAAATTTTTGGCACATTTGTTTAGGGATGAAATAAGGTGTTTTGTTGAAAGAGTTGATAAAGCACTTGTAATAGCGAAAAGAAAAAGATTTGAATTAGTAGGCACATTGTGTAATTCACAAAAGGAATATGCTATGGTCTTTACTGCTACAGAGCAAGGAGAACAGATACCATCGGAGAAATTATTGTCTGGAGTTTTTGAAAAACAAAAAGTTCACACTTTATTGCAGATAATAACATATTGGATTGATGACGATGAATACAGAATAGATTTTGTTCTGTGGCAAGATAATAGAAGTATATAGGATAGGTTGTAAGTGAGAAAGGAGAAATTTTGAATATGAGTGATGATTTTAATTTAGATATTATCCAAAATGATGCTGAACTTGAAAAATTATGTACTGATTCAGTAGAATTAATAAATTACGCAAGAAATATTGTTGTAAATCATGTAAATATAGTACAGATAATGACTTACTATTCATTAGGTAGATGGATTGTGGAAACGCAACAAATGGGAGAAAAGCGAGCAAAATATGGAAGCAAAGTTATTAAAACATTATCAGAAAAGCTTCAGAAAGAGTTTGGTAAAGGATTTTCAGAAGATACTTTAAAGAATGCCAGAAAATTTTATTTGACATATAAAGAACGAATAAGCGAAACGGTGTTTAGCCTTTTTGCAATTGAAAAAAGTGAAACAGTGTTTAGCCTTTTTGAAAAAGAGCCACCTTTTATTGTTTCGTGGTCGCATTATTTACAGTTAATGCGCATAGAAAATGAAGCTGAACGTAGCTTTTATGAAATTGAATCGGCAAAAACAGGATGGGGAGTTCGTACTTTGCAGCGACAATATAATTCCAGTCTATATGAACGTTTGGCGTTAAGCAGAGATAAAGAAGGTGTTTTACGCCTTGCAACAGAAGGCAATGTTATTGCAAAACCAGAGGATATTATAAAGCAGCCTACGGTTCTTGAATTTCTGGGTATGGAAGAAAAAGCAAAGTATTCTGAAACAGACTTGGAAACAGCCCTTATTAATAAATTACAGAAATTTTTATTGGAATTGGGAAAGGGTTATCTTTTTGAAGCGAGGCAGAAACGGTTTACATATGATGAAGAAAATTTTTATGTGGATTTAGTATTTTATAATCGTCTGTTACGTTGTTATGTGTTGATAGACCTTAAAGTGGATAAACTGACGCATCAGGATATTGGACAGATGCAGATGTATGTTAATTATTATGATAGATATGAAAAATTAGAAGATGAAAATTCCACAATAGGTATTCTTCTGTGCAAAGAAAAGAATGACGCTTTAGTTGAGATTACTTTACCCAAAGATGCAAATATTTACGCATCAGAGTACAAATTATATTTGCCGGATAAGAAGTTGCTCCAGCAGAAATTGAAGGAATGGATTGAAGAGGAAGAAGAATAGTTCTATAAATGTGTGTAGTTGGGATTTGGGTTTGCCCTAATAGAATTATGTTAACATGGAGAATGTAAATGGGAATACAAAATACGAAGAGTTTTCAGGAATTTATTGAAAGTCAGGAAATATCAGCGGATAAAGAAAAAGATATAGAACAAATGATAGGAGCTTTTTCTGAATATTTAGTAGCAGTTAATCCGGAATATGCCTATAATAAGAC
>OLIQ01000782.1_pt1 | contig 12869 bp, 9 predicted proteins | sample 1609631 | NCBI WGS metagenome assembly OLIQ01 (sample SAMEA4350114, study PRJEB24818) | metagenome | biome: human; feature: gut; material: faeces | place: Denmark | collected 2013-09
GTGTGGAAAGTACCAGGTGCCCAGTGAGCGACGCCTGAACGGCGATTTCTGCGGTTTCGGTATCGCGGATTTCACCGACCATCACCACATCCGGGTCCTGACGCAAAATCGCGCGCAGGCCACGGGCAAAGGTCATGCCGACGCGGGTGTTAACCTGTGTCTGACCGATCCCTTCAATCATGTATTCGATGGGGTCTTCAACCGTGAGAATGTTACGCGAATGGTTGTTCAGCTCCTGCAATCCGGCGTACAGCGTGGTGCTTTTGCCGGAACCCGTCGGCCCCGTCACCAGAAAGATGCCGTGCGGTTTGTGTAACAGCTGGCGCAACTGTGCGGTCAGTTCGTGGCTTAACCCCAGACGCTCCAGCGTCAGGCGGGCCTGTTTTTTGTCCAGCAGTCGCAGCACCACGCGCTCCCCCCAGGCGGAAGGCATGGTGGAGACACGCACGTCAATCGCCCGGCCACCCAGCAGCAGCGCAATTCGTCCATCCTGCGGTACGCGCTTTTCGGCGATATCCAGCCGCGCCATCACCTTAATACGCGATACCAGCAGTGAGGCCAGTTTGCGCCCCGGGCGCAGCATTTCATGTAATGTGCCATCAACGCGAAAACGGATCACCAGACTCTTTTCAAATGTCTCGATGTGGATATCCGAAGCGCCTTCTTTAATCGCCTCTGCCAGCATAGCGTTGATCAGTTTGATGATCGGCGCATCGTCGTCACTTTCCAGCAGATCTTCCGTTTCCGGCAGTTCTTCAGCGAGAGTAAAAAAATCCTCAGCAGAACCGAGATCTTCCATCAGCTGGCGGGCCTCGGAAGAGTCCCGCTGCCAGACCGCATTCAGCCGCTGTTCAAATTCGGCCTCGTCGATTTGCCGCAGCGTAAAGGGCGCGTTCAGTCCCCGCTGCAGCTCCTGCAAAACAGAGAGCGATAGCGGATGAACGTGGAGGATCTCCAGCGACGCTTCGCACCATGCCACCAGGCTAAACCGACGGCTGAAACTGTAGGGCAGACGCACGGTGTTGGCGGTGGTTTCCTGTGCTACAGGCACCATTAACGCGTTCTCCCGGCATTGAGGAACGCGCGAACTTCCGGCGGTAAGGCCTGGTTTTGCGCTGGCAGTACCGGCTGCGCGGTGTGCGGCATCAGGCTTAAGCCTTGCTCATCGCGATAGATCTGTTCGGCGCGCATATAGTTATATTTGCGCTGCGACACGCCGTCTGCCGCCATACCGTCACGCAGAATGGTCGGACGGATAAACACCATCAGGTTACGTTTTTCTTTTTTATCCGCCGTCGATTTAAAAAGGTTACCAATCAACGGGATATCGCCCAGCAATGGCACTTTCGCCACACTTTCTCCCGCCTGGTCGTCCATCAGACCGCCAAGCACAATTAGCTCGCCATCGTTAGCCAGCACGGTGGTTTTCAGTTTGCGCTCACCAAACACGACGTCGAGGCTGGTCTGTCCTTCCACCTTCGAGACTTCCTGCTCAATCACCATCTGTACCGCGTTACCTTCGTTAATCTGCGGCGTGACTTTCAGCATGATGCCGACTTTTTTCCTCTCTACCGTGTTGAAAGGATTACTGTTATTTTCACCCACCGCAGATCCGGTTAATACCGGAACATCCTGCCCCACCATGAAGAAGGCTTCCTGGTTGTCCAGCGTGGTGATACTCGGCATGGAGAGCACATTGGTACCGGAGTCGTTTTTAACTGCCTGGACCAGCGCGGCCCAGTCGCCCTTCACCACCCCAACGGCCGTGCCACTAAAACCAGAAAGTAACTGAGACAATCTGGAAAGATCACCTTCCGTATCAGGGTTTATAGTGGTGGCACCATTTTCGCTGATCACCGTGGAGCCTTTCTGCGGCTTTGCCTGAGAAACTGCCATGCTCAGGGAACCAATCGGGATCTGTGTACCGTTGGCAAACTGCATAAACCCGGTATCTTTTGACATCCACTGCACACCGAAGTTGATATTACTGCCTTCAGCGACTTCCGCGATTAACGCCTCGACATGCACCTGAGCACGACGAATATCCAGTTGTTCAATCACGCTTTGCAAAGACTGCATGACGTCCTGTGGCGCGGTGACAATCAGGGCATTACTGTGTTTGCTGGCAGCGATGGAAACAACCTCACGCCTGCTACCGGTAGTGCCTTCTGCTTCTTCTTTGGCGGAAGTAAGTGTGCCGCTGACCTGTTTCAGCACATCGACCAGATCTTCGGCTTTGCTGTATTTGAGATAGAACACCTGGCTGTTGCCACTGCGCTCCATTTCTGAGTCCAGGCGACGGATCAGACGGCGTATTTTGTCCCGTGTGGCGGGATCTGCACTGACGATAACACTATTCGTTCGCTCATCAGCGACAATCTGTGATTTCAGCGTTGCAGGCTGATTTTCACTGCTGTTTCTGGTCAGACTTTCCAGCACACGGACGATTTCTGAAGCCGACGCATTACCCAGCGGGATCACCTCCTCGGTACGGTTCCCTTCACGATCAATTCGTTGTATTACTTCAGTCAGACGTTTCACCACCGAGGCTCGCCCGGTCAGCATAATCACATTGGAGGGCTCATAATTGACAATACTGCCGGATCCGTCCAGGTCAGTCATTTGCTGTAAAACAGGAGCCAGCTCACGTACGGAAACATTACGTACCGGCACAATCCGGGTAACCATTTCATCACCGACATAATTTTCATGGCCTTCTCCGGTCAGGGGTAATGGTTCTGTTTTCGCCTCACCGGATTTAACAACTTTAAGTACGTTATTCTCCACGGGTACGACGGCATACCCCTGGGCTTCCAGCAAATTAAGGAACAACTGATAATACTGACGTTCATTGAGTGGTGTTATCGTTCGAATACTCACCTTTCCCTGAACATCTGGTCCCATCACGATGGTTTTATTAAGATTAGCACCGACGGTTTCGATGAATGATTTCAAATCTGTATCTTTAAAGCTGGCAGTAAAGGTATTTTCTTCAGCCCGGGAGGACGGACTACACAATGCAGCCATCAGTATCAGAGAAAATAAATATTTTTTCTTTTTAATGCCGGTTATTTTTTTTTGCCTGTCATCTTCACGCAGGGCACGCAGCATAATTTCACACCGGAACATAATTAAATCGTTCTCCTGAATTAAAAACAGACAGGGAATTATCAACGCAATGCAACAGATATGTTGTGGCGCTCCCCGTTTCGTAAAATGGTCAGCCTGACAATACTCATTGAATAAATTTGTTGCATAAAGATGCTTGTTGCTCCCGGCTGCGTAAAATCCTGTCCGTTCAGGGCAACCGCAATATCACCAACTTTCAGACCACTGATATCAAAAAGGGAGCGATCTACCCCGGGCATCACAGCGTAACCGGCAACACCATCCTTATATACGGGGGTAAAGCGGATGTATTCGAAAAATTTTTGAGGATCGATGGCCAGTGCCTGCTGAACTGCGGACGGTAAACGGGAAAAAGTATCAGCAACAGCGGATGTTTCCGGCGGAGAAGATATCTCTGGCTGCTCATCTTTTTTCTCTGGCTCAGGGGCACCTTCTTCATCGGTCAGTGTGAGGTAAATAACGTTATCCTGGTAACGCAACATCACCTGCTCAGGAAAAATACGTTCAATCACAGCATCACCGGATGAGAGTCTCTCTCCCTGCAAATAAAACTGCTGCCTCCCCTTCTCCTCAAGCACCACACCAGGCCTTGCTCCCGACGCAACCCCACGAAGCACAATATCGGGCAGTTTTTCTTTCACCATCAATGTCAACGGACTGTACTCCGGCACAGTAACGGGGTGATACTCACCAAACCAGTTTTGCTGGCTGATTAACTGGCAGCACTCACTCCCCGTCATTCCGGCGTTCTGTTGTCTTTCTTTATCCTGTACCGGAGAATGTTTCACCTGCACAGCTGAAAAAGTGGCATAATGCCAGACTGAAATGATGATTTTTATAAAAATAAAAAACAGTATTATACAGAAAATATAATGTATAAATTTTAACAGCCACTTCTTATACATATAAGCAACAACTCTCGGGCCCCCACAACTTTGCCCTGAAACTTAATAACATGAATACCTGCAATATCAATTAATATGTCTTATTGTGGTATATCTGATATTATATTTTTATTATTCCACAAGCGGCACGATCAAATTTTCGTTGATACTGATTACCTGTACGCATTTCATTAATTTTTATTATATAATAAACGCCTTTATTCATCATCGCCTTCATTGCCGGATCCGTGCATATCTGGTACTGAAACTGCGTTAAGAAAACATCCGGATTCAGAGTGAGTTGTCCAGTGCCTTCGCTGATAACAACCATTTTTATCAGCGCTCCACTGTTCTGCGCTGATATCAGTGTATAATTCGCCGATTTAACCGGCAGATTCCTGCTGATATTGCGTGCCTGTTCTTTTGCCAGCATGTCCGCTTCACTCTGGTATCCCGCACATCCACTTAAGGATGCAACAATACTCAGCAGTACCGGAATAACGCTTTTCCCTGGTATCTGTTTTTCTAACATAACGAGCGCCCCTCCACATGCTCAGTAAATAAAATAACGCTTAAAGCATTACATCAATGCCTGTATATAACGTCACCATTCCTCCCAGACTCAGAAAGGGGCCGAAAGGCACTGTACTTGCATATTTCCCTGTCGTGATGGCATATATCAGAGCACAGAATGACGCCACGAGCGCCACATCCGGCAGTAACAAAGGACCGGTCCAGCTCCCCAGGCCGGTAAACAACAAAACGTCGCCCATACCCAGCGCTTCCCTGCGCAGGACAACACCGGCCAGCCACCGGAGAGTATAAAAAGACACAAACCCCGCCAGCCCCCCGCTAACAGCATCATGCAGGGGCAAAGGACTCAGTCCCCCCCATGCCACAATAAGCCCGGTCCACAACACGCCCTGAGTGAAAATATCAGGTAACCACTGATGCTCAAGATCAATAAAGCTTGCGGCAATCAGCCAGGCAGATAATATCATAACAGCCACACCCCACCCGCTGTCCGGCCAGACAATGCCTGCCAGTAAAAATGATAGTGCCGTCAATAATTCAACCAGCGGGTAACGCAGACTGATTTTTCCATGGCAGTCACTGCATCGCCCTTTGAGTATCAGCCAGGAAATCAGCGGTATATTGTCACGAATGCGAATACTCTTCCGGCAATGTGGGCAGTGCGAACGTGGCCGTATCAGGTTTATTCCGGGGGGCACATTCTGGGTTTCACCCTGAAATTCAGCTATCTGTTGCCGGAGCATAACTGGATAGCGTCGGATCACAACATTCAGAAAACTGCCGGTAATAAGCCCCATAACAATACAAATATAAGGAAACAATGTTCAATATCTCATAAAAAATAATATTTATTACAGGCTCCTGCACCGGCAGGAACCTGTAAATACAAATAAAGATAGCACCTTATCAGCGACAACTAACCTGCTGCCAGGCAGAGTTCAGTGTGGTTCCCCAGGTGGAAAAACAGGCATCATTCCTGATATTATTGACTCTGAATATTCTTCTCTGGGGTTCCCAGACCAGCCCGGTATTATTTCTTGCTTCCAGGTATTCAATCGTCGAACCGCCAGGAACATTGTATTCCCATGAATTACCGGCAAGTAGTTTGCCGGAATTAATTGTTTTCTGTTGCCCGTCTTTGGTTCTGTATACAAGAGAAACAAAAGCTTCATAACCGCCGGACGTTTTGACACGAAGATAAACCGGCCCCGGAGGCGGAGGTGTGATATTCCCTTTCGGTAGCTCCAGAGAAATGGTTTCAATCAGTTCTGGTGTGGCTGTATTATTCACGCCTTTATAAACTTTTGCGATCTTTTTGCTGGTATCGATATCCACCTTAAGATAAGACCCTAAAGCGCTTGAGCCTGAGAGTCGAAAACCACCCCATTTTTCACCAATTGCGTTATGATGATGCCCGGCAAAACGCAACTGTACATTATATTTATCAAGTAGTTTTTTCAGATTCCCGGCATCAGCATCAAAGCGATGCTGGTTAACGATGACCACCTGATTATTCTTATATGCGGAGTAGAGCTGTCGTTCAAGCCATGAATATTCTGCATCCTGATACCTGTCTATTTCGTGTCGCATGGCTCCCCCGCCCCAGGCACCAGAAGTATATTGATTTATTTTTAATGGATTTTTCCCTTTCTCATAATCATTGAGCTGAATGAGCAATACATTTCCGAAATCGACAGAATATGACAAAGATCCTTTTATCGTTTCTTTAACTTCCGGGAATACATACCCGTGCGTATAATTCACATCAAAATCAGAGATATTGTCTTTGCTATTTACATGATGAAACAGCTTAGTAACACTTCGAATCACACAATTATTCTCCCAGCAATCATTATAATTATTATATATATCATGATTGCCCAGACCGTAATAATAAGGAATTTTTAGTCTGCTGACAATTGACTCAAAATCCCCCCACTGCCCGGCATGACCAAATTCCGTCAAATCACCATTAATGATAACGGCATCAGCATCAGGGTATTGTTCATTAAACATCTCATACTGTACTCTGATGTTTCTTTTTGATGTGTCAGCAGAAATATTATTACAGTTTTTCTCACAAACCAACTGCGGATCGGAAGTAATTAAAAATGTTTTTTCAGATGAAATTTTAAGACTTGATACTTTATCATTAAACCCTTTTTTCACATCATCGATAAAAGGAATATTTTTATCAAATCTTACTTTACCCCCTTTAAAATCACGATGTTCAAACATCGAGCCAGAAGAATTAACAACGCTTAAAGAAGATAACGTATCATTATCCTTTACCATAGGAATATCACTATCAGCACACTCCGTCATATTCCTGTAATAAGCATCTTTATATGTACACACTTTCGGAATATCGAATCTTTGCTGCGGAGAAGATACGCATTGTTCAGATTTCAAAAATCCTTCTGATTTTACGGTAATACACTCATTCGCTCTGTCCCTTGGCCTTATTGTTCCATCTGTAATGGTAAATTTCTGATTGTCTCCGCCATTACACGTCCACAGGATTATGCTGTTCTCCTTATAATTCGGTTTTCTGCTTACATCCACACAATAGTTCTGATTTGATGCCAGCTTAATATTTCCATTTTCATAAATGAAATTCTGATTATCTCCACCATGTGGTGAGTACATGATAATATCAGTACCTTCAGATACATCGCTTTTCCTGACATCCATTACCATATCCCCTTGCTTAAAGGGATGGGCCATCAATATGCCAGGAACAAAAAAAAAGCTTAAAAAATAGCGTCTTTTCATAATAACCCCATAGAGCAAATGTATAAACCGAATATAAATAAACCTTCAAAAAAATAAATTTTTACACACCTCCTCATTTAAAACAAAAATGCTCAGCATAGCTATAAAAACCAATATCAAAAAGATTCACCAGATGTGAACTCAATATATCTAAAATAATGGATAAGCAACAGCAGAACAGTGAAATAAAAAGAGCAGTAGATACGGGAAACTGCTGTCTGAATTATGTAGACAAAATCCGCAATTATTTTATCTGATGACTTCCTGTTTCCAGTACTAAAATACGCTACCGCCCGTACCGTGATCAGCGTACGGCCATAGCGAAATAACAAAGAAAGCAACGATTTCATTATTCTGATGGCATGCCACCGACACCATATATTATGGTGCTTCATCTCCTGACCATCCTGCCCCGAAAACACCTCAATAATTAATGCAGTGCCGGGTTCCTCCCCCGGAGAATTCTCAGCCAGCCACCGGAATCCGCAACGATTTAATCAAATCGCAGACATATGCTGATTTGCCTCAAATTTACTCTGAGTTTCACTGCATTCAGATGGTGTTTTATCACTTTCTCAACTCCGGTATCTCGCGGACCAGATAACAACAAAACACCATTTGAATACAATAAAATGGCACACAGCTCACTGTCTGACTAAGAAGCGAAATGGCCCATTCCTTCCCTTTCACTCTGATTAACATTTGTTAACCTGTGCCACCAAAATGTCGTAGTGTAATCAGCGCTGGCTTTAGTTTTTCTTCCTCCGGCTTTCCATTCTATGAAAGAAAATTGAAGTAATATTCATTATACAACTTCACACATAATACTGGTCTCTGAAACTGAACTGATGGTCTTTTAACTACGAGCCTGTTATTTCATCTGTTAATCGTACCATCAGAACTACTATAAATAATACTGTGCAGATTTTTTCTTTCAAACAACCAAAATGTCAAATTTTGTAAAACTTTTATTGATTTTAGATTTTATCTAAGGAAGGTGCGAACAAGTCCCTGATATGAGATCATGTTTGTCATCTGGAGCCATGGAACAGGGTTCATCATGAGTCATCAACTTACCTTCGCCGACAGTGAATTCAGCAGTAAGCGCCGTCAGACCAGAAAAGAGATTTTCTTGTCCCGCATGGAGCAGATTCTGCCATGGCAAAACATGGTGGAAGTCATCGAGCCGTTTTACCCCAAGGCTGGTAATGGCCGGCGACCTTATCCGCTGGAAACCATGCTACGCATTCACTGCATGCAGCATTGGTACAACCTGAGCGATGGCGCGATGGAAGATGCTCTGTACGAAATCGCCTCCATGCGTCTGTTTGCCCGGTTATCCCTGGATAGCGCCTTGCCTGACCGCACCACCATCATGAATTTCCGCCACCTGCTGGAGCAGCATCAACTGGCCCGCCAATTGTTCAAGACCATCAATCGCTGGCTGGCCGAAGCAGGCGTCATGATGACTCAAGGCACCTTGGTCGATGCCACCATCATGGAGGCACCCAGCTCGACCAAGAACAAAGAGCAGCAACGCGATCCGGAGATGCATCAGACCAAGAAAGGCAATCAGTGGCACTTTGGCATGAAGGCCCACATTGGTGTCGATGCCAAGAGTGGCCTGACCCACAGCCTGGTCACCACCGCGGCCAACGAGCATGACCTCAATCAGCTGGGTAATCTGCTGCATGGAGAGGAGCAATTTGTCTCAGCCGATGCCGGCTACCAAGGGGCGCCACAGCGCGAGGAGCTGGCCGAGGTGGATGTGGACTGGCTGATCGCCGAGCGCCCCGGCAAGGTAAGAACCTTGAAACAGCATCCACGCAAGAACAAAACGGCCATCAACATCGAATACATGAAAGCCAGCATCCGGGCCAAGGTGGAGCACCCATTTCGCATCATCAAGCGACAGTTCGGCTTCGTGAAAGCCAGATACAAGGGGTTGCTGAAAAACGATAACCAACTGGCGATGTTATTCACGCTGGCCAACCTGTTTCGGGCGGACCAAATGATACGTCAGTGGGAGAGATCTCACTAAAAACTGGGGATAACGCCTTAAATGGCGAAGAAACGGTCTAAATAGGCTGATTCAAGGCATTTACGGGAGAAAAAATCGGCTCAAACATGAAGAAATGAAATGACTGAGTCAGCCGAGAAGAATTTCCCCGCTTATTCGCACCTTCCCTAAAATAAACACATCATTAAAACAATCATAAATTCCATAACAATAAATTTATTTTTAGCATTCATTTTTAGATTTCCATTCCTCCACCCCATTTTTATTCTGCACGCAGGTCTTCCCACAGGAATTTTTTACTTTTAAAGAATGTACAGTAATTTACCCACAGGTCTGCCGATATAATTCCCCGGTAGACAGTAACTTCTGTATGGTATATCTGATATCAAAACGCTTCTCCATATCCTTTCGGGCCCGACCAGCCATATCAAGGAAAGGACCCGGTTCGCAAAAAACGAGCGTAACGTTTTAAGCCACGCCTCACCGTCATCAGGCGGCAACAAAGTACCTGTCTGCCCGTGCTGAATTATGTCCGGAATGCCCCCACATCACTGGCTATTACCGGAACACCACTAGCAGAAGCTTCCACAACGACCATGCCGAATGGCTCCTTACGGGAAGGCATCACCATCAGCGATGCCGCCCGCCAGACCGGTGCCAGAGGAACAAGCTTTCCGCACATCAGCACGTTGCCTTCCATACCCTTTCTCACTATCTCCGTCCGCAGCTTTTCTTCCTCTTCAGGTCGTCCGGCTCCGGCAATTAACCAGCGGAAACGATATCCTTCCAGCTTCAGCTTCGAAAGAATATCCAGCATAAAATCATGGCCTTTCTCTGGCCGTAACATGCCTGCCTGTACAATCACCGGCACACCATCCCTGGCATTCAGCCAGTGCTGCACATGCGCTGGCAAGGGCAATGCAAATTCCTGATATAATCTTTCAAATGCAAACCCTGGCGGAATGAAACGGATTGCTCTCTCGCACCCGTCCTGCTCCAGTGAATGTTTCAGCAGTTTCTTCTCAGCCGGCGCCATGACATTGGGGTTATAATCGTTGGCCACCACCTCATCCGCTTTCACCCACAGCACACAGTCCACTGGCTCCTGCGCAAAAGGGGTGACCTCATGCAGCACCCTGCGCAGATGATTCAGGGCCTGTATGGTCTCTTCTTCTGGTCGTTCCTGGCTGAAGTACTGACGAATCATGTTGTCAAGTATCTCCGGTGTCACATAATCCCCCATTCCTTCCTCCTTTCCTTCATACGCTGCAGGTAACGTTCATAATGCCGGGGTTTGTTCGGGCTGAAGGAGAGGGTCCGGCACCAGAAATCATTCTTTATGAGTGTCTTACAGATACGTCGCCAGGACGGGATATCCCGACACCCCAGGTCATTCTCCGTAAGCGTGCAGTGAGAACCGTATTGACGAAGTGAAGCTGGTCAGGCAGGCAGAGTAACCCGCCACGGGAGCAGAGCATCCACCCGGTTCACAGGCCAGTCGGCGATGACATCAAGTACATGATGCAGATAGCGTTCCGGATCCACGCCGTTTAATTTGCACGTCCCGATAAGACTGTACAGTGACGCACCGCGCTCACCACCATGATCCGAGCCGAAGAGTCGAGTCAGCCGGAGAGAATTTCACTCCCCGGCTGCTCACGGAACCGTACGTGACACTCTCGCGTCATACGGCTCTTGATCACTCATTCGATGCACGTAGTAAATACCAGTGGACAAATAGCTTCGGATACTCCTTCCTTACCAGCGTCAGCTTTCGCTGAGCCCTCCGGTTCGAAAGTCTGTATTTAGACTGCATCCACTTGAGCAGACGTGACTGCATTGCACTCCACAGTCGATAGTTGAAATTTCTGGACCAGAACTTTCCGTAGTACTCGATCCAGCCTCTCACTATCGCATTGTAGCGCCTCGCAAAATCCAGCAAACTCTCAGCTGTTGAGCGATGTATACGCCACTTCTTGATTGTTTCTGTTATTTTGCGCATTGCTGCATTTGACGCACCCGGCATGCATTTTCGGTACAGTTCGCCTTTGAAATTCTTCAGCGTACGCACTTTGAAGTCATATCCGAGAAAGGTGAAACTCGTTGCGACGTTTCTCCTTTTAAACGTGTCAATGTAGGCGATATTCGTTTTCCCTGCATTCAGGACCAGCCCGACTTCCGAGAAGCGCTCCGATAACCTGTTCTTCAGCCTTGTTGCATTACTCATTTGTGAACAATGTACTACAATATCATCAGCGTACCTCTCAAACGGTACCCCCCGATATTCTCTTTCCATCCACAAATCAAATGCATAGTGAAGGAACAAGTTAGCAAGTAGCGGACTAATGACCCCGCCCTGCGGAGTGCCTCGTGTTCGGGTTATTAATTCTCCATTTTCACAACTCTGCATTGGTGCTTCCATCCAGCGTCGACAGTACAGGATGACCCATTTAGGCATCCCGTGGTGTTCCAGTGCTTTGAGCACCAGATCATGTCTCACATGGTCGAAAAACGCACTGATGTCCACTTCCAGTATCCAGCTATAACGCCAGCACCGGATGGCACATTGTTTCAGAGCGTCATGAGCTGATTTGCCTGGTTGGTAACCATAAGAATCAGCATGGAAAATCGGGTCAAGCTTTTCTTCCATAAAAAGTTTTATCGCTCCCTGAGCAATTCGATCGGATACTGTTGGGATCCCCAGAATGCGCTCCTTGCCATTCGGCTTCGGGATCCGTTTTTCCAGCACAGGTGGCGGAAACCATGTTCCCGAACATAGCCGGTTCCAGATCTTGTATAGATTGCCATCACGTTGCTGGTCGAACATTTTCAAAGTCTGTCCGTCGCATCCGGGTGCTCCCTTGTTGCGACGCACATCCAGATATGATGCCCAGACCAGTGCTTTTGGTATTTCGAATGATTTTCGTTGCATCAGTTACGTCATCCCCTTATGGGTTGTGTCTTTTGCAATGAATGTGATCCCCATCCCTTCGCTCCAGACCCATTACAGATCTTTCATCACTACTACGAATGGGTCCGCCCCTGTTTCCCGATACGTGCCGGAAACAGGTTCTCACGTTCCCTGAGATGGTCTGGCCCGGGCTCCTGCTGCCTTAACACCGGATGCCGCGCAGTCAGTAAGCAGGTGTCTTCTGCGCTTATCAGAGGACGGCTGTACGGCCCCATTTTGACATCATCTAAGATTTCGATGCTTCATCGGACAGTTTACTTTCGTTCAGCTTCCCGAACCCCACGTGACAGTAGATCTCTGCCTTTTCCCGAGTCGCTCACCACTACATTCCTTAGAATGAAGCAGCACCGGGTCGTTTGGTCAGTGTTCCTGCAAACCCTGACCGGAGGGCCCACCTCCACCCAGCCATCTTCTGCATAGCGGGTCAGCGCCGGCCACTGGTTAAGTGCGTACGCGAACGCCTTCGCCAACTCTGAGTGTCGCGACAGGGTCTTCATCTTTTCACGCAACCAGCTTTCCAGGGATTTCAACAGCGGTTTCGTTTTTCGCTGACGTT
>OLIQ01000785.1_pt1 | contig 12839 bp, 9 predicted proteins | sample 1609631 | NCBI WGS metagenome assembly OLIQ01 (sample SAMEA4350114, study PRJEB24818) | metagenome | biome: human; feature: gut; material: faeces | place: Denmark | collected 2013-09
ACCGGAGCAAACGGGTATGATATGACATTTGAAACAGATAAGAACGGCGAAATTGTGATTGAGGGACTTCGTATTGGCGAATATACCGTATTAGAAGTGGCAAACAATGCGTCTGCCGCATATATCACACCTGCCGACCAGAATGTTACTATCAAACTTGATGAAACAGCCGTTGTAAAAATGCACAATGAGTTAAGAGATACGCCGAAAACAGGAGATGATACCAATATGAAACTTTGGTATGTCCTTGCCGGACTTTCTGCTGTCGGTATCGCTGTAACTTCTGTTGTTGCACACAAAAAGAAGAAAAAGGAGGGTAACGAGTAATGGAAGCAAAGACAATTATCGCTATCGCATTAGTCGCCGTTATTGTCGGCGGCTTTATCTTTCTTCAGGTTAAAAACCGTAAGAAGTAAGTAACAAGCGAACATTAACCAGTCGGGGCAGAGCGTAAAAACTCTGTCCCTTTAATTTTTGGAGGAACATTATGAAACAACAGAAAACGGTGGAGAGCCGAGTGCTTGAAATCTTAAAGGAATGCCCGATGTCGAGGTATGATGATATGCTTCTCATTCTGCATTATTACAACCAATACGGATATATACCTGCCGGAAATCTTCCGCTTGAGGATATTGTATTTAATTACCGAGCATACGGACTTCCTTGTTTTGAAACCATACGCAGGGCAAGGCAGAGAGTACAGTCCCTTTTTCCTGAGTATTCACGTAATCCGCAGAAAGAAGAACAGAGCGGCAGTATTTCTATTGTAATCAACATTAGCTAAGGAGGTATTTTCGTGAAAGACAAAGCAACTTTTCAGAATAAGGTCAAGGTGCTGAATAAACTCTTTGACTCCGGTTGTGATACGGAGAAAAAGTTGCAGCAGCTTGATATGGAAGCAATCCTGAAAATCCCGAATATCACGATTCCTGATATGGGTGTGATTATGGAGCTTCAGAAGAATACAAAGTCCGGTAAACTCTTTTCGTATTTGGGCGGCGGTTCTGATGAAGCAACAAAAATGAGAGGTAAGGAAAATGAAGCAACAGGAGAATAGAGCAGAGCCGCAGGAAAAGCAAATTCGATTTATAGACAGTCATTACAACTTAAAATTCTATATTCCCGATGGTGGAAAAATCAGGATTACTTTTCGTGATGGACACACAGCAGACAGAGTGTGCAAGTATATTGATGACTACCATTTGTATGTCGGAAATTGCTGCTATCATATATGCGAGTTTGCTGAAAAAATGGAGCTTAGTGGAAGCAAAGTTGAACCTATCAATCAATCCGAACCGTCAAAAAACAAGACCAGAAACAGAGAAAAACAGCGATAAGGAGGTGCAAGAGTAATGGCACGAAAATATGACCTTATTTCTGAGCTTTACAACCGCACCTGCAAAACGGTTGTGTCAAATCCTCAGAACTGGCAGGCATTCTTAGCTTCGGCTTGCCGAAATTATAAGTTACGCTATGACGAACAGCTTCTTGTATATGCACAGCGACCCGATGCAACAGCGGTTCTTGAGATAGAGCAGTGGAACAAAATTTTTGGTAGATGGGTCAACCGAGGTGCAAGAGGTATTGCTGTTTTTGCTGATGAAAACCGTTCACGGCAAAGACTGACACATTACTTTGACATTTCAGATACTCACGAAAGCAGATATTCAAGAACAGTTCCGATTTGGGATATGCGTCAGGAATACGAAGCTGATGTGATTGAAACATTGGAAAGCACTTTCGGAGAGATTGAGAATAAGAGCAGTCTTGCCGAAGCAATTATGGGAGCAGCAAGAAATGCGGCAGAGGATAATATCCCTGATTATCTGCAAGACCTTTACTATGCAACCGAGGGCAGTTCCTTTGAGGAAGTGGAAGAGGATATTGTGGCTTTCATTTATAAAAATGTCGTGACAAACAGTGTGGCATATATGATGATGTCAAGGCTCGGTGTTGATACGGACGGTTATTTTGAACTTGATGATTTCAGAGATGTTACCAACTTCAATACGCAGGAAACACTCAATGCACTTGGATTTGCTACCAGTGATATTGCAGAAATGGGATTGACGGAAATATCTAAAACAATTACTGCACTCAACCGTCAAAATCGCATAATTGTCGGTCAGGACAGAAATGAATACAATAAGGTTGAAAATAACGACGAAAGGAGTTTGGACAATGAACGAACTGACCTACACGATGGTGGGCGATTACAGCCTTCCGAACCTGAAACTTCCCCAGCAGCCGGAAGTGACGCTGGGCAGATACGCTCAGATGAGGAGAGAGTTTCTGAAGGAACATCACAGAGTCCTTTACTACAATCTCCTGACGAGGGGCGAACTGACACAGCACTTGGCGGAAGTGGAACAGAGAGCCAGCAAGATGGAGGAAACAATCCTGAGCCAGATGGCACAGAAAGAGGGAGTGACCGAACAGATGAAAGCGGAGGATATGATGAAATGGGTTCGTCTGATGAACTCCCTTCGCAATTCGGCACAGGAAATCGTGAAAGCGGAAGTGATATTCGCTTAGAGTATTACGACAGAACGCACGAGGATAAAAGCCTTCCGTTCTTTGGACGTGATGAAGTAATCAATGAAATTCTCAGAACGACACCACATTTGTCAGCAAGTCTGGAAGAAATCAAAGATTATTATGAACGTAATCCTGATAACAAAGACCGCACAGAGTATATAAAGAGTATTTTCAATAATGATTATACAGAGCTTACCCTAGAGGACGGCAGGACAGTAGGATATAAGACCTTTGAAAATGTTCTGCATTTGTGGGAGGGCAAATACGACAGCAGAACCGCACAGAGCTTTTATGATTGGGCTGTTATTGCCCGACACTTTGAAGCTATGCGATTACTGGGAGAATTAAGTGACAGCATAAAACCATTACCGTCAATGGACGGTCAGATGACATTCATATTAGACGGTCGGGCAGAGGAAAAGAAAACCTCTGCCTTTACTTTTTCTCAGGAGATTATCGACGCTGTTCTTACGAATGGAAGCGGATTTTCTGAGGGTAAAATGCGTATCTATGAACAGTTTGAAAAAAGCCTTTCTGCAAAAGAGAATGCAGACTTTTTGAAAAATGAGTACGGTTGGGGAGGCTCTTATCCCGTCATAATCGGAGCGGGAATTGATGAGAGCCACGACGGAAAAGGTATTACGATTACGAAAGGTATCGGTAAAGAGAAGCCACATATCACGCTTTCGTGGTCGCAGGTGGAGAAGCGTATCGGGGAACTTATCCGAATGGACAGATACTTAAATCCAAAGGAAAAAGAACACTATCCTCAGTGGCTCGAAAGCCAAGAGGAACGCAGAGCCAAAATCGAGGAAACGAAAAGAAACCGTGAGATACTCTCTAATGCACCACCGGAGCAGGAACTAGCCGAAAAAGAACCTGAAGAAGCGGAAATATCGCAAGATGTGAAATATGAATATCATCTTGGCGATAAGGTGTATATCGGTGCTTCTGAGTACGAAATCTTATCTGTTGATGATGAGAGAGTAATGCTCTATGACTATGATATGCCACTGTTCAATAAGGAATTTTCACGCACAGAGTTTGACAGAAAAGTGCGAGAGAATCCGATGAATGAGCATTTGATTGTAAAGGAAGAACCTGCCGAAGAAAGAAATGAAAAAGAGCCTGAGCCGGTAGTTCCCGCTTGGGAGCAGAAGAAAAAGGTCAAAGGCTTTGACCTGCACCCTGATGTGCCTATGGCAGACCGTCATACCTTTAATCTCAGAGAAAATGAGGTTGAAACGGTTGGTAAAAAGGAACGCTTCCGCAGAAATATTATGGCGATACAGCTTCTTAAAAAATGTCAGGAAGAAAACAGATTTGCCACTCCTGAAGAACAGATTATCTTATCAAAGTATGTCGGTTGGGGTGGGCTTTCAGAAGCCTTTGATGAAAATAATTCAGCGTGGGCAACGGAATATCTGGAACTTTCTTCGGTATTAACACCGGAGGAATATGCTTCGGCAAGAGAAAGCACATTGACTGCGTTCTACACGCCGCCTGAAGTTATCACAGCCATTTATAAGGCAATGGAGCAGATGGGCTTTAAGGAAGGCAACTTGTTAGAGCCGTCCTGCGGTATCGGTAATTTCATCGGTATGCTGCCGGACGCAATGCAGGACAGTAAGATTTATGGTGTGGAACTTGATACGATTTCCGCAGGGATTGCACAGCAGCTTTACCAGAAAACAACCATTGCGGCACAGGGATTTGAAGAAACCAATTTACCGGACAGCTTCTTTGATGGCGTTGTCGGAAATGTGCCTTTTGGAGATTTTAAGGTATCGGATAAAAGGTATGACAAGCATAAGTTCCTGATACACGATTACTTTTTTGCAAAGTCCCTCGATAAGTTAAGACCCGGCGGTGTGATGGCTTTTGTAACGAGCAAAGGCACAATGGACAAGGAAACTTTAGCAGTACGAAAGTATATTGCACAGAGAGCAGAGCTTCTTGGAGCAATCCGATTGCCGAATAATACCTTTAAGGGTAATGCAGGAACGGAAGTCGTTTCGGATATTCTTATCCTGCAAAAGCGTGACAGACTGATAGATATTGAGCCGGATTGGGTTCATCTTGATACCGATGAGAACGGAATTAAGATGAACTCTTATTTTGTGCAGCACCCCGAAATGATACTTGGAGAAATGAAAATGGTATCGGGGCGTTTCGGTATGGAAGCAACTTGTGTGCCGTATGAAAATGCAGACCTTGCAGCACAGCTTGATGAAGCAGTAGCAAACATTCACGGAGAAATCACGGAATATGAAGTCGAGGAAGAACTGGAGGAGGAAGATAATTCTATTCCGGCAGACCCGACAGTGAGAAACTTTTCTTATACGGTGGTGGGCGATAAAATCTACTATCGTGAAAATTCCCGTATGACTCCGGTGGAAGTGTCGGCAACCGCAGAGAACCGAATTAAGGGTATGATTGCTATTAGAAATTCCGTCAGAACGCTGATTGAATTGCAGACAGAAGATTACCCTGACAGCGAAATCAAAGCGGAGCAGGAGCGATTAAACAGACTTTATGATACCTTTTCAGGTAAGTACGGACTCATTAACAGCCGTGCAAATACCTCTGCTTTTTCGCAGGACAGTTCATTCTCTTTGCTTTCCGCATTGGAGATAATCGGAGAGGACGGAGAACTGGAACGTAAGGCTGATATGTTTTCTAAGAGGACAATTAAGCCGCATACTCCGGTTACTTCTGTTGATACGGCAAGCGAAGCGTTGGCGGTATCTCTTGGAGAAAAAGCCACGATTGATATGGACTATATGATGGAGCTTTCCGGTAAATCGGAGAATGAAATCTTTGAGGACTTAAAGGGTGTTATCTTCCTAAACCCGCTTTATGAGTATGGAAATTCTTACGAACCGAAGTATCTGATGGCTGATGAATACCTTTCGGGTAATGTCAGGGAAAAGCTGAAGATTGCAAAGAACTCGGCAGAACTCTATCCGGAAGATTATAAGGTCAATGTAGAAGCACTTCAAAAGGTGCAGCCGAAAGACCTGACTGCAAGTGAAATTTCCGTGCGACTTGGTGCAACTTGGTTGCCACCGGACGATGTGCAGGAGTTTATCTTTCATTTGCTTGAAACACCACGCTATGCACAGTGGAATATCAAAGTTCACTTCTCTCCATTTACGAGTGAGTGGAATATTGAGGGCAAATCCTATGACAAAGGAAATGTAAGGGCATATAACACTTACGGAACTTCCCGCATCAATGCCTATAAGATTATTGAGGAAACGCTGAATTTAAAAGATGTGCGTATCTTTGATTATATCGAAGATGATGAGGGAAAGAAAAAGGCTGTCCTAAATAAAAAGGAAACAGCGATTGCTCAGTCGAAGCAGGAAATGATTAAGCAGGAATTTCAGGACTGGATATGGTCTGACCCTGAACGAAGGGAAAGGCTTTGCAAATCTTACAATGAGAAATTCAATAGCGTCAGACCTCGTGAGTATGATGGAAGTCATATCATCTTCAATGGTATGAATCCTGAAATTGAACTCAGGGAACATCAGAAAAATGCGGTTGCTCATATCCTTTACGGAGGAAATACACTTCTTGCACACGCAGTCGGAGCAGGAAAAACTTTTGAAATGGTAGCGGCAGCACAGGAGTCGAAAAGGCTTGGGCTTTGTAACAAGTCACTGTTTGTTGTACCAAATCACTTGACCGAACAATGGGCGGCTGAGTATTTGCAGCTCTATCCGGCGGCGAATATCCTTGTCGCAACAAAGAAAGATTTTGAAACCAAGAACCGTAAAAAGTTCTGCGGCAGGATTGCAACTGGAGATTATGACGCAGTTATCATCGGACATTCACAGTTTGAAAAAATCCCGATGTCCATTGAAAGACAGAGGGCAATCTTAGAACAGCAGCTTGAGGAGATAACCGGAGGAATTGCGGAACTCAAGCGAAACCGAGGGGAAAACTTCTCCATAAAGCAGCTTGAAAAGTCAAAGAAATCTATCAGGCAGAAACTTGATAAACTCAATGACCAGACGAAAAAAGATGATGTTGTAACCTTTGAGGAACTTGGTGTAGACAGGCTTTTTGTTGATGAAAGCCATTATTACAAGAACCTTTATCTTTATACAAAAATGCGTAATGTGGGCGGTATCGCACAGACGGAAGCACAGAAATCTTCCGACCTCTTTATGAAGTGTCGTTACCTTGACGAGATTACCGGAGGACGAGGAACAGTGTTTGCAACGGGTACACCTATCTCAAACAGTATGGTGGAACTCTACACGATACAGCGATATTTGCAGTACAACACGCTTGTGAAAAATGGGTTGCAGCACTTTGATGCCTGGGCTTCCACTTTCGGAGAAACCATTACGGCAGTGGAACTTACACCGGAAGGAACAGGATACAGAGCAAAGACAAGGTTCGCAAAATTCTATAACTTGCCTGAACTAATGGCGATGTTCAAGGAGATAGCGGACATTAAAACAGCAGATATGTTGAACCTGCCAGTACCGGAAGCAAAGTACCATAACATTGCAGTAAAGCCGTCGGAAATGCAGAAGGAAATGGTTGCTTCCCTTGCAGAGAGAGCCGAGCAGGTGCGTGGCGGCGGTGTGGATTCAAGCGTAGATAATATGCTGAAAATCACGAATGACGGAAGAAAACTGGCTCTTGACCAGCGTATGCTAAACGATATGCTGCCTGATTTTGAGGGCAGTAAAATCAATGCCTGCGTCGATAACATCTATCGGATATGGAAAGAAAATGCCGACAAGAAATCGGCACAGCTTGTGTTTTGTGACCTTTCCACGCCGAAGAATGACGGCACATTTTCCGTCTATAACGACATCAGAAAGAAGCTGATTGAGAGAGGTATTCCTGAAAGTGAAGTGAAGTTCATACACGAAGCCGATACGGATATGAAGAAAAAAGAACTGTTTCAAAAGACCCGCAAGGGAGAAGTCAGGGTGCTTCTTGGCTCTACTCAGAAGATGGGAGCAGGAACGAATGTGCAGGATAAACTTATCGCACTTCACGATGTGGATTGTCCGTGGCGACCTTCAGATTTGGAGCAGCGTTCCGGTAGAATTGTCCGTCAGGGCAATGAAAATCCGAAGGTAGATATTTACCGTTATGTAACAGAGCAGACCTTTGATGCATACCTCTATCAGCTTGTGGAAGGTAAGCAGAAGTTCGCAAGTCAGATTATGACGAGCAAATCTCCGGTCAGGTCGGCAGAGGATATTGATGAAACCGCACTGTCCTATGCGGAGATAAAAATGCTTGCAACAGGTAATCCATATATCAAAGAAAAGATGGACTTAGACATTCAAGTACAGAAGCTAAAGATGTTAAAATCCAATTTCTTATCAGAGAAATATGGACTGGAGGATAAGGTCATCAAGTTCTACCCACAACAGATTGCTTACTTGAAATCCCGTGTAGAGGGACTTACAAAAGATGTTGAAACAGCAAAATTACACCCGAAACCGATAGACGAGCAGCCGCTTGGAATGACGGTATCGGGTGTTTCTTATTCCGAAAAAGCCGAAGCAGGTCAGGCAATCATCAATGCCTGCAAGTCAATGAACAGTCCCGATGCGATACCACTTGGCGAGTACCGTGGCTTTCAAATGGAACTGTATTTTGATACGGTTCAGCGTAATTATGTTGTGAAATTAAAAGGCGAAACAAGCAGAGATGTACCGCTTGGCGATGATTCTCACGGTAATATTGTGAGAATAGATAACGGCATTGAACGCTTTGAAGAAACACTTGCTGATACGAAAAACAGCCTTGAAAATACGGAAAAGCAGTTTGAAACAGCGAAGCAGGAAATCGAAAAGCCGTTTGCCAAAGAGGAAGAATTGAAGGCAAAAACTGCTCGACTTGATGAGCTGAATATCCTGCTCAATATGGATAAAAAGGAAAATGAGATTGTCGGCGGAGAGCCTGATGAGGGCGAAGCAGTCGGCGGCAGAAAGGAGAAATCGTATGAGAGATAAACAGAAAGGCGGTGGTCGATATGCCATTTATCGCACCTGAGTTAATCATTCAGGCGAAGCAGATGGACTTATTAACCTACCTGAGAAATTATGAACCGTATGAGCTGGTTAAGTTTTCAGGTAACACTTATTGCACCAGAACCCACGATAGTTTGAAGATTTCAAACGGGAAATGGATATGGTGGTCGAGAGGTATCGGTGGCAGGAGTGCTTTGGATTATCTGATTAAGGTCAAAGGTTACAGCTTCCTTGAAGCGGTGGAAACCATTATCGGACACACAGCGATTCAGGCTCCGGTCTATGAAAAGCCACAGTCAAAAGAGGAAAACAAACCACTTCTTCTCCCTGAAAAATGTGCTTCCAACAGAGTGATTACAGAGTATCTTTTCGGGAGAGGAATAGATTTTGAAATCATCAATTACTGTATCTCTAATGACCTTATCTTTGAGAGCCTGCCGTATCACAATGTTGTGTTTGTAGGCTATGACGAGAAGAAAGAACCGAAATATGCAGCCTACCGTTCCACGAATAAGCGTAGGATTATGGGCGATTGCAGTGGCAGTAAAAAAGATTATTCTTTTCGGCTTGGTAAGGAAAACTTGGAGGAAGTACACCTCTTTGAGTGTGCCATTGACTTGTTATCCTATGCCACGCTTGCGAAGCTGAACGGGCAGGATTGGAAAGAAATGAGCTTTGTTTCGCTGTCCGGGGTGTATTCTCCGGCAAAGAAAATTGAGGACAGTAAAGTGCCGATTGCACTGGAAAAGTATCTTGGCAGCAACCCATCTGTCAGGAAAATCCGTATCCATTTTGACAATGATATAGCGGGCAGAAAGGCAGCACAGACCTTAAAAACCATTCTGCCGGATAAGTATGAAATCGTTGATGAACCACCAAAAGCAGGTAAGGACTTCAACGATTTTCTTTGTATGCGGATGGGAATTTACAATAAAAAAACACACGAAAGGAATGAAGAACGATGAATGATTCTAAGATTAAAGTTCTCTTGGTAGAACCGGAAAAGTACCCGAAGGAAATTGTAATCGACGACAGTCTGGAAGCAATGCAGGAGGTTGTCGGCGGGGATATTGAGGAATATATGCCCTTTGATGATGACGTTGCAATCATCTGTAATGAGGAAGGAAAGATGAGAGGACTTCCGCTTAATCGTGCTGTTTATGTGCAGGACAACGATAAGAAAGAGATGGTTGATATTATCTGCGGCAAGTTCTTTATCTGTTATGCACCGCCTGAGAGTGAGAGCTTTCAGAGCTTGCCGGACGATATGATGAAGAAGTATAAGGAACAGTTCAAGTATCCTGAACGCTTTTCTAAGGAAGTGGGCGGCAATATCGTGGCTGAACCTTTTAAGCCGAAATCAAAGGATTATGAGAGATAGTAGCCTGAGAACGGGGCAACCCGGAGGAGATGTTTATTCTTAGCGAGCAGACCATTTGGATAAACACAGTTTCCCAAACGGTAAAAGGCTCGTTAGGGGTTGCCCCTAATACCCCGTGAGAAAGGAGAACTTGATTTGAGAGAGTTATTACTTATTGCCGCCGGAACACTGCTCGGCAGTTGTCTTGGCGTTACGATGATGTGCTTATTCCAGATTAACAAAGATTGCAGAGTAAAGAGAAAGGAAGATACCGATTATGAGAAAGAGAAACATTCAGAAGATTGTACGCTTTAACCGCAAGGAAGCACAGGATTTGGCAGCAAAGGCAAAGAAGGCTTGTCTTTCCGAAGCAGGACTTATCCGTTTACTTATCAGAGGTTACGAACCGAAAGAGAAACCCGATGAACGTTTCTATGATGTGATGAGGGAACTTTCCTCTATCGGTAATAACATCAATCAGCTTGCTGCCAAAGCGAATACACTTGGTTTCATTGACGCACCTATGCTGAAGAATGAAGCTGCAAAGTGGAATAAGTTCCAGTCAGAGATTGAGAGGACATATCTTCGTCCAAATCAGAGCGAAATGAAATGGCAGTAACAAAGTTGTGGTCGGTAACAGAAAGGCTCGGTCAGGTCATTGACTATGCAACCAATCCCGAAAAGACTTCTGCAAATATCAAAAGGGAGTTTTCACCGGAACAGTATCAGGCTCTTGCTGATGTTATTGCTTATGCAAAGGATGAAGAAAAAACAGAGCGAGAATTTTATGTTGAGGGTATCAACTGTAATGTGGCGATTGCCCGTGACCAGTTCATAACGGTTAAGGAACAGTACCAAAAGACAGACGGTATCCAAGCCTATCACGGATATTTGAGTTTCAAGGAAACAGATATATCTCCTGAGATGGCACAGAAAATCGGAATGGAATTTGCAAATGAAGTGTGGGGTAAAAGATTTCAGGTCGTTGTGACAACCCACCTGAACACAAAGCACCTGCACTGCCATTTTGTCATCAACTCTATTTCTTTTGTCGATGGCAAACATTTGTGGGGAGAGGAAAAAGCGTGGTTCAAATTCCGAAAAGTTGCAGACAGGATTTGTGAGAAGTACGGACTTTACTATGACCCGAATCCGAACCGCAGTAAGCAGTCGGAGTATCTGACGATGAAAGAAAAGGCAGGTATGCCGACACGCTACTCGGTTGCAAAGGAAGCCATTGATTATACTATCGACCACAGCAAGACCCTGAAAGAATTTCAGTTTGCTCTCAAGGAAATGGGATATGCCTATAACCTAAGTCCAAGCCGAAAATACTGGACGGTCATTCCAAAGGGATACGATAAGCCGATACGACTGAAAAATCTCGGAGCAGATTATACCAATGACCGGATTGTAGAGCGTATCAAAGAAAATCGTGACAGATGGGCAGAGATTGAGCCGTTCCAGAGGGCGACTTATAAACCAAGACAGTACCGTATGCAGACCAGAGGGCAGAAGCTGAAAAAGAAAGGCGGACTTTATGGGCTGTATCTGTATTACTGTTACAGACTCGGTTATCTGCCAAAGCATAAGAAACAGAATAACGCAAGGCTTCATTATCTTTTGAAAGATGATTTGATGAAGCTCGATAAGATTACTGATGAAGTAAGGCTGCTCGGACGAGAAAATATTTTCACGGACGAACAGCTTTTTTCATATAAGACTTCCTTAGAGGAGCAGATGAAAAATCTGATTGCCGGAAGAACACATCTCCGAAAAAAGATAAGAACAAATATTGATGATGGTCAGCTTCAGGCGGCAAAAGATGAAATCGCTTCTATCAATGGAGAATTGAAAAAACTCCGACGGGAAGTAAAACTCTGCGAGGATATTGCGGAGAGGTCAAAGGTTATGGAAGAAAACCTTGAGCATATCGAAACAGAGGAACAAAAACAGCAGAGAAAGGAGAAATCACGCTATGAACAACGGTGGTGACGCAGCAGAGCAGGTCGTTAGGCTTTCGCTTGAAGGATTTGAAGTTGCTGCAAGATTAAGCGGTTCGGCGGCGAAGAATATCGCATTGCTTTTGGTATCGGTTCTGAAGCAGGAACAAAAGACGAAGGGCAAAGCAAGACTTACCAATATGATTAAGTCAGGCAAGGAGCTGAAAGTCTTTTCCATTCCGCAAAAGGATTTGAAGAAGTTTACCGAACAGGCAAAACGCTATGGCGTTCTTTATTGTGTCCTCAGAGATAAGAACACAAAGGGAGAGAACGCTCCGGTAGATATTATTGCAAGAGCAGAGGACGCTTCTAAAATTCAGCGTATCGTTGAAAGATTTGAACTTGGCAAGGTGGATAAGGCTTCGATTGTCAGTGAAGCAGAGAAGGCTATCGCAGACCGTGAAGCGGTTGAGAAAGAAAAGCCGACCAAATCCAAGAGTGAAATCATTATGGAAGAAGCAGTCAGAAATCCAATGCAGAAAGAGGAGCGAGCAAACGCAAACCCCTCAGTCGCCAAAACAGACAAAAGCCCTCTGTCAAGGCAAAACTCAGAGCCGGTAGAAACGCAATCTGATAAGGGTGTTGCAAAGCCAGTGGAAAAGCCATCGGTCAAAGAGAAACTTGACCGTTACAAGGCACAGGCAAAACAGCAAAAAGAAGCAGAGCGTAAAGAGCCGGAGGTTAAGAAAGACGGCAAGAAGCCGCAGCAGAAAAACGGTCAGACGGTACACCGTCAGCCGAAGAAGAAACCCAAAACAAAAGAGAGGTAATTCACTATGACAAATGATTTCAAACCCGCAAAGGCTGGCGGTAATCAGCCGAGATTATCCAAAGAGGAGTATGCAGAAAAGAAGCGAGCAGAAAAAGAAAAGGTCTATCAGATGATTGATGACGCTTCCCGTGAGATTGTGAGTGACCCTGAGA
>OLIQ01000786.1_pt1 | contig 12837 bp, 10 predicted proteins | sample 1609631 | NCBI WGS metagenome assembly OLIQ01 (sample SAMEA4350114, study PRJEB24818) | metagenome | biome: human; feature: gut; material: faeces | place: Denmark | collected 2013-09
CCGTAGTGCATCAAAGCTGCACCGTTTGCCTGCTTTGCAACTCTGCCTACATCGACACGCAAGGTTCTTCCGGCAAGTTCCATCTCAAACTTCTTGTACATAATAAATTCTCCTTGAAATATTTTTTCCTGCAATCAGACTCCGAAACGACTGAAAACGCCACTTTCTGTATCTGGCAAACATGTACAGATAATCCATATTCATGATTCTGGTTATTCTCGTATTGCCATATGTGTTTTGCATTTTATTTTATAGCAGAAAATGATTTTTTCAGTTGTCTCGGTTTTGTCTTCATGCAATCTTTAAGATTATACCATCTATTTCCTTTTGCTTCAAGATGGGAATGGATGAAATGTAGGATTTTTTGCTTGTGTTTTTTGTGATTCTTTGCTTGCTTTTCTGCTTCCACGCCCACGCTATGGGTTTTCCCGCTTACTTTTCTGTTCACACGCCCAGTTTTCGTTCTGGAACTGCATGATAAGCTTCCGGAGTGGGTTTTCTCGCTCGCTTTTCACTCCCTACGCCCACGCTATGGGTTTTCCCGCTTACTTTTCTGCTCACACACCCACGCTATGGGTTTTCCCGCTTACTTTTCTGCTCACACACCCAGTTTTCGTTTCTGGACTGCATGATTAGCTTCCGGAGTGGGCTTTCTCGCTTGCTTTTCACTCCCTACACCCACGCTATGGGTTTTCCCGCTTACTTTTCTGCTCATACACCCAGTTTTCGTTCCTGGACTGCATGATTAGCTTCCGGAGTGGGTTTTCTCGCTCGCTTTTCACTCCCTACACCCACGCTATGGGTTTTCCCGCCTACTTTTCTACTCCCACGCCCAAGTCATTATATTCATCAAAAGAATTTATGAATTTTCTGTGATAAAATCATGTATCCCATTTACGCATCAATTTATATATGCTACATTAAACACAACTCATTCATCGAGTTTAAGCGCATCATATTTCATACAGAAAACCTGTTTTACAATCCAGATTTTCACCCATCCACACAGACTACATTTTACCGTGTTTTCTGACGATTCCACAAGTTTTCGCATTAAACCAGCTATATAAATACAACCACTTCAATGCACATTATGAAAAGAGGTGTTTATCATTTTTATACAGAATATTCTTGAACAGCAAAAACAATTAAATAAAAACATCGAAAACTATAAAAAGCTTATCAATAGATTTCCCTCCGGAAAACTGCAATGTTTCAAGAACGGAAAGCATATCAAATCCTACAAAGTAAATGGCAATCTGAAAAAATACATTCCCACCAAAGAATCTGCCACCATTGAGAAATTAGCCCTGAAGAAATATTACGAAAGCTGTCTGGATGATTGCATCAAAGAAAAGGAGCTTCTTGATCGATTCATTCAGGATGTTCAAGCTTTGCCGAATACATCTCAGAAGCTTCTGGCAACGGATTCGAATTATCACACATTTTTAGCCAAGGCACTGATTCCTGATGCATGGGCAAGCGTCTCCTATGAACAAAATCCTTATAAGCGCGAAGACCTTATTCACAACACGTTTTCCGGAATGAAAGTACGCTCAAAGTCGGAGGAAATCATAGCAAATATTTTGTTCACAAACCATATTCCGTTTCGATATGAAGCACCGCTCACACTAAACGGATCAACCATGTATCCTGATTTTACAATCAAAAATCCAAAGAACAATTCCTATACTTATTGGGAACATTTGGGGTTGATGGATAAAAAGGAATACAAAGATCATGCCTTGGAGAAAATCAGCACATATTGTGACCACAATATCATTCCGGATGTTAATCTGATTTTAACTTACGAGACGCAGAAGCATCCGCTCGATTCCAGTTGGGTGCAGCAATTGGTGATGCGGAATTTCATGTAGAGTTTGGCTTGATTTTTCTTTGTAAATAGATTCACTCCGGAAACTTTTCATAAGTTTCCGGGGTGAGTTTATGCTTGTTTTCTTGCATATTTTTCATTTTCTACGCCCACGTCGTGGTTTTTCCCGCCTACTTTCCTACTCCCGCGCCCACTTTCCGCTCTGGAACTGCGCGATAAACTTTCGAGATGGGGTTTCTTGCTTGCTTTTTCTCTTCTTACACCCACAGCATGGTTTTTTCCAGCCTACTTTTCTGTCCCCGCGCCCAGTTTTCACTTTGGAACTACCCTAATATTCTTCTGGGGTGGGTTTTCTAGCTTATTCTTTGCTTTCCACGCCCACAGTGTGGTTTTCTCTGTTTTCTTTTCCACTCTCACGACCAGTTCTTACTCCACGACCAAGCAACATGTTCCCAGAGTGTTTTTCTTGTTTATCTCTCGCCTCTGCACCTACAGCTTATTTTTTCCACTTACTTTCTTATCCTCTCAGGAACACCCTAAATCAATTTGCATAAAAAAACCACTCCGACTAACTCGAAGTGGTTTCCTAATTGATTTATACTTTACTTACCTGATGCAGCCTTTACTGTAATTTTTACTCCAGATAATTTTCCATAAGCAGTTGCATTGCTCTTATCCCATGAAGCAGACTTGGTAGACGCATCATATACATAATAAATAGCATCTGCATCAGTGCCCTCTGAATACTTAACGCCATATACTGTGTATGCTGCATGATCTACGCTATCCTTGTTATAAGTAGCTCCCGTAACAACTTCTACGATTGTAGCTTTGTCCTCTACGTCAGCAGTCTTCAAAATATCTGCTGTATCTACCTTACTAGGCTCAATACCCTTAGCATAAGCACTTGACAAATCAGCCTGTGCTGCTGTCAATACACTCTTAGCGTTCAATACAACCTGCTGTCCCTTTGCCTTGTCAATATAACCAAGCAATGCTGGTACGAGGATTGCTGCCAAAATTGCGAGAATTACGATAACAACAATCAGCTCTACCAAAGTAAAACCTTTGTTTTCTTTCATCTTTTTCATAATCATTTCCTCCTTAGTCCTTTTGTTTTTTGATATGAAAAATCTTTATAAAGTATAGCAAAATTTACTATTACTATCAACTTTTTTCTCCCTTTTTCAAGGGATTTTTTTATGGTATTTTTTACCATCCAAATTATATTGTATTAGTGCTTCTTCTCTACACCTACAATATTCAGCATATAGAAGGTTTCTCAACCCTTACTACAGATACTGGTCGAGTTCTGCGACATCATTTGAATATTTGTAAGCCATCTGGCGATTGATCATACCGCTCTGAACCAAACGGGACAAATCACCATTTAATGTATGCATGCCAACGGATGAACCGGACTGCATCAGAGAACCGAGCTGGTGGCATTTGTTCTCGCGGATCTGGTTACATACCGCATCCGTACCAACTAAGATTTCTGTTGCTACAACTCGTCCATTCCCACGTGCATTTGGAATCAGACACTGGGTTATAACTCCATTTAAAACACTTGCAAGCTGTGTCCGTACCTGATTCTGCATACCTGCCGGACAGGCATCAATGATACGGTCAATCGTCTGCGCCGCGCCTGTCGTATGCAGGGTGGACATAACCAGATGTCCAGTCTCTGCAGCGGTCAGTGCTGCTGAGATTGTCTCGTAATCACGCATCTCTCCTACCAGAATAATATCCGGATCTTCACGGAGTGCACTTCGAAGTGCAGATGCGAAGTTTGTGACATCTCTGCCAACCTCTCTCTGGTGGATGAGTGCCATCTTTCTGTCGTATACATACTCAACCGGATCTTCAATCGTAATGATATGTTCCGGGCGATTTGCATTGATATAATCAATCATGGAAGCAAGTGTGGTTGATTTACCGGAACCGGTTGGTCCTGTCACAAGAATCATACCACGCGGCTTATCTGCCAGTTCCCGAAGCACGCTTGGAAGTCCAAGCATCTCCATCGACGGAATCGAAGAATTCAGGAGACGGATTGTCGCCGCCATCTTGCCATCCTGCTTAAATACATTTACACGCTGACGATTGCCATCCGGGGTACGGATTGCAAAATCCGCATCTATGCCCCGCTCGAGATTCTCCCGCTGTTCATCGGTCAGAAGCTCTGCGAGCATCGCAATGATTTCTCCATCGCTTGGATTGGTCGGTGCATTCTGCAAGCGACCGTTGATTCGATACATAAGCGGCATACCAACTGTGATATGAATATCCGAGCATCCCATCGAACGCGCTTCCATAATCATCTGATCTATCATCATATATATCGACCTCCTCTCGTATTTTTTTATCTTTTTATTATGATTTTTTTATCATAATTCTTACTTATTTTTTCTTCTACTTGCTGTCAGCTTCCGGCATGGGTTTTCTCGCTTGTTTTCCTCGTCCTAATCATAATAAGACACACGCAGCAGTTCATCCACCGTTGTCGTACCATTTTCCACAAGCTCGAGTGCACTCTTCTTTAAGGTACTCATCCCCTGTTCCTGTACGGCATAATCCTTGATATCCTCAACAGAAGCCCCATTCGTAATCATCTCGCGCACTCTCTTGTCGATCATCAGGATCTCATGAATCGAAATACGTCCTTTATAACCTGTGTTGTTACACTGTCTGCAGCCCTTGGCATGTTTGATCTGCGGAAAATGAACACCTGCGATTGCTTCCTCCTGCTCGGTCATCGGTCCCCATTCACCACAGAACGGACACACCTTACGCACAAGTCGCTGTGCAACGATTCCAACAAGAGAGCTGGCAATCATATACGGTTCCACTCCCATATCTGCCAGTCGGACAACCGAAGAAGCCGCATCATTCGTATGTAACGTAGAAAGTACCAAATGTCCGGTGATTGCGGCACGGACAGAGATTGATGCCGTCTCTGCATCACGTGTCTCACCAACCATGATGATATCCGGATCCTGTCGAAGCAGGGCACGAAGTCCGACCTCAAAGGTCAGTCCTGCAGTGTTATTTACCTGCATCTGATTGAGCTTCGCCACATTCTTCTCAACCGGATCTTCTATCGTCGAGATATTTACACTACGTTTTGCAAGCTCCTCCAGAATCATATACAACGTCGTTGATTTACCGGAACCAGTTGGTCCGGTCAGGTAAATGATTCCGTTTGGTGACTGCAGCATCCGCATTACAAGCTTGTAATTACGTTCCGTCATACCGAAGGTTCCCATATGATCGATCGAACCTGCCGACGCAAGAAGTCGCAAAACTGCTTTTTCACCGAATACAGTTGGAATCACAGATACACGGACATTCAGGTTCACACCTTCAATATTGATACGAAAATGTCCATCCTGCGGGATTCTTCGCTCTGCAATATCCAGATCACCAAGAATCTTGATACGTGCCAGCAGGGAATTGTGAATATTCTTCTGCAATGTCATGAAGTCACAGATAACACCATCCATACGCATACGTACACTTGTATGGTTCTCAAATGGTTCGATATGGATATCGGATGCATTGGAGTTATAGGCACGAACAAGCAGGCTGTTAAACAGGTTGATGATTGGCGTATCATCATCGCCATCCTCCACGCTGATCTCCATAACCTCACTCGTCTGCGTTGTATTTGCAGACGCTTTCTGCGCTGCCTGTCTTGCAGATACCTCTGAATAATAATACTGAATCGAATTTTCCAGAGGTGCCTTCTCACACAGGGAAATATGTACTTCCCGTCCAACAATCTGACGAATATCCTCAATACCATAGAAATTCAGCGGATCGTCTACAAGGAGATAATACATGGTATCCTCTACCTTGTATCCCATCATATTGTATTTCTCGGCAAGAACACGCGGAATCATCTCCACTGCCTTCACATCCACCGACAGATCCGAGATATTGACAACGTCATAATTCAGTCGCTTACCAAGCGCTTCCAGCATCTGTTTCTCGGTAATAAATCCAAGTGCAATCAGCGCCGCACCAAGACGGACACCTTTGTTTTCCTTCTGATAGGCAACTGCCTGATTAATCTGATCTTCGTTGATGTAGCCAAGCTCCTGCAATACATCACCGATTCGAATATTTTTATTACTGCGCATTTCCATCGTCTGGCACCTCCTCGTACATATAGACCTCCAGAGTCAATGTCAAAACGCGCTCGGTCTTGAGATCATACTCCCCTTCTTCCGTCAGATTCGTGATACTGCGTTCCTCAGACCAGGAATAATTGCATACACGGATTTTCTTATCACTGTTCGAAAGATCCTCGATCAACCGGAGCAGATCACTTTCTTTTCCGCCAAGGCGCAGAGTTATCGTTGCATTGTAAATTCCCGTTGTCACTTCCTCATCCGGCATTGGAATCAAATCTGACATATTGTCCGTCGACATACCGCCACTCTCCTCGGCTGCCTCAATTTCCGCACGTTCCGCCTTGGCACCCTGTGGTGCCTCTGTTGTCTCTGTTTCCTCCTGTGCTGCAAGCTCTGCTGCACGTTTTGAATATACATATGGATCCAAAGCAGTTTCTTCCTGCGGCATCTGAATGGACAAATCATAAGAATACAGATTATATCCAAGCACAAGCTCCGTAAAATACTTATCAATTTCCGCACTTTCCATCATCGGGAAAAACGATTCCCGTACGCCCTGAATCTGATCTGAAAGCTGCTCATTATCGATTTCCAGCATCGGTACCTGTATCAGCTTCAGCTCATTTTTTTCCTGTGTTTCCTTCTGCGTTTCAATCTCCTTATTCGTTTTCACGATACCCTTTACAACCGGGAAGATGCCCCAATATCCAATGCAGACAACGATTACGAAAATCGAAAGCATGATCAGGAGGTTTTTATCTTTTTGTGTCATTTCTAACTTCATATTTTCCCCTCCTTATTCTGCATTGCCGGCATCCGGTAAATTTATTTCATCCGTTGTCACAGGTTGTGCATCGGTATCTGTATGTCTGCCCGCGGACTCTGCGAGAGTACACGTCACATGAATATCCCACAATTCATCAGCTTCCACATACGAATACCCGGTGTAATCTACATTGCTGAATATATCCACACCACACAGATTGCGGATGAATTTATTGATATTGTCCACAGTATCCGCCCGCGCTGTGATGGTCATCACCCCAAGATCTGCATCAAACGAATCAAAGGTAACAGTTACAAGTCCTCTCGCGCAATCATCGACCACGTTCATGACTTCGCTGTTACAAACCGGATATGTATATAAATTCTGATTTACCCCCTCAATGGCATTGTATTGGTTATTCAGATAAGATGTCTGCGCTAAAAGCACATCATACCGTGCAACTTCCATAATCGTAGTTGGAGACTCATTATATTCTTCGAGCTTCTCCAATTCCTGTTTTTTAAGTGTACGTACCGTAATACACACAGCAAGTCCGACAAGCATCACAGCAAGGCTGACCAAAATCGCCAGAAATCCTTTGCCAACACCGCCTTGTCCCTGCTCTTTTTTCTTTCCGGCATGATACCCTTCCAGGAAATTCTGCTTACCGGTATTTCCAGTTACAAGACCACTGATTGGATGGAAATGCGCCTGCATATCAAGTCCGTTTGTCGTAACATGCGTATCGGAAAACACTTCCACACGTGCATAAATATCAAGCTGTGAAATTGCATCCTGATACAATGACAGATCCTGCGGATTCACGCCTGCAAGTAAAACTGCCTCAATCGGATAATCCAACTGGTTTGCCTGCATGAACTGACGGATCTGGCTGACCGAGCGTGCGATATCCTGCGCATAGTCCTCGGTTCCCTGATCATGGAAGCAGCGGGTACTATTAAAATAATAAAACTCTCCATTTACCCAGAGAATCGTCGTAATCGTCATACGGTCTGCAATCTGCAAAACAAATGTCTTGTACTGCTGCGCTGCAGTCAATGCTGTCAAGCGGATCAGGCTGCTCTCTCCGGAATAAACCGCCTTTATCTTCACGCCAATCTCTTTAAAAATGTCCACATAATCTTTAATGAAATCAGTCGTGATAATTTCGGCATAGATTTTCTTCGTCGTTTTGTTCTGTCCGATTGGAAAATATCCGCAAATATAATCCTCTCCCTGTTTAATGTCCGTAAACTCGCGGTTGATAAATTCTTCCGTCTTCTTTGGATTAAGCAGAGGCATCTCAATATTCTTACCGATAAACTTCGTCGAATTAATGACCAAGATCACATCCTTCGTCGGCAGATTATGCGTCGTCCAAAAATTCTGCATGAAGCTCACAAATGCATCCGCATCCATAATCATACCATTGATGATGCAGCCGTCTGGTGCATCTTCTGTATAACAATCCGCGACAGAAATCTTTCGATTTCCGGGAGTACCGGTAATCACTTGTATCTGTTGGTTTGCCAGATAAATGACTGTACTCATATATATGTTCTCCTTCCATAGTAGATTACATCCTACACTGTAATACCCGGATTCAATACATCGCTTCCGCGTTGTCCCGGGGCATAATTAGTACGAATTCGCAATCGTCGCATACGAGCCGTAAATCGGCTGGATTACTGAAATAATAACAAATCCAACAACTGCCGCCATCACGACGATCATCGCAGGCTCTAAGTAAGAAACCAGCTTGTTCATCGCTACTTCAGAATCATATTCCATCTGGTTTGCAATCGATACGAGCATCGTATCAAGCGCACCCGTCTCTTCTCCGACAGAGATGGATGAAGAAAGCTTCTTCGTAAATCCATCTACCCGGTCAATACTCTCACTTAAATTCATACCACCCCGGACATCCGCAATCACCTGATCAAACTGCTTTTCAATGTATGAATTGCCGATCGTGTTACGAGCAATCTGCAAACAGTTAATAATCGAAATACCTGCCGAATACAAGCTCGACAAGGTACGTGCAAACCGTGCTGTATAAATGACACGACGCAGTTTCCCAATCACCGGCAGTTTTAGTTCTAACTTATCCTTTGCATACCGCACACCCGGTATCGCAAAAAGCACATGAAAGAAAATATACAACACAACTGCCGCAATAATTAAGACATACCACTTATTTTTCACAAAATTACTGATGCCTAGCAGGATCGTCGTTGATGTCGGAAGTGTATCCATCTGGGAAAAAAGATCCTTAAACTGCGGAATGACATAACCCATAATGATTGCCACTACAACCACGATCAATACGCACAGAATCTTCGGATACGTCATCGAGCTTTTGACCTTCTGATTCAACCGGTATTCCTTCTCATAATGCACCGACATCTGCAGTGCGATCTTATCCATGCTTCCGCTGCTTTCCGCGCTCTTTATCATATTGATGAATAATGGCGGAAATGCATCGCCACTCGCAAGCATCGCATCCGAGAGCGGTACACCGGAACGCACCTGCTTTAAAAGTCCTGCATATACTTCCCGTTCCTTCGGTTTGATCGATTCATCCTCGGATATGATTCGAAGTGCTTTGACAAGCGTGACACCGGCGCCAAGTAATTCGCCAATATTCTTAGCGAAATCAGAAACAACATTGGACTTCAGCCGTTTCGTATTATTCTTATCCGCCTGTGCCTTCGCCTGAATCAGATATTTATTTTCCTGTTTTAAGCGCTCATGCAGATCAAGCTCATCCGTTGCCTGCATCGTACCGGAAATCATCTTTCCATTCTCATCCTGCGCTCTGTATTTGTAAGTGACCAAGGACGTTTCCTCCTTTTTATCTCAAGTTCAGACACCGCCTGTAAATCCGCAGGCAAAAACATATTTCCGGTTTGTAATTAGAAAGTCCATCTCACAATACGGATTTTCTTTTCTTGTGTCTATCACTTTCATGTTTTTTCTTTTAATATGTTGAAGTCATCATACTCTTCACATAATCAATATACATCGAAATCATGGTATCTCCCAGATTCTGTGTCAGCGACACAAGCACACCAAACGCCAGAAATGGGCCAAATGCAAACTGTTCTTTTCTGCCCTTCTTCTTTTTTACAAGCAGATAAATGGCATACGCACCGCCGACAATAATGCCGACAAAAAACGCACCGATAACGCCCTTCCAGCCAAGCAGGAACCCGGCCGCAAACATCATCTTCACATCACCGCCGCCAAAACCATTGAACAACATCAGAATAAACATCGGCACGCTGATTGCAAACAGTCCAATCACCCGCTCTATGATTGTTGGTCCCGGCAATACCCAGATAGCAGGGATACCAAGCAACAGCAAAATCACATTCAACTGTGGCGGAATCTCCTGCGTGTCCGCATCGATCATTGTGATCACCATTAGATCACAGATTACAAGGAAGAACAACAATGCAGACAGATGAATCCCATACATAGCAAGGGCGAACACCGCAAATGCACCACCCACCAATTCGATGATAAGCGGCCGTTTCGGAAGTACCGAACCACAATATCTGCATCGGTTCTGATAACGGATCCGGGAAAAAACCGGAATGACATCCTTCCATGTCTGCTCATGGTCACACTGCTTACAATGTGAATGCCGGATCGTAAGCTTCTCTTTCTTCGGAAGTCGTTCAATAACCAGATTCAGATAAGAAAACATGGTCATCCCCATCAAAAATACTACTATGTATATAATTGCATATAAAAAATAATTCATCTTCTACCTCTTCCTGTTTTTATTCACAACTAATCTGTGTATTGGACTGTGCATCCAGATTATAGCATTGGATATATTCCGTATATGTAAAATCGCCATACCGCGAGCTATGTAATGTCAGGCTCATATATATGATATTGTCTGCGTAATTTCCCCCCGGCTGTGTAAATTTCAGTTCCTTGATGGAATATCCCATATACGCTTTCTGGTCAAATACCCAGTCGGTACTCTTCACTTCACCGCTTGCCACAACAACCGGATAATAGTGCACAACAAGATATCCATTTTCATTCACGCCAATATAGACATGGCTGCCCTGTGCATCGGTAAATTCAATCTTATTATATCCGGATGTTTCATTCTGTCCCCCCAGCGTCGTATCGGTTGATAACCGCATCACATACGGCTGCGTAACCTCACTCGTCGTGCCATCTTCATTCTTTACCTCAGTTGTAATCGTCTCATTCCGCGCACCCTCGATTTCCCCGCGGATTTTCGAAGCAATAATGGCAGATACCTGCATGCCATTCGCAGTTCCTTTTGCCTCATAATAGACGCTCACGGTATTCGCAATCACTTTACTCGCTGCGATCATAAAAAGCCCGATCAGCATAAAGGTCACGATCATTTCCACCAATGTAAGTCCCTGATTCATCGTATGAAATTTTTGAAAAAGCTTCTTCCGTTTTTTCATTTCAACAACTGACTCCTCTTATTATTCTGAATTTTCACTTTTATGGATCACCCGGAACACTGTCAAGTCCGCACGATCACTATAATACCGATGCAGCTCCGCCTCTATCAAAAAGCTTGTATCTTTTGCTGTATTTCTCGTGTCTGTTTTCGTTGTATCCACCGTCAGTGTAATGCCTGTTTCGGCAAGCTTCTCAAACCCTGCATCTTTTTGATACATTTCCTCGTTTAAAACCCGCTGTTCCTCCTGCATATCCTTACTTTTCTTTACAAGTTCCCCGGATACACCGAGCAGATGCACCATGCATTCTGCCAGAACCATCACGAGAATCACGAATCCAACAATTACCTCCACCATCGTTGAACCTGCATTATTTATTTTTCGCACGATTTTTCTTTTTTTCATGTTACTCACGCTCCAGAAAACTCCAGCTCCAACGCTCACTTTTCAGAATTTCATTTTTAGATGGATTTACAATGTCATCGCCTGTATCCACGTCGGCTTCCGCATTTTCATATTCCATGCAGGAAAGGTTATACTTTGATAACATAGATGCTGCCTGGTCTCCCTTGGTACAGGTAACTTTGATACAAAGCACAATATCATTTTTCGATTCAACATAGCTTCCATCATTTTCCCAATAGATACAGATTGAAATATCATCCGCCATCGCCGCATACTTTGCCGCATCCCCACCGGTCGCTGCAAGCGTAAAATAACGATACGCTGACTTCTCGCCATGATCCGTTGAACTTTCAGATTCAAAATACGGCCAGTTGCCCTGACAGATATTATATCGAAGGTACTGCCACAACAGATTTTTTCCATCTGTCACGTCCTGCCTCTGCATATCAAAGCTCGTGTACACCGGTGTTGTCAATTCTTTCTCTAGCTCAATACTGATTGTCTTCGAAAGCTCCCTGCACTGGTTCTGTGTTACTCGTCGTACCGAAGATGAAAACAATGCATAGCTTACAAGCAGCAGCGACAGGCAGAATACAACGACAACCATACTGACGACAATTGCGACGATCATCGCGGAACCACGATTTTTTTCTTTATGAAATTGTCTGAGTATTCCCTTGTTCTGCATATATCTGTAACTATCTTTCTTTTATTTCGATATTCCATTAACAGACAGAGGCTGTGGCTGTGTCCACTCCGCAAGTCCATTTTCTGAGATTACGGCAAATCGTATCTGTACATCTTTCACTTCGTTGGTAAACCATGTATCCTTCTCCAGCATAAAGCTTGCGCTTGTCTGATCTGCGGTATAATAAACGGACTGTACCAGTGTACCCTCTGCATCAAACCCAAGTACCTGCACCAGCATCGGCTGTTCAACTGCCACCGTATAATTCACAACTTCTTTTACAGTTGTGCCACTTCCTACTGTCACCGTCGTTCCCGCAAGCTTCGGAAGCTCTGTCTTTACTGCTTCCTTTTTCACTACGCCTGTCCGGATCACCATGTCATCTTCATCAGTTTCTGTAATTTCACCTGCATCAGTCGTAGTCGCATCATCAACCGGAATCAGCTTCCACACTGCGACATCCGAGCTTTCATATGTATCCAGATATTCCTCTCCGACAACTGCCTGCACCGCAACCAATGTTGTCGTATCCGGAAGCAGGA
>OLIQ01000808.1_pt1 | contig 12628 bp, 14 predicted proteins | sample 1609631 | NCBI WGS metagenome assembly OLIQ01 (sample SAMEA4350114, study PRJEB24818) | metagenome | biome: human; feature: gut; material: faeces | place: Denmark | collected 2013-09
GGCATTATCTTCCCGGACGGAACACTTGCCATTGAACACATTGAAGATTTTATCAATGTTCAAAAAGTATTTATGGAAGTTGTGAGTGAAACTCGACATACTTCTATGTTTACATTTCCCGTCCTTACTTATTCTCTTCTTCGGAAGAAGGATATTCCTCAGCAAAAGTTGGACGAGATGATTAAAACAAAAAACTGGGATCTTTTTGTTGATAACGACTTTGCCAAATGGTGCAGTAATCATAACATCTTATGGAGTGACTCTAACTTCTTTGTTAGTGATAATGTTTCGACCCTAAGCAACTGTTGTCGTCTTCTGTCAGACACGTCAAAGCTAGATGTTTTTGTAAATAGCGTTGGCGGCACAGCTTTGAGCACCGGCTCCTGTCGTGTAAGTACTATAAACCTTGTACGAATTGCATATGAATCTAATTGCAAAGAAAAGAAGTACCTTGACATTCTTCGGGAGCGTGTCCTACTAGATTGTAAGGCTCTCACTAGCATGCGGCATATTCTTCAACGTAATATTGAAAAAGGCTTGCTTCCAAACTTCCAGGAGGGTGCAGTTGAATTGTCAAAACAATTCAGCACCATTGGTGGAATTGGCTTGTACGAAGTTATGGATATGTTCGGTTACATTGACACAGACGAGTTTGGTAATAAATCATACTCCGATGACGGTATCCGATTTGCAACACAGATCCTAGATACTATAAATGAAGTTAAAGACAGTTTTGAATGTGACTTTACGTTCAACCTAGAATTTGTCCCTGCAGAAAACGCCGCAGGAGTTATGTGCAAGGCGGACAATCTTTTGTTTGATAACGACAAATACTTTATATACGCTAACCAGTGGATACCTCTGTATGAGCCTTGCACGCTTAAAGAAAAGTGTCGTTTGGGAAACCTGTTTGACATGAAGTGCGGCGGCGGGTGTATTGCTCATATCAACATTGAAAATAGATTTCCTAGTGAGAAGGCCGCTTGGGATATGTTAAACTATGTGGCTGCTAAAGGCGTTATCTATTTTGCGTTTACTACAACAATAAATGTTTGTGAAAACAGCCATTCTTATGTCGGCGGAGATACTTGTCCTGTTTGTGGCAGTAAAGTCATCGCAGAAAAGTTTCAACGTGTAGTGGGATTTTATACACCAAAATCTAGTTACCAGAACATTCGCAAGAAAGAAAGCGACATGAGAAAGTGGTATAATGTTTTAAACTGTGAAGGAATGATGGATTCTTAACATGTTGTTAAAAGGGATTAAAGACGAAGATTTTTGTCAGTACAAAGATCCTTGTATGTTTGTAATCTTCCCAACATGTACGTTTAAGTGTGAGCAGGAGTGCGGAGAGGTTTGCTGTCAAAACAGCAGCCTTTCCAAATCCCCTAATATTACAATTCCTGTAGAAGAAGTTGTTGAAAGATACTTATCAAATCCAATCACTTCTACAGTAGTCTGTGGAGGATTAGAGCCGTTTGACTCATACGAAGATCTTCTGAAACTAATATCAGAGCTTAGACGAAAAACAGACGACACAGTAATTGTATATACAGGGTATACAGAAGAAGAAGTAAAATCGCACATAGACGAATTGTCACAGTTTAAGAATATAATTGTAAAGTTTGGAAGATTTGTCCCACATAAGGGTTCGAGGTTTGATGATGTGTTAGGAGTCCAACTTGCATCATCAAATCAGTATGCAAGACGTATTAGTTGATTTACAGGATTATTCATAATATAATGAAGAATGTAAACATTGAACATTGAAAAGAAAGAATTTTCCTCTCAAGAGACGAAGTTGATTTACATCGTGTTATCACTTATAATGATAACATAAAAAATAACAGACGATAAGGAGAAAAGAAAATGTATTACGAAGATTTTGAGTGCCCGGCGGATCTGTTTGGTGCCTATTGCAGTGGTAATTGTTCTATTTGTCCTTATGCCAACAAGAGCGAAGAGGAAGAAGATTCTGACTACTAAATAATTTTAGTAAAATCTTTAGTGCTAAATATTATACTTTTCCAAAAGTATAAGGAAATAACAGAAAGAGGTATTTACAAATGAACGAAGTTCAGGTTCCCATGATTTATGGTCATTGTCGAGTACATGTTGACTCCGACGCAAAGGTTGTCGTAGCGACAAGTACTTACGCAGGAAAGACGGTACGCGGTGTAGCGCGTTGCCACCCCAACGATGAATTCGATATGGACAAGGGAATTCAGCTTGCAGTATATCGATGCAATCTGAAGGTTGCAGATAAGCGACAGGCAAGAGCTGCTCGTAAAGTGAAGGAAGCGAAGAAAGCGCTTTACGAAGCTCATATGTTCTACAATAAGATGCTTAACTATCGGGCGCAGTCAGTGTTCGATTATCTCTCGGCTAAAGATGATCTGGAGGATATTGAAACGAATGTATAATGACTGTTATGCAACTTGCGGAGTTGGAAACAACAAATGCAAGAATAAGTATTGTAGTGCCAATCCGAATTACTCGGCTCCTGTACCCAAGCAGAAGGCGAAGCAGGGAGCTGGTAAGCCCTGTAAGAAGAAGCGGGCAAGCATTCCGAAGTATAATTCTTCGATGCTGAATTATTTTCACGCTTAACAAGAAATACGACAATAACAGCAACAAGTTGAATATTTTTACAGGAAAATATATAATTGTCGTGTTATATGAAATAGTGAAGGGAAGTATTGCTTATGCGTATTACTAAAATTCACACAGGGGATAAACTTCAGACCTTCTAATTAAGTGATGGGCAACACTTTAAAAGGCCCTCCGATATGGGGGACTAGTACAATAGTAGTACGTTCGGCTTTGACCCGAAAGACCGAGGGGCGGAACCTTGGTCCCCTGCCATACAAAGAGGGGAAAACAATGAAGATAACTCACTTAAATGAAATGGCGTTAAATAGGTCGGATGCAATTGACCGTTGTTGTAACCAAGGGAAACAATTTATCGAACATTTTCATAAATGTGCCCACGAAGGTGTAAACAGCAATAGCTTCCAGCATCATTGTATAGAGATGCAAGCCTTTTGGGACAACGTTAGGTTTATTGTTTTACAGCAGAACAAGAAACAGATTAGTTCCGACAATCTTTTGAATTGGTTTTTTCTTTGTGGTAGTGATGTAGAGCATATGATTGAAGAGCCTTTTCAGGATCTGTATGAAACATTGTATATAAGTTTACTATCGGATAGAAAAAACTCTGAGGTGCTTGATATTCTATCAGTAAATTTAGAATAAATAGAATATGCTCCCATAGTACAAAGGTTAGTACAGGGCACTTGTAATGCTCAGATGTCCGTTCGATTCGGACTGGGAGCTCCATTATCCGCACGGGTGGCAATAGTTCCGACTGACGAGTCACTTCTGTTATACAGAAGTTTGGTGCGGTATACAAATAAATATGTGCCTAAATTCAAGTGGTAGAACTTTCATTTGAATAACAAAGTGTGATAAATGTGAACAGACGGAGCACTAAGCGCACGGGTCTTCTAGAGGCCTTCTCCGTCAGCTATATCCCTTAGTAGTTCAACGGAAGAACACCGACTGACAGCGTCAGCGGAGGATATTGGTTCGAATCCAATGTAAGGGCGTGGTTCTTCCACCACGAAGAGAAGCGTTTGGTCAGAACGATAGAAGACTAAGATACTGCTCGACACGTAGTATCCATGGAAGGATACGTTGACTTCCACTGTTGGTCTCCTCAACAGTAATATAGATGGAGTGACATCCGGAAAAGAGCGGAATAGCAAATACAATGCAGCATTTGTTGAGCAAAGTGTAGCTGTATGGCTCCTCTACCCCGATAGCACTATAAACACTATGGGCAGAGCCAGGGGACAATATATGTCCTCTATATCGGGTGTTGGTATAATGGTTATTATTTCTGACTTCCAATCAGAGGATGAGGGTTCAATTCCCTTACACCCGTCCATATGGGAGATTAGCCTAATGGTTCCGGCAGTCGGCTGTTAACCGACCTATAGAGGTTCAATTCCTTTATCTCCCGCCACATCGCGCCTTCGACTAACTGGTAAGGTCACGTGCCTTTCACGCACGTAATATGGGTTCGAGTCCCGTAGGCGTGACCAATATATTGCGGGATACGTGGAGTGGTTTCCAGACAGGGCTCATAACCCTGGGACGTCGGTTCGAATCCGACTCCCGCAACCAATTAAAGACACTAGCAGCAATAACAATTTATATTTGAATTTTGGTTTCAAAGAATTTGGTGTCTTGTTTTATATGCCCCTGTCGTATAAGGGATAGTACAATACCCTTCTAAGGTTTTAATTGCGGTTCGAGTCCGTACAGGGGTACCAGTGTGCGTAGCTTTGAGATCATGCGCAACTACGAAAAATCCTTTTGCCTAAGGTATTGCTACACAACTTAGGAGGTACGCGTTACAGAATATTGTAACGGGTTTGTTTTATAGGTGGTTGGTAAACCCTGGGGACACCCTAAAGAGTCCTGTGCGTATGTGAGCCCTATATCGCATACGACGAAATATAGAAGTAGGGCAAAGAGAGATGAGCGTCAGACGTGAGGGGATGCCCGAAGTAGACGAAGCGTTCAAGGTAGAAGCTCTCCCAGAAGTTGACTGACCAAGACTTCTGACTTTTTACCTATCTGCCTAGTGTAGAAAAGGTTCAGGCCGCGAGGGCGTTGGCGGTCGCAAGACAGGTTCCGACCTAAAAAGAAAACCAATACCATTTAAGGCTACGTAGTTCAGCAACGAAGAATACCAGTCTGTCACACTGGAGGTCGCGGGAGCAAAGCCCGCCGTAGTCGCCAGAGCCTTTTGAAAACAAAATTCACGTTTAGGCAAGTATGCGAAAGAAAACGGAAATGTGTAGTTAGTCGACTTAAGACTGTATATGGGCTGTTAGCTCAGTTGGTAGACAGACGTAATTTATTTAGTTATATGCCAGTATGGTGAAATTGGTATACACGCGTGCCTTAGGAGCACGTGCCTAAAGGCTTGCAGGTTCGAGTCCTGTTGCTGGCACCAAATAGGCGCAGCTTCTTCTGCGCCTTTTATAATCCCGTTTAGCTCAGTTGGTAGAGCACGCCCCTTTTAAGGGCGGAGTCGTCAGTTCGAGTCTGATAACGGGAACCATTATAAGGTCTTTTAGCTCAGTTTGGTTAGAGCATACGATTGATAATCGTAGGGTCAGTAGTTCAAATCTACTAAGGACCACCATGCTCCAGTGCAGAGCATAATTATGCACAGGTCGCTTAGAGGACAGTGTAAGCCCTAAGGTTCTTTTCTAGGAACTGAAATTAGAACGTATAGAGAGATGGCAGAACATTGCAGATCTTCACTCTTAACAACGAAACAGTGAAATAAAGAATTCTCTGAAATGTAGGTTTGAGAAGAGTTGGTGTTCCCTTAAAACACACTTCTTGTATAGTCCCTGATAGTGTAGGCGATACAAGTATTAGCTATCATACAGGGGGATAGTTTAATTGGTTAGAATAACGGTCTCCAAAATCGCTGATTAACGTTCGAGTCGTTATCCCCCTGCCATTTCCTTTACATACCTCTGCCAGGATGCAAGTAGAAAATGTAAAGGCTTTCCGAAATAACATAAATCCAAGTTATTGTAAAGAAAGTGTTGTTTGGTTGACCTCTAATGACATTGTCTTTATTGAAAGGTTATTTCCTAGTTACATACTTAATAATTATCTGGTCAATATGTTTAAGTATGATAACGATTTAAACAGGGTATGCAAACACTTATTTGAATAAGGCTTGACAATATCTGTTTTCATGGGCTGTTAGCTCAGTTGGGAGAGCGCTGGATTTGCATTCCAGAGGTCGTCGGTTCGAACCCGATACGGTCCAGATCTGTGAAATGTACAACCTTCACGCGGTACAGATTGTTTAAACTGATAGTACATAAAGACGCACACAGCAACATACTTAATGGTTAAAATTTTAGACTTGAATTCTAAAGTGATACGGTTCGATCCCGTAAATTACGCGTCTTGTTAAAATTAAAAAGTGTCTGCCGTGCAAGTCGGCTAAACGTATTCGCTTGAACGTTAAAAAACAAATCAAGTTAGTGGTGGATAATACCGAGCAGACGCACCTTTTCCCATCGCAAAGGTTCGGAAACCCTAATTGGCTACAAGGGGTAATATTGTAGTGATTTCTGGTTCAAGAATTGTAGCGGGGGAATGTGCTACTTGGAGCAATTCTGTGAACAAAAATCGCAAAGGGGGCGCGATTTGAAGTAAGATGTTGTGAACTTCTTGCTTTTCTGCCCACTTTTAGTTGATTTTAAACTCACAATATAATAGAATACAAGCATAAAGAAATACGCGTCCTTAACCCGGACGGCTCTGGGACCTGTCTTGAAAACAGTGTGTACCTGATGAGGGTATGGGGGTCGGCACCTCAGGGGCGCGCCAGATGTCTTCAAGACATCAGCTTCACTCCCTTTCCTGATGTAGTTAGTCGCTATAGTTAATGGTTCAAATTCTGCTAGCAAATAAACAATAGAAGTCCCGCAAGTTGAAAGCGTTACAATAGGATGTTCAGCGGCTTTTTACATCAGCTTTATTTTGTTAGAAACACTTACAGCAACATATAAAAGGACAAAACAGTGTTTAGAAAGGACAAGATAACATGAAATTTATGAACGAAATGAAAAAGACTCAAGATATCGGTACTCTGGTTCACACCGAGAACGGTGCCCTTGGTCATAAGACTACAGGAAAGTATCTCCTTGACCTGAACTTCTCTGTTTCCTCTCTTCGAAGCATGCGGGAAGTGGACGTTGCTAGCAAATTTATTGCTGCATTTGAAGAGGATCCCGTCCTGGCGATGCGTTGGCTTTTCTTTGCTCGAGATGTTCGTGGAGGCATGGGAGAGCGTCGACTGTTTCGTGTTTGCATGAAAGCTCTCGCCATTAGAAATTCTGCTCTTGTAGAATCCCTTGTTCCTCTTGTGCACATCTACGGTCGTTGGGATGATCTTTGGGACCTGATGTATATGACTGACGGAGTGCGTAACGCTGTCGTGAGTGTGGTTAAACAGCAGCTTGCCAAGGACATTCTCGCCGCTAAGCGAAACGACTCTATTTCTCTTCTGGCAAAGTGGATGCCTTCGGTAAACACCTCTTCTGACAAGACCCGTAGAATGGCTCGTGACCTGTCTAATTCTCTAGGGCTGACAGAACGTCAGTATCGTAAAATCCTCAGTGAACTTCGTAGCAAGCTCAATGTGACAGAAAAGAGGATGTCTGCTAAACAGTGGCAGGACATTGATTATGAATCTGTTCCTTCCCAGGCGAACCTTCTTTACAAAGATGCCTTCCTTCGCCACGATGAAGCACGTCGTAATAAGTACCTTGAATCTTTGCAGAAGGGCGAAAAGAAGATTAACGCTGCTACGCTGTTTCCTCATGATGTAGTTCATAAGTATGGTTGGGGTAGCACCCTGGATAAAACAGTTGAACAGCTTTGGAATAACCTTCCGGACTATGTTCAGGGCAATGGGTCTACAATGGTTGTTGCAGACGGTAGCGGCTCTATGTGTTGTAATATAGGTGACACTCGTGTCACTGCCTGGGAAGTTGCTCATGCTCTTGCAATCTATTTTGCGCAGCACAGCAAGGGTCCTTACAAAAACCGTTACATTACATTCTCCTCTTCTCCCAAGTTTGTAAGTCTTGACGGAAGAACTCTTCTTGATAATATTCGTATTGCTCGTAACCACAGTGAAATGACCAATACAAATATTGAAGCTGTATTTGATCTGATTCTTGATACTGCAATTCGTACCAATTGCAAGCAGGAAGACATTCCGCAGAATATTCTGATCCTCAGTGATATGGAATTTGACACAGCTACATATGCCGGTCCGTATTCTGGATTTAAATCTCCCTCTAAGACGCTGTTTGACACAATTCGGAATAGATGGGAGAATGCTGGATATAAGATCCCTCGACTTGTTTTCTGGAATGTTTGTTCCCGTACAGGAGCCATTCCGATGAAAGAGAACGATCTTGGTGTAGCTCTTGTCAGCGGATTTTCTCCTTCTGTTTGCAAGATGGTCTTGACAAATGAGCTTGATCCTTACAAGGCGCTGCTTGAAACGATACTGGATCCTCGATATGATGCTGTAGAGAATGCAGTGAAAGATATTGTATAAACAGTTGTTAACATAAGGGCTGAATTTTCAGCCCTTAGCATATGGAGGGTTGGGATAATCGGTAGTCCAGAGGATTGCTAATCCTTCCTACCTGTAAAAGGTAGTGCACGTTCGAGTCGTGTACTCTCCGCCAGAGGTGTAGTCGCGATACACTGATGTGCATTGGCGAGACGGGGACCAACACAAAGAATAATCAAATTAACCCGTCAAAAAATCCAGGTGTAAGTCAATTGGTAGACGGCTGCGTTTGGGGCGCAGAAGCTGGGAGTTCAAATCTCTCCACTTGGACCATATAAAAGACGCATACAGCAACATTGTTTTATAATATTCTTACTACATCATCACACAAGTGTACCTCCTTTCTGTCTTTAGCGTCTTGTAATTAGTTAGTTGATTTCAGCATTCCTCTATAATATAATAGAGGTGTAGAAAGAAAAAACTTCGAGAGAGAGAATCTCACAAGTGAGAATCCCGGTCACGAAGTTACTTTCAAACTATCCTAGTAATAATATACTCTCGTAGCTCAATTGGTCAGAGCCCTCGACTTATAATCGAGAGACTATTGGTTCAAATCCAATCGGGAGTACCATATAGCGCTTTTGAGAAGTGAAAGGGCGCAAGTAATGGCAAGTTACTCTTCGTTAATTAACAAGTGTATGCGGTTCACACCCGACCAGCAAGTTATTCAGATATCTTGCTTATGCTGTATAACCTGAAGCTGGAACAATCAATTATTCCTCGATGGAATGGTTGGAGATACAGACTGAGTATCGAATGGCACGTAGCTAACTCACTGATGTGCGTGTAGAGGACCTGATTGTTAACAAAGGAGAGTTAAACAGATGTACAAAATCACTTTTGTCAGATTATTCCGAATTGAAAATCATTTGAAGTGCGGATATATGGGACGTTGCCCTAATAAGGGATTCTTCAAAAAAGAGTTTAATTCTCTTGAAGACGCTGCTAAGTTTGTAGTAGCTCTTCCTGATACTATTTGGATAAAGTCATTTGATAACTTCAATAAACAAGACCTCAGAGTTTTTCGTTGTAAAGTAGTCAGCATGAGGCTAAAAGAATAAGAAATATAGACGCTAACAGCAATATCTTATCAATCATACTGTTAATATGAACCTGATAAAGCGTCTAGTAGAAGTTTACTAAGACAGCAACAGCAACTATTTACTTATAAAAAGAGATTGAATGTTTTAAATCATTTTTTAACTTGAGCTGTCTTGTTTTAAATATATGGGCGGTTGGCGGAACAGGTAGACGCAGCGGACTTAAAATCCGCTGAGTGAAAGCTCGTATGGGTTCAAGTCCCATACTGCCCACCATTTCATATGGGCCGGTATTCCGTAGAGGGTAGCGGACCTGACTGTAAATCAGGTGCTTAATTGCTCGGCTAGTTCGATCCTAGCTCGGCCCACCAAACAAAATAAGTGGCGGGTGTTGATTTCATCTGCCACTTTACTATATACTGATAATATACTCGGTTAGCTCAGCTGGTTAGAGCACATGCCTTACAAGCATGAGGTCGCTGGTTCAAGCCCAGTACCGAGTACCAAACAAAATAGATAACATGAAAGTAAAACAATGAATTTTGAAAAAGAGTTTGAATTACTGAAAACTATTTCCGATGACCAAGTTCTTAATGAGATGGCACAAATCGGTAAGTTTAACAGATACACTGCTTTTGTTAACACCGATGACCCAGGAAATATTCCACACTTTCATCTATGGGATTCAAATAGTAAGGGAGGAAGTTTTCACACTTGCATTAAGATAACGGCCCCTGAATATTTTCATCATCAGGGGAAAGAAGGAGTTCTTAATTCAAGCGACCGAAAAGAACTTTGTGCATTCTTGCGCCTTCCATCGGAAGATGAGCCTACAAAAACAAACTGGGAGGTTCTTCTTATTGAGTGGAACAGAAATAATTCAGAGAAGAAGATTGATGTAAAAACACCTATGCCAGACTATTCTTTGTTGAAAGGTTAATTATGAAGTTTACGCGATTAACTACAGAGGACTTTGATTTAGAAGAAAAATTTCTTAGCCCATCGGTAAGATCAAAGAAGTATCAAAAACATGTTGTAGACCAAAAAGAATTTGGTAAACACATGACGGAAGACAGTTATGAGCAGGCAGCAGATCGCCTTGCAAATAGTCGTGTTGATTACAGAAGTATTCTTGGGTATGTAGCTGTTGATAATAAAGGGCAACAGGCGTACATTAAGTACAACACTAAAACAGAAGAGTATGTTGTATATCACAGAAGTCCTGAGGGAGATCCTATTATTGTAACTTTCTACCACAGGCCTTTAAGAGAGTTTACTGGAAAGAAAGCACTTGAATATGTAGACGAGCTTCCAGCAACAGAATAAGAAAGGGGTATAAAGATGACAGTTGAAGAGCTGAAGAAAACTGAAGAATTTCAGAAGTATGGGTACACTATTGTTAAGTGTCCTATTTGTGGAGAACCCACGTTGGATTCTTTTTGGATCTGTGATAACTGTAACTGGGAGTTTGATGGTGCAGTACTTCCGGAACAGTATTCCAGCGCAAATCATTGTACAGTTGCTGATTATCGAAAGAGGTATCAAGCTAAAAAGAATGTAGATGCTGCAGACAATCTGGAAACAGGGTTTATGTCATATGTAACCAAGTACATAACAAATGAAGTGTCTCCTCTTGTTAGTATGCAGATTAAGAAGTGTTCCAATACAGCAATAATTCCTACAAAGGCGCATGAAACAGATGCGTGTTTTGACATTTACGCTGACCTGGGTTCTAGTGCAGCTCTTGCTGAAACTGTTCCTCCTCATGGCTCTTTCGCTTTTCACACTGGTTTTACAACATGTATTCCGAAGGGATATTTTGCTGCTGTTTATGCTCGTAGCGGGATGGGCTGTAAACGAGGCCTTCGTCTTGCAAACAGCACGGGAATAATTGACTGTGACTATCGAGGGGAATGGGTGGTTGTTCTTCGGAACGACAGCGACGAGCCTCAGGTTATTCATCACGGTGACCGTATTGCTCAGTTTACAATTCTTCCTTGTATCACAACAGAGCTTATTGAAGTAGAAAGTCTCGACGACACTGACCGAGGCGCCGGCGGTTTTGGAAGCTCGGGGGTTTAAAAATGAACGAACTTGATTCTCTTTCATGCCTGTTTACGAAGAGTAATATTCCCTGGTGCACTACTGGGGAGCCAAACAGGATACGTGTTTACAGAACAGTGGAAACTTGTTATAATAACATAACAATAGAGTTTGTAAATCCGTCGATATTTGTTTGGTCAGCCAACGACAGCGAAGGTAATACATTCGGAGTTTGTCATTCGTTTTCAGAAATGGCGTTTAAAGCTATCCGATGGTATAAAGGAGCGAAGTAACGATATGGACGGAATAACAATTCTTAATGTTACGGAAGTATCAGAAAATTCTACGCTGTTACTTGTAGCCTTGATTTTTTTAGTAATAGGTGCAATTATAAACACAGTAAATTTGCTGTTATCAGATGATACTGAACACTGTGTTCTATATGGAATATTTACTGTCACACTTCTTGTACTTTCAATTGTTGTTGGATTTACTATGGATAATGACAGGGAGGCAAACGCACATAATCAATATGAGTGTTTGATTGATAAATCAGTGAGCATGGAAGATGTCTATGAAAAGTATACTGTTATAGAACGTCGTGGAGATATCTGGGTTCTTGAAGACAAAGAAAAGTAACATACTATATGTTAATTGCTGTCGAAGAACTTCGGCAGCTTTTTTATTAGTTGATTTACATTAAGTGTTATTATACAATTGTGCTGTAGGCGATAAAGAAATACATAACAGTGGGGGACAAACATGAGTTGGCGTTTTGCGGCATTTAAATTCTTGTTCCGTGCAGAGCTTTGCAAGAAGAGTCTCGAAGAAGCAGGAGTTAAAACGGACAGCATATTCTGTACCGGCGGAGGAGATAACTACTGGTATGTCCCTTGGCAGCCGATGAACGAGGAAGAATACAACACAGCGTGCGTGGTGGTATTTCAGCACACTCATTAAGTCTGAGAAGAAGGAGTTGAGACACGATGAAATGGCACGATACTGCATTTAAGTTTCGGGACATAGCTGAACTCTGCAAGAAGCATCTTGAAGAGGAAGGAATCAAAACCGGCGAGATTTTCCGTACAGGCGACAATGATTACTGGTATGTTCCGTGGCAGCCGAGAAGCGAGAAAGAGTATCACCTTGCTTGTGCTGTTGTCGCAGAACACATTGACTAACCTAACAAGAAGTTAACAATAAATAATTTTGAAGGAGATATATTTATCATGAATTCTCTTGACAACATCATCAACACTGCCCGTAAGTTTTCCAACAATTTTGGTGCCTTTGAGATTCTGTTTGCAGACGGAGAGCATTACACTTGTAAGACTCCCATAGAATGTAAGGT
>OLIQ01000812.1_pt1 | contig 12577 bp, 8 predicted proteins | sample 1609631 | NCBI WGS metagenome assembly OLIQ01 (sample SAMEA4350114, study PRJEB24818) | metagenome | biome: human; feature: gut; material: faeces | place: Denmark | collected 2013-09
GTCTTAGGAATTCCATATGTTGCATCATGTTTTATTATTGGATGTTTAGTGGATAGTTTTGGAGAAAGTGTATCAAATATTGTAGTAATACTATTTATACTTCAAGGAGCTATAAAAGGAGCATATAATGTTTTAATTTATAGATATTTAAATAATTTCACAAATAGAAAAATAAGAGTAAAACTTGCAACAATAAGAAATATGTTTTTTAATATGATATCAATTTTAATAAGTTTATTAGGCTCATTCTTATTAAAAGTAACAACATCTGGAAACACATTTTTAATTGTTGGAGGTATATGTACTGTATGTATGGTACTTTTATTAGATTATATGAGAGGAAAAGTTGGTTTAAAACCAGAGAAATACAATAAAGAAGACTTGAAATATAGTTCATTAAACGAAGGAGGAAATTTAAAATGATAAGAAAAGTTGCTATATTAGCAAATGGTGGAGATGTATCAGGATTTAATGCAGTTATAAGAGCAATTGTAAAAACTGCTGAAAACAATGGTATAGATTGTTATGGATTTATAGATGGATATAATGGTTTATTAAAAAATAATTATGAAAAATTAAGTACAGCAAATGATGAACATGCATCAGGAATATTACAAAAAGGTGGTTCAATAATTGGATCATCAACAAATGCAAATGTATTTCATTACAAAGTTGAAGAAAACGGAGAAACTGTTTATAAAGATTTATCAGATGTATGTGTAGAAAATATCAAAAAAGATGGATTTGATTGTTTATTTACACTTGGAGGAGATGGAACACAAAAATCAGCAAGAGATTTTTCTACAAAAGGAATAAATGTAATTGGAGTTCCAAAAACAATAGATAATGATGTTGCTTGTACTGAAATAACATTTGGATATAATACGGCAGTTTCAGTTGCTGCAGAAGCATTAGATAGACTTCATACAACAGGTGAAACACATCATAGAATAATGGTATTAGAAGTTATGGGAAGATATGCTGGTTGGATAGCATTAGAATCAGCAATTGCTGGTGGTGCAGATGTTGCATTAATACCAGAAATTCCATATGATATAAACAAAGCAGTTGAAAAAATAAATGAAAGAAGAGAAGAAGGAAAGAATTTTAGTATTGTTGTTGTTGCAGAAGGTGCAATACCACAGGGTGGAACAATAACAGTTCAAAATGTAAGAAATAATGGTGCAGGAGTTGATAACAATAAATTAGGTGGTGTTGGACAAGTTGTTGCAAAACAATTAGAAGAATTAACAGGTTTAGAAGCAAGAACAACAACATTAGGATATGTACAAAGAGGTGGTACTCCAACAGCATTTGATAGAGTTCTTTCAACAAAATATGGTGCAAAAGCAATGGAACTTGCTCTTGAAGGAAAATTTGGTGTATTAACAGTTATAAAAAATGGAAAATTGGATTCCGTTTCATTAGAAGATGTAGTTGGAAATAATACAAAAATTGGTGCAGTTTCTGGTAATACTGCAGAAAGTAATATTAGAAAAGTTACTATGGATCATGATTTGGTTAAGACTGCAAGAGATATTGGAATTTGCTTGGGAGATTAAAATTTATGTATTTTTTTCATTTCTTATAGAGCCAAAATAAAATGGTAAGATTTAAACGTCTTACTATTTTTTTATTTCAAAATACTTCAAAAAAAATAATCAATATGCTAAAATAAAAGAAGTAAAAAGTCGAGAAATCGAAAGAGAAAATGAGAGGAAAACACTATGGAAGAAATGTTTGATATAGAAAAATTCAATATAATAAGTGATGAAGAAAATTACTACTTTTTTAGGTCATTAGAGCCAGGAGACATAAAAGACCTAGAAGAAGGAAACATAAAAGATGAGAACGGAAAATATATAAGATTACGTACAGATAGAGAAAGATGGGAAGAAACACATAGTTTAACACCAAGATGGAATTCAGAAAGTCAAGTAACATTAGAAGAAATGTATAACCACATAAAAACACCATATAGTTTAGAAACAAATTGTATATCATTATCAAGCAATGCCAATGTAGCAAGAACATATGGAGAAACATTTAGTGATAAATATGTAATGATAAAAGTTCCAAAAAAAGAAATGGGACAAAGAGTATATAATGCAGGGCAATATATGTTAGCAGAAATAGATAAAAAAGTACAAGAAAGAATAGCCAAAGGAAATATCCCAGAAGAAGTATTAGAAGATTTTAGAAAAATAGATGAAGCTACAGAATCAAAAGAATTAAAAGAGATAATAAAAGTAAAATATACTGCTCCAGATGGAATAGATACAAGTAAATCTGGAATGAAAAAAGGAATAATATATAAAGCACCATTAGCTAGAGTAAGTAGTTTCCAAGCATTAGATGATGAGCAAACATTAGAAAAAAATAAAATAGTAGCAAAATTAACAATATTAGAACAAAAAGGATTAATGGGACCAGCAGTTCCAAGAATAAAAACAAATAGTGAATTAATAAAAACACTAGGAAGTGCATTTGCATCAGGAGAGCAAATATATTATGGAGATATAGAAGGAGATAGAATAACAGACATATCAAAAGAATTATTAGATATGTTTGCATTAATACAACAAGCAGAAAATCAAGATAAAGAAGTAGTAAAAGAATTAAAAACAGAATTAGTAAAATACATAATAAATGGTGGGAAAATAGAAATAACAGAAGAAAGTATATTAAGAGATGACGGAACGCCAAAAGATGATATATCAATAGAAGAAATGTATCAAATAACGGAAGGAAAAGTAGAATATGGACAAGCAAGTTCTATTGTAAAAAATATGTATTATTTATCAAAAGGACAAGCCCAAGCAAGAGTATTAGCAGGAATGTTAAGAGAGATAACAGGAAATAATCCTAAATATGAAGAAATTATAGAGTACATTGAAAATAATGGATTCGAAATTGAACCAAAAATAACTGCAAGAAAAAGTAATAAAGGATATAGAATAAGCGAATCTGTAAACTTAGACTTAAAACCAAATGAAATAGGATTAGTAGACTCAATAAGAAATTTAACAGATGAAGAACAAATGCAAATAATACAAGATAGAGGTCTATCAAATGTAAGGGACATAATGAATACAAGTTTTGCGCAAATGCAAACAGTACAACAAATATCAAAAGAAGACTATTTTGCTAGTGCAATAGTAGACACATATGACTGGGACAAAATTAATGTTGAAGAATTATCTATAACAGAAAGAAATGAATTAATACAAAAATTAAAACAAAGTAATTGTGTTTCAATTTATGAAAAGTTAAAAGAAGCAGGAATAGAAAATAAAGACATACCAACAGCAGTTATAAACATTGCATCAAAAGGAAATTTAAAAGGAATATTAGAATCAGAAAATTATATAGAGCAAATTCAAAACAATATAGAAGAAATAACACAAGGACTTTCAATAGAACAAGTAGAAAGATATTTAGGATATTATGATGTAAAAGGAACAGGAATAGAATTAAGAGATTATCAGCAAGATGCAGTAAACAAAGCAGATGAAATATATAAAGAAAAAAGATATGCAAGTATAATATTACCAACAGGAGGAGGAAAGACCTATGTAGCATTAACAGAAATGTTACAATATGGAAAAACAGCAGAAGAAATAGCAATAGAAGAAAATCAAATAGAATTAGGAAAAATAGCATATAAAACAAATAATAAAAAAATGCTATATTTAGCACCATCAAATGAAATATTAGAGCAGACCAAAGATAGAATAATAGAGCATATTCGTGGAAAAGTAGGAATAACAGGAAAAAGCAAAGATGAAATAATAGCAGAAGTATTTCCAAATTTAGAGTTTGCAACATATCAAAGTTTAATAACAAAAGCAGGAAAAGAAACATTAAAAAAACAATATGATTTTATGATATTTGATGAATTACATAGAACAGGTGCAGAAAAATGGGAAAAATCATTAGATAAATTAATAGAAAATCAACCAGAAGAAACCAAAGTATTAGGAATAACAGCAACACCAACAAGAGATGTAGATGATAGAAATATGTCTGATGAAATAGCGAAAAAATTAGGATATACAGATGAAGAAATAAGAGCAGAAAAACATATAGCAGCAAAGATAGAACTAAAAGAAGCAATCCAATTAGGAATGGTAGTAAATCCAAAGGTAGTTTCATGTGAGTATAATTTATTAACAGATGGAAGTATGGAAAATTTAGCAGAACAAATAAATGAAATAGAAGATGAGAATGAAAGAAAGAAGAAATTAGAACAATATGATAGGCTAAGAAAAAATCTGGAGAAAGCAAAAGGAATACCAGAAATATTACAAGAAAACTTAAAAGAAGGTGGAAAATATATTGTATTTATACCAGTTGGAGGGAATGAAGAAGGAAAAGACAGTATAGATAAAGTAAAAGAATGGGAAAAGCAAATAAGTGAATATTTAAAAAATTCAGGAATAGAACCAGAATATTATTCAATGCTTAGTGCTTATAGTAATAAGGAAAATGATAGACAATTAGAAGGATTTGAAAGTGAAAAATCAGATAAAACAAAATTCATGATAGTAATGAATAAATTAAATGAAGGAGTTCATGTAGAAGGAGTAAATGGAATATTATGGTTTAGACCATTAGATGAAAATTCAAAAATATTGTATAAACAACAAATAGGAAGAGTAATAACATCAGTAGATCCAGATAATCCACCAAAAGATGAAGATAGACCAGTAGTAATAGATTTAGCAAATAATACAAAAAGAGTTGATATAGATAAAGAAATAAAAAATAATAACAGAAAAAATGATTTAGAATTATTAACAATAGTAGTAGATTGGGTAAAATCACATGGAGATAATTTACCACAAGTAACAAGCACAAACAATCAAGAAAAAAGATATGCTGCAACATTATATAGAATACAACAGAAATATATAGAATATAGAAATGGAATTGATATTGATAATGAAGGAATTACAGAAGATGAAAGAAATAATATAGAGAATATTATAGCAAAAGGTGAAGAAATAGAGTTATGGGATAGAGAGCTTGAAAGAATTACCAAAGATGAAAGTGATAAAATCTTAGAAGTTGATAGTTTTGAGTTAAAAGGAAATCTACATGATTTTGTTGAATTAGAGAAAGAAGTAAAAGATATTAATTATAGAAAAACAGCATTAAAAAATATAATTGAGATAGAAAAATGGTGTAAAGAGCAATTTGAAGGAAAGCCAGAATATAGTAGAAGGACTCCAAGAAGCAATATAGAAGGAATAAAGACAGCAAAAGAAGGAGAAGAAAAAACAGAAGAGCAAAGAGAGTTACGATTAGGAAAAGCTTTAAACAATTTTAAACAAAGTACTATCTGGAAAAATTATCAAGAAGGAAAAGAGAAAGGACTAAGTCGAGAAAAAATAAAACAAGAATACGGAATGAAAGAAGGAGAAATAGCACTAGTAGAAAGATATGAAAGAGTAATAGAAGAATATGATTATGGCGACTTAAATATTCTGGCGGATAATATAATAAAAATAGAAAAATGGTGTAAAGAACAATTTGAAGGAAAGCCAGAATATAGTAGAAGGACTCCAAGGAAAGATATAGGAGGAATAAAGACAGCAAAAGAAGGAGAAGAAGAAACAGAAGAGCAAAGAGAGTTACGATTAGGAAATGCTTTAAACAAATTTAAACGAAGTACTATCTGGAAAAATTATCAAGAAGGAAAAGAGAAAGGACTAAGTCGAGAAGAAATAAAACAAGAATACGGAATGAGAGAAGGAGAAATAGCACTAGTAGAAAGATATGAAAGAGTAATAGAAGAATATGGTGTAAAAAAGGAACTCACAGGTCAATCCATAGGACAAGCCTCATATACAGCAACAGCACAAGAATGTGATGAAGCGCAGACGGATTTAAATAAATTAATTCATGAACAACAAGAAATAACACAGAAAGACTAAAAGAAATGAATAAAACAAAAAATCACTTAATAAAATTTATTAAGTGATTTTTTCGAATTCACTATACAAAACAAAAAAATAGTTATATAATGTATGCGATAATGGGAAAAAAGGCAACTGACAATTTTCCTGTAAATTAAAGCCTATTCAAAAGCTAGAGTAGGCAAAAGGAGACAAATATGGAATTAAAGAAAATATTAGTAGGATTAGAAGGACTAAAAGCAAAAGGAAACCTTGACGTAGACATAACAGGACTAGAAAGTAACTCAAAAAACATAAAAGAAGGATATATGTTTATAGCAATAAAAGGCTATAGTGTAGACGGTCATGACTATATAAACAATGCAATAGAAGCAGGAGCAAAAGTAGTAATGGTTCAAGAAGGATGTGACTTGAAAAAAATAAAATTACCAGCAGATGTAACAATAATTATGGCAAAAGACACAAGAGAAGCATTAGCAATATGTAGTTGTAATTTCTATGGAAATCCATCAAGAAAATTCAAATTAATAGGAGTAACAGGAACAAAAGGAAAAACAACAACAACATATATGATTAAAGAAATATTAGAAAAAGCAGGACATAAAGTTGGATTAATAGGAACAATAGCAACATATATAAACGGAAAAATGATATCAGAAAGTGCAAGAACAACACCAGAAAGTATAGAATTACAAAAAACATTTGCCCAAATGGTAGAAGCAGGTGTTGAATATGTAGTAATGGAAGTATCATCACAAAGTCTAAAACTACATAGAGTAGATGGATGTAATTTTGATATAGTAGTATTTACAAACTTCTCAGAAGATCATATCAGTGAAAAAGAACATCCAGATATGAAAGACTATTTTGAATCAAAATTAAAACTATTTAAAATGTGTGACAATGGAATAATAAATGTTGATGATTTACAAGTATCAAAAATACCAAGATTATTACCAGAAAATAAAATAATGACATATGGAATAGACAATTATTGTGAAGTATTAGCCAAAGACATAACAATAACAAACTCTTATGTAGATTTCAGAGTAAAAGTATCTGATAGAAATGAAAGAGTAAAAGTAGATATTCCGGGAAGATTCAGTGTATATAATGCACTTGCAGCAATATGTGTAGCAAAAAAATTAGGAATAGCATCAGACAAAGTAATAGAAGCATTAGCAGAAATAAAAGTACCAGGAAGATCTGAAATGGTACCAAACAAAAAGGAAATACCAATAATGATAGATTATGCACATTCACCAGAAAGCTTACAAAACATATTATCAGCAGTAAAAAGCTATACAAGAGGAAGAGTAATATCTGTATTTGGATGTGGAGGAGACAGAGATAAAGGAAAAAGACCATTAATGGGAGAAATATCAGGAAAAATAGCAGATTTTACATTTATAACAACAGATAATCCTCGTACAGAAGAACCTGAAGAAATAGTAAAAGAAATTGAAGAAGGAATGAAAAAAACAAACGGAAAATACAAAGTAGTAGTAGACAGAAAAGAAGCAATAAAAGAAGCAATAGAAATGGCAAACAAACTAGATATAATAGTACTTGCAGGAAAAGGCCATGAACCATATCAAGAAATAAATGGAACAAAATATCCATTTGACGAAAGAATAATAGTAAAAGAAATTATAGGATAAATAAAACAGAAGAAAGGTTGATAAAAGTGGATTTTCAAACAAAAATGCTATTAGGAACATTTGCAGTAACAGTACTGCTTGGATTAATAATAGTACCAATATTAAGAAAACTAAAAGTAGGTCAAATAGAAAGAACAGATGGACCACAATCACATTTAAAAAAACAAGGAACACCAACAATGGGTGGAATTATTATCATGTTAGGAATAATAATTGCAACATGTTGTGCATATGTATATTATAAAGGAAAAGATGCAGCACTTGCACAAAATTTAATTCCAATACTTTGTTTAACAACAGGATTTGGAATAATAGGATTTATAGATGATTATAAAAAATTAGTATTAAAAAATACAGAAGGTTTAAAACCAAAATTAAAAATGTTAGGATTATTAATAATATCAATTGCATTTGTATCATATTTAGTATGGGGATTAAAGATAGGAACAGAAACATATATACCATTTGCTAATAAATATGTAACAATTCCAATATGGTTATATATACCATTTGCAATTTTAGTAATACTTGCAACAACAAATGCAATAAACTTAACAGACGGAATAGATGGATTATCATCAAGTGTTAGCACAATAATAATTACATGTTTAACAATTATAGCAACAATGTTTGGAACAAAAGAAATAATAGTATTTGGAGCAATTGTAATAGGAGCAACATTAGGATTTTTAATGTTTAATATATATCCAGCAAAAGCATTTATGGGAGACACAGGTTCACTATTTCTAGGGGGAGTTGTATCTGGAATAGCATTATACTTAAAAATGCCTCTATTATTATTAATTATTGCTATTATACCAGTACTTGAAACATTATCAGTAATAATTCAAGTTGCAGTATTTAAGAAAACTGGAAAAAGAGTATTCAAAATGGCACCACTTCATCACCATTTTGAACTATCAGGTTGGAGAGAAAATCAAGTTGTAATGTTATTTAGTGTAATAACATTAATATCTTGTGTAATAGGACTAAAGATTATATAAAATATATTAAACATAAGAAAGGAAAAATGCTATAATGGCAAGAAAAGAAAAAAACAAAAAAGAAGTAAAAGGCTTTTCAAGTTTTTTAAATAATCAAATAGATTTTACATTATTGATAACAATTTTGCTATTGCTTTCTATAGGTTTAATAATGGTACTTTCAGCAAGTGCACCATCATCATTACAAAAGTATGGAAATAGTTATAAGTTTTTTGAAAAACAATTAATATTTGCAGTTGCTGGAGTTATAGCCATGTGGTTTATTTCAAAAATAGATTATAGAATATATCAAAGATTTTATTGGCTTGCATATGGAGTGTCAATTCTCTTGTTAGTTGCAGTATTAGCATTTGGTAGTGAAAGTCATGGGGCAAAAAGATGGATAGAAATAACTAAAAGTCTTTCATTCCAACCATCTGAAATAGTAAAATTTTTAATGATAATATTTTATGCTGGAATTTTAGTAAGAAATAGAGAGACATTAGGAAAATATTTTAAAGGACTTGTATTTCATGTTGTACTTTTAGCGCCAGTAATATTGTTATTATTATTAGAACCACATGTTAGTACATCTATGGTAATAATAATTACATGTTGTATTATGATGATAATGGCAGGGTGTAAATTTTGGCAATTTGCAGCAACAGGACTTGTTGGAATATGTGCTGGTGGTGGAATTGCCACAGTTTTATATTTAGCAAGCGAATGGTTTAGAAATAAATTTCAATACATAGTAACAAGATTTATAACATTTACAGATCCATGGAAAGATGCAACAGATAGTGGTTGGCAAATAATTCAAAGTTTATATGCAATAGGTTCAGGAGGTCTATTTGGAGCAGGATTAGGAGAAAGCAAGCAAAAATACTTATATTTATCAGAACCACATAATGACTTTATTTTTGCAGTATTAGCAGAAGAACTTGGATTTGTAGGATGTTTAGTTGTATTTTTATTATTTGCAATATTTATTTGGAGAGGTGTATTAATTGCAATGAAAGCACCAGATATGTTTGGAAGTTTAGTAGCAATAGGAATAACATCACTAGTTGGAGTGCAAGTAATAATAAATATAGCAGTAGTTACATCATCAATGCCAGTAACAGGAATGCAATTACCATTCTTTAGTTATGGTGGAACAGCTTTATTCTTATTGCTTTGTGAAATGGGAGTTTTACTGAGCATTTCTAGGGCTAGTTCAAAACAATAGAGTAAATAGATAAAAAAATAATTATGGTAAAATCTAATTTTTTCAACCAGATTTTTGAGCTATAAGAAAGGAAAAAAATTTAAAATGAAAGTTATTATTGCAGCAGCTGGAACAGGTGGACATATAAATCCTGGTTTAGCTATAGCAAATAAAATAAAAGAAGAAGAAAAAGATTCAGAAATAATTTTTATTGGAACAACAAGAGGACTAGAAAACGATTTAGTTCCAAGAGCAGGATATAAATTAAAAACAATTGAAGCATATGGATTAAGCAAAAAGATCTCAATTGATAATATGAAAAAAATGTGTGCAACATTAAAAGCAACATCAAAAGCAAGAAAAATTATAAAAGAATTTAAACCAGATGTAGTAATAGGAGCAGGAGGATATATTTGTGGACCAGTAGTATGGGCTGCCAAAAAAGAAAATATACCAGTAGCATTACATGAAAGTAATGCTTTTCCTGGAAAAGCAGTAAAATTTCTTGCAAAAAAAGCAGATGTAGTATTAATATCATTTGAAGAGGCAAGAGAAAGAATACATAGTGCTAAAAAGATTGTTTTTACAGGAACACCAGTAAAAATTCAAAAAAGAGAATTTTCAAGTGAGCAAAAAAGCAAAATACTAAATGAATTAGGATTATCTGGAAAATTACCAATTGTTTTAATATTTGGAGGAAGTCAAGGAGCACAAAAAATAAATGAAGCAGTTGTTGGAATTTTAAAAGAAAAATTAAATCAAAAATATCAAATAGTTTGGGCAACAGGGCCAAAACAATTTGATATTGTAAAAGAAGAATTAAAAAAATCTTCAATAGACATAGAAAAAGTACAAAATGCAAAAATACTTCCATATATTTATAATATGGAAGAAATAATGAATATATCAGATATAATAGTAGCAAGAAGTGGTGCAATGACAATAACAGAAATATCAAATTTAGGAAAGCCATCAATATTAATACCACTTCCAAATGTAAGCCAAGATCATCAACTAAGAAATGCAGAAGTATTACAAAAAATAGGTGCAGCACAAATTATATTAAATAATGAATTAGAAAAAGATATATTAAATAAAGAAATAATAGAAATAGCATCAAACAAAGTAAAAATGAAAGAAATGGGAGAAAAAGCATCTACTAAATCAGTAAAAAATGTACAAGAAAAAATATATGCAGAGATTAAAAAAATAGTAAAAGGTGGAAAATAAAAGTGGAAAACTATAAATTTATAATATTAATGATTATTATAGACATAATAATACTAATTATAAGTGAAATTTTAATGAAAAAGTATTTAAAAAGAAAAATGTTATTTCCAAAGACAAGACTAATAAAAGGTTCAGGAGTTACAAATGATGATTTAGATATAAATAATAGTGTATTTTTACACATGACAGATGGGATTATTGCTTTTGACAGAAATGGTGTTGTTATTTTAATAAATCCAGCAGCAAAGCAAATGATGAATATATCTCCACAAGATACAACATTTGAAGATATTTTTGGAAGATTGCATATAAATCTAGAAAAAATAATATATCTTGAAAACTGGACAAATACTGAAGAAAGAATAAATATTGATGATAGATTTTTAAATGTATATTTTGCACCATTTAAAAAAGATAATGATAAAACTGTTGGAGTTATAGCAGTATTGCAAGATATAACAGAACATGTAAAACTAGATAATATGAGAAAAGAATTTATTGCAGATGTATCACATGAATTAAAAACACCAATAACATCAATTATGGGATATGCAGACACATTATTAGAAGAAGAATATGATAAAGAAACACAAAGTAAATTTTTAAATGTTATAGCATCAGAAGCTAGAAGAATGGCAAAATTAGTTACAGATTTATTAACATTATCAAAAAATGATAATAATAGAAATGTTGTAAAAAAAGAACAATTTGATTTAGGTGAACTTGTTAAGAAATGTCAGGACAAGCTTGCAATAGAAATAAAAAGAAAAAATCATAATGTAAATTGTTTTGTAACAGCAGATGTACCACTTGTTTATGCAGATAAAGATGATATTGAAAGAGTTGTCTTAAATATAATGACAAATAGTATTAAATATACTAAAGAAGGTGGGGAAATCAAAATATATGTTGGATTTGTTTACAATGATGCATATATAAAAATTTTTGATAATGGAATTGGAATTCCAGAAGAAGATCTAAGCAGGATTTTTGAAAGATTTTATCGTGTTGATAAGGCTCGTAGTAGAGAAATGGGTGGAACAGGATTAGGTCTTTCAATAGCCAAAGATTTATTAGATAGAAATGGTGGCAGTATTGATATAAAAAGTGAAGTTGGAAAAGGTACTGAAGTTGTAATAAAGGTTCCAACAAAGGAAAAATAATTTTTTGACAAAACCTTAAATATATGATATTATATTTTATGTAAATGACTTATGAGAATTAAATAAATATTTAATTCTTATAATACAATTCATAATAATAAAATTGGAGGAAAACAAAATGAAAGACTTAGAAGCTCTGTATGAAACAATGAGAAAGAATATGAAGCGGATTAGAGAAGAAGCAGGAGTTTCAAAAAGGGAATTGGCAAAAGAAATAGGTATGGATAGAGCATCTTATAGTAAATTTGAAAGTGGACAGAGAGGAATAAGTTTAGGTAATTTTTATGCATTTTCACAATTTTTTAATGTTTCTATGGATGAATTGTTAAAAGATTAATTTTTAAAAGAGGATATTATTATCAAAATAGTATCCTCTTTTTGTAACATATAAATAAACAAATCATATTAT
>OLIQ01000818.1_pt1 | contig 12496 bp, 5 predicted proteins | sample 1609631 | NCBI WGS metagenome assembly OLIQ01 (sample SAMEA4350114, study PRJEB24818) | metagenome | biome: human; feature: gut; material: faeces | place: Denmark | collected 2013-09
ATGTTGAAAAGCATGTACACAAGACTATCGATAGATTGACGGATTTGCGTATTCGTCAGAATCGGGAGTTTTTCAATGTGCCGCCACAAATAGCTTTGGATATATTCAATGACATAGCCAAAATGATTGATGATGCTGTTGTTACTGTCTATGTTGATAATAAACCTGTTTGTGCTACAGAAAAAGAGTCATTGCCTGTCGTGCAGAAACGAATCGTAAAGCGGGGACGTTTTAAATTTAGCATGATAGGTATTAAAATAGGGGAATGCGTTACCTTTATTCCTACGAATACGGAAGTCAAAGTGGCAAGCGATGATTCCGTTGAATATGAAGGTCGTATTTATAAATTGTCCCCTTTTGTCGGAACGTTTATGCCAGAAGAAAAACGAAATACGTCAGGTGCATATCAAGGGGCAAAATATTTCTCATATCAAGGGAAAGTATTAGATGACCTTAGAAGCATAATAGAGAACAATATACCATTGTCGGAAAAAGATGTAATACAGAATAATATTGAGAAATAAAGATATGAGCGAAGAACTGCAACAAAAACTCCGTGACCAGCTTTGGGAGGTCGCAAACCGTTTGCGTGGCAATATGTCGGCAAGCGACTTTATGTATTTTACATTGGGTTTCATTTTCTATAAATACTTATCAGAGAAAATAGAAAAGTATGCCAACAATGCCTTGGTGGATGATGAGATAACCTTTAAGGAATTGTGGGAGATGAATGATGCCGATGCGGTCGAGTTACAAGAGGAGGCAAAGAATCAATGTCTGGAGAATATAGGCTATTTCATAGAACCGAAATTTTTGTTTTCATCTGTAATTGAGGCCATCAAACGAAAAGAAAACATTTTACCTATGCTGGAACGTTCATTGAAGCGTATCGAAGACAGCACACTTGGACAAGATAGTGAAGATGATTTTGGCGGATTGTTTTCAGATATTGATTTGGCTTCACCTAAATTGGGCAAAACTGCTGATGATAAAAATACGCTTGTCAGCAATGTACTACTTGCATTGGACGATATAGACTTTGGATTAGAGGCATCACAGGAGATTGACATATTAGGAGATGCTTACGAATATATGATTTCGCAGTTTGCGGCAGGAGCAGGAAAGAAAGCCGGAGAGTTCTATACTCCGCAGGAAGTCAGCCGTATCTTGGCAGAAATTGTTTCCATCGGACACCAGCGTTTGCGCAATGTCTATGACCCGACTTGCGGTAGTGGTTCGTTGCTTCTTCGTGCTGCCAGCATTGGAAATGCAGTTGATATTTACGGACAGGAAAAGAATCCGACAACTTATAATCTTGCCCGAATGAATATGTTGCTTCACGGTATCAGATTCAGTAACTTCAAGATTGAAAACGGAGATACGCTTGAATGGGATGCCTTTGGCGACACCCAGTTTGATGCGGTAGTCGCAAATCCTCCATTCTCTGCCGAATGGAGTGCTGCCGACAAATTTAATACCGATGACCGTTTCAGCAAAGCAGGGCGACTTGCGCCAAAGAAGACAGCAGATTATGCTTTTATCCTACACATGATTTATCACTTGAACGAAGGTGGTACGATGGCTTGTGTCGCTCCACACGGTGTTTTGTTCCGTGGTAATGCAGAAGGGGTAATACGCCGTTTCCTGATAGAGAAGAAAAACTATATAGATGCCATTATCGGTTTGCCGGCTAATATATTCTATGGTACAAGTATTCCGACCTGTATTCTTGTGATGAAGAAATGCCGTAAGGAAGATGATAATATTCTGTTCATAGATGCGAGCAAGGAGTTTGAGAAAGTCAAGACACAAAATAAACTGCGTAAAGAGCACATCGACAAGATTGTTGATACCTATCGCGAGCGAAAAGAAATAGAAAAGTACAGCCATCTTGCCACTTTACAGGAGGTTGCCGATAACGGCTATAATCTGAATATTCCTCGTTATGTCGATACTTTTGAAGAGGAAGAACCTATTGACATTAAAGCTGTAATGGCAGAAATCAAGGAGTTGGAAGCCAAACGTGCCGAACTCGATAAGGAGATTGAAGTATATCTTAAAGAATTGGGACTGGTTGAATAATAGTGTTATGGCAGAGATAGATAACATCCCGGAAATGCGTCCTTCATTCGACAATATCCGTCGTCACGATGAGAACGACAATGAATATTGGAGTTCACGTGACCTATGCGCTGCTATGGGATATTCGGCTTATTGGAAATTCCAAAAAGTCATAGACAAAGCAATCAAAGTAGCCGGCATAAAAGGAATGAATATTGACGAGCATTTCAACCAAGCGGTTGATATGGTGAAGATAGGCAGTGGCTCGTTCCGTAAAGTCAGTATCTTCCGCTTGTCACGTATGGCGTGTATGATTATTGCTGAAAATGCTGATGCAAAAAAAGTATTGGTACAACAGGCAAGAGATTACTTTTCTCAAACCATATCTACCAACGAATTGGTGCTCAACTCATATAGTTCCAATCTGTTACTATATAAAACCGCACAAGGAGAAGTTCGAGTAGAGGTAATATTCAATAGCGAAACATTCTGGATGTCGCAAAAGCGCATGGCGGACTTGTTTGGGGTGGATGTACGAACCATCAACTATCATCTTGGACAGATTTATGAATCCGGTGAACTTACCAAAGAGACAACTATCCGAAAAATTGGGATAGTTCAATCAGAGGGAGAACGAGATGTGGAGCGTACACCGTTGTTCTATAATTTGGATGCCATCATAGCGGTAGGTTATCGTGTCAATAGCTATCAAGCCACTCAGTTTCGTATTTGGGCTACGTCTGTCTTGAAGGAATTTGTCATTAAAGGATATGCTCTTGATGATGAAAGACTAAAACAGGGAAAGCATTTTGGCAAAGATTATTTTGATGACTTGCTGGAGCGTATTCGTGAGATACGCACATCGGAACGCAGATACTACCAGAAGATAACAGACATTTATGCGGAATGCAGTGCTGATTACGACCCGAAATCGGATTGTACTAAATTGTTCTTCAAAATGGTGCAAAATATGATGCACTTGGCTGTGACTAATCGTACCGCTGCTGAAATAGTGTATGAACGTGCCGACTCTGAAATGCCCCACATGGGATTGACAATGTGGAAGAAAGCACCCGATGGTAGAGTTCAGAAGTCCGATACGATTGTGGCAAAGAACTATTTGTCTGACAAAGAGATTTCCGAACTTAACGGCGTAACTAACGCATTTCTTGAATTTGCAGAACTTCGTGCCCAGCGCCACATCATAACAACGATGGAAGACTGGAAGCAACGTCTTGAACAGTTTCTTGGCACTATGGATTATAAGGCACAAGATACTGCCGGTAAAGTTTCACAAGAAGTAGCACGAGAGAAGGCGTATGGCGAGTACGAGAAATATAAAGTGATTCAAGACCGTTCTTTTATCTCTGATTTCGACCGGTTTAATAATGGCGACAAATTGTTGCCGTTTGATATTAACCCTGATAAAGAATAGATGATTATGAAGAATAATAACGAAAATAAAATCCTCAATGTTCCAAATCTGAGATTCCCGGAGTTTAGTGAAGAATGGAAAAAGATGAAAGTTTCAGAACTCTTGGATTTCTATTCTACCAACTCTCTGTCATGGGAACAATTAGATTATAATAACGGTAAAATCAAGAATTTGCATTATGGTTTAATTCATAAAGGAGTACCTACCATGGTAGATGTTGTTTGTGATTCTCTTCCTTACATCAAAGAGGAATCTATGCCCAAATCATTTACCCTATTCAAAGAAGGAGATGTGGCATTTGCTGATGCGTCTGAAGACACAAACGATGTGGCTAAAGCCATAGAAGTTGTTAATTGTGATAACCAACAAATCGTTTCTGGCTTACACACAATACATGGACGTGATAATTATGAGCAGACTATTATTGGTTATAAAGGTTATGCTTTTGCTTCTGATTCATTCCACAAGCAGATTAGAAGAATTGCTCAAGGTACAAAGGTGTTTTCTATAAGTGCTCGTAATTTCGATGAAGTGTATATCGGAATCCCTTCAAAAGAAGAACAAACCAAAATTGCAAAACTGTTAATAGCCATAGACAAGCGCATCGCTACCCAAAACAAAATCATTGAGGATTTGAAAAAACTAAAGTCTGCGATTAGTAAACAGGCATTTGCTCAAAAGCCTAATGGATGGAATAGATTAGACACTTTGTTCTCAAAAGGTAAGGCTGGCGGCACTCCAACTTCTACAAATAAAGAATACTATAATGGAGAAATACCATTCTTGAGTATTAACGATATAACAAAGCAAGGTAAGTATGTCCGATACACGGAAAATCATTTGAGCCGAAGTGGATTAGAGAACTCTTCGGCATGGGTGGTTCCAGAGTATAGTTTAATAATATCAATGTACGCATCGGTTGGCTTGGTAACTATAAATGAAGTACCTATTACTACAAGCCAGGCAATGTTTGCGATGCAGCTCAGAGACAAAGATTTATTGGATTATCTGTACTACTACTTGTCATATTTTAAGTATCGCCACATCCACAAATATCTTGAAACTGGTACACAAAGTAATATTAACGCTGATATTGTTCGCGGAATAATGATTCCAACTTATGGACATAGTCGCAATATGAAAATTGCGTCAACACTGCAAGGCATTGATGCGAAAATCGACAATGAGTTATCAGTTCTTAAACTATTCAATAGGCAAAAGAACTATCTTTTGTCCCAGATGTTTATATGAACATCTGGGTAAGGAGATATTGCTTCTGCATGGTTAACAAGGTTAGTCTTCGCAGCTCATTAATGATGCACTCATCGTATGAATGTAGTATTTTTGCAGCAAAAAGAATGTTATTGCCATTTGAGGAATACGGTAACACATAGTTTTCTACATCCCCTTTACCAATATTCATTTGGGCAGCACCTTGACCACAAGCTATCATACTATTCTCAAATCTTTGAGAAGATAGAATTTGATATAGGAACTCTTGATTTACATTTTTCGCAAGTTGTAACAAACCAACTCGTTGGTTGAGTAAATAGTTCCCATTCTTACAAAGAGAAACACGCCCAACATTACCCGTAAGAGATATTAAAATATCTCCTTCTTTTAATACTTGGTGGTCTTGTATATCGTTCGGCAAGTTGATTATGCAATTGCAATCTTCATCGTTTATATATCGCTCGCCAGGCACATTTGTTATTGTGAGGATTTTCCATTTGCCCAGTGCATTATACTTGCCACTCTGGAATGCGTAACCATTTTTCAATGTCGCAATATTCGACAAGCATATAGTAGTTTCTAACAAATCTTTTCGTGCGAACAAATATTTACTAATCGCAGACTTTAGTTTTTTCAAATCCTCAATGATTTTGTTTTGGGTAGCGATACGCTCATCAATTAAAGATAAGAGCTTCGCAATTTGTTCCTGTTCGTTTTGTACAGGAACAGCAACTTTAATCTTGCGAATTTCATTTGCTGAGATTTCTAAGAATGTTGATCCACAAGCATTTCTAATCAAATCTTTTTTCTTAGTTTGAATCAAGTAGTATAGAAAATCAATATTACATTGTTTCGCAATAAGAGATTGAAAACCTTGATTTGTAGTACATTCATTTGATGCAATAGAACATTCTCCTACCGTGGCACGAGAACTTAATAATATAGTGTGTAATGGTAATAGCTTTGCACTTGAATTATCTAAACCATCTCTTGTAATAGTTCTTTTGCTAAAGTCTACATATTTATTTTTACCGATTTCACTTGGAGTAAACCATTGTATATCTCCACCCCAATATGATTTCACTGTAGTATCAGGTGTGCCACCTCCAACCACTGTTGCTAAATCATTTATGGTGTACTTGTTCCACTCTCCACTAAACTCCGGAAATCTCAAATGGGGAACATTGAGGACTTTATTTTCGTTATTATCTGCCATAATCATTATTCTTTATCGGGATTGATATCAAACGGCAACAATTTGTCACCATCATTAAACCGGTCGAAATCGGAGATAAACGAACGGTCTTGAATCACTTTATATTTTTCATACTCACCATACGCCTTCTCTCGTGCCTCTTCTTGAGAAACTTTACCGGCCGAATCTTGTGCTTGATAGTCCATTGTAGCAAGAAACTGTTCAAGACGCTGCTTCCAGTCTGCCATCGTTGTAATGATATGGCGTTGAGCACGCTGTTCTGCAAATTCAAGAAATGCGTTAGTTACGCCGTTGAGTTCTGAAACCTCTTTGTCAGACAAGTAGTTCTTTGCTACAATCGTATCAGATTTCTGTACTCTGCCATTGGGAGCTTTTTTCCAAGTAGTCAGTCCCATGTGCGGCATTTCCGGGTCGGCACGTTCATATACTATTTCGGCAGCAGTACGATGAGTTACAGCCAAGTGCATCATGTTTTGCACCATCTTGAAGAACAATTTGGTACAATCCGACTTCGGGTCGTAATCCGCACTGCATTCGGCATAGATGTCTGTTATCTTTTGGTAGTATCTGCGCTCTGAGGTACGTATCTCACGAATACGCTCCAGTAAATCGTCAAAATAATCTTTGCCAAAATGTTTTCCCTGCTTCAAACGTTCATCATCAAGCGCATATCCTTTAATAATAAACTCCTTCAATACAGATGTAGCCCAGATACGGAACTGGGTGGCTTGATAGCTATTGACACGATAACCTACCGCAATAATAGCATCCAAATTATAGAACAGAGGTGTACGTTCCACATCCCTTTTTCCCTCTGATTGAACTATCCCAATTTTTCGGATAGTTGCCTCTTTTGTAAGCTCGCCTGTTTCGTAAATCTGACCAAGATGATAGTTGACAGTCCGTACATCCACCCCGAACAAATCGGCCATACGCTTTTGTGACATCCAAAATGTTTCACTGTTGAATATCACTTCTATTCGTGCCTCGCCTTGCGCCGTTTTATACAGCAAAATGTTAGAACTCAACGAATTTTGCATCAATTCGTTTATCGAAATTGTTCGAGTAAAATAATCGCGAGCTTGTTGTACCAACACTTTTTTGACATTGGCATTTTCGGCAACAATCATACATGCCATACGAGACAGACGGAAGATATTGACCTTACGGAATGAACCGCTTCCAATCCTTACCATATCAACCGCTTGGTTGAAATGGTCGTCTACATTCATTCCTTTTTCACCTGCCACCTTGATAGCCTTGTCTATGACTCTTTGGAATTTCCAATAAGCCGAATAGCCCATAGCAGCGCACAGGTCGCGAGAACTCCAGTATTCGTTTCCGCCCTCATCCTGACGGCGTATATTGTCGAATGATGGACGCATTTCGGGGATGTTGTCTATCTCTGCCATAGTGTAATTATTCAACCAGTCCCAATTCTTTCAAATAGCCTTCTATCTCCTTATCCAGTTCGGCTCGCTTGGCTTCCAATTCCTTTATTTCAGCCATGACAGCTTTAATGTCGATAGGCTCTTCTTCCTCAAAAGTATCGACATAACGAGGAATATTCAGATTATAGTCATTTTCGGCAACCTCTTGCAACGTAGCAAGATGACTGTACTTTTCAATCTCCTTGCGGTCACAATAGGTTTCTACAATCTTCTGTATATGCTGAGGGCGGAGTTTGTTCTGAGTCTTAACTTTTTCAAACTCTTTGCTGGCATCAATGAATAGGATATTATCGTCTTCCTTACGGCATTTCTTCAATACGAGAATACAGGTCGGGATGCTTGTACCATAGAATATATTGGCAGGCAAACCGATAATGGCATCGATATAGTTTTTCTTCTCTATCAGGAAACGGCGTATAACGCCCTCTGCATTCCCCCTGAACAGAACTCCATGCGGAGCAACGCAAGCCATCGTACCACCTTCATTAAGGTGATGAATCATGTGCAGGATAAAAGCATAGTCGGCTGTTTTCTTGGGGGCAAGCCGTCCTGCTTTACTGAAACGGTCATCGTTGTTGAATTTGTCGGCGGCACTCCATTCGGCAGAGAAAGGAGGATTTGCAACCACCGCATCGAACTGCATATCATCGAATGCGTCCCATTCAAGCGTATCGCCATTCTCTATTTTGAAGCTGCTGAATCGGATACCGTGCAGCAACATATTCATTCGGGCAAGATTATAGGTTGTTGGATTTTTCTCCTGTCCATAGATATACGCTGCCTTACCGATACTTGCTGCACGGAGCAATAGTGAACCACTACCGCAAGTAGGGTCATAAACATTACGCAAACGGTTATGCCCAAGAGTAACAATCTCCGCCAATATGCGGCTGACCTCTTGCGGAGTATAGAACTCACCGGCTTTCTTGCCTGCACCGGCAGCAAACTGACTGATCATATACTCATAAGCATCGCCCAAAATATCAATCTCCTGAGAGGCCTCCACTCCGAATTTTATATCATCAAGTGCAAGCAGAACATTGCTTATAAGCGTATTCTTGTCATCGGTTGTCTTTCCGAGCTTAGGGGAAGCAAGGTCAATATCCGAAAACAGACCACCAAAATCCTCTTCGCTGTCACGTCCGAGCGTACTATCCTCAATGCGTTTCAATGAGCGTTCCAGCATCGGAAGGATATTTTCTTTCCGCTTGATAGTTTCGATTACAGACGAAAACAAGAATTTCGGTTCAATGAAATAGCCTATATTTTCCAAGCATTGGTTCTTGACCTCTTCCTGCAATTCCGCAGCATCCGAATCGGTCATTTCCCATAATTCCTTGAATGTAACTTCATCATCCTCCAATGCACTGTTGGCGTATGTTTCTATCTTCTCCGACAGGTATTTATAGAAAATGAATCCCAAAGTAAAATACATAAAATCGCTTGCCGACATATTGCCGCGCAAACGGTTTGCGACCGCCCAAAGCTGGTCACGGAGTTTCTGTTGCAGTTCTTCACTCATATCCTTATTGCTCTATATTATTCTGTATTACATCACTTTCCGGCAATGGTATATTGCTTTCAATTATACTTCTCAGGTCATCCAGCACTTTCCCTTTATATGAGAAATATTTTGCCCCTTGATATGCACCCGATGTATTCCGTTTCTCTTCCGGCATAAACGTACCGACAAAAGGGGACAATTTATAAATACGACCTTGATATTCAACGGAATCATCGCTTGCCACCTTGACTTCTGTATTCGTAGGCATGAAGGTAACACATTCCCCTATTTTAATACCGACCATGCTGAATTTGAAACGCCCTCGCTTTACGGTTCGCTTCTGCACGACAGGCAATGAATCTTTTTCGTTATGGCAAACCGGTTTATTATCTACATAGACCGTAACAACCGCATCATCAATCATCTTGGCTATGTCATTGAATATATCCAAAGCTATTTGCGGCGGCACATTGAAAAACTCCCGATTCTGACGAATACGCAAATCCGTCAACCGATCAATAGTCTTGTGTACATGCTTTTCAACATCGTTATATTTGACCGTCTGAATGGTTGCATAAATCTCAAAAGGCAACGGAACAGCCGTGTTGTCAAGTTCCTTGGAACGTATATCTACAGGCCGCGCACTTTTACCGATTTTGACCCAATCCTCACGAAAACTTGGATTAGTCAAGATATACACATATCCGGGTTCATTTGTCTTTACCATATCAGTATTTCTTTTAATCCCAACTGAAAGTGCGTATGATATTACGCAATCTGTCTAAAATCCTCGTCAACGCCTTTCTCGTCTTTATCAATCCGAGATGCTTCTCTTTCAATGCCTTTTGTATGATTTCTGGCTGCTCTTTTTGCAGATAATCATATTCTTTAAGGAAATGATTCAATACTGATGACGATATTTTCTCTTCCTCAGCCAATGAGTTGACGGCATTTTCTCGTTCAACAGCAATATAGCGGTTCAACCGTTCTTCCAAATCGCTTGTACCGTCAGCCTTGCCTCGCTGCATCATGAAATTTTCCTTATCGTCATCCACATTCTTTTGAATGAAGCCATCAATAAGTTTTGCCTTGCTGCGCATTTCAGCATCCTTAATCATCGTGTCAATGATATTCTGGCGGCGTTCCGCGTAATCGGCACTATATGGGTCAAGTTCTGCAATGAGTTCAAGGATATATGCCACATTGATAATGTCGCTATGTAGGAGTTCAAGGCAGAAATCCACATCACCGAGGTCTCCGTCATCCGGAACATCTGTATCATCATCCGGTTTGGGTGACGGTGCTGGAACAACGAGTGCAAAAGTATCATGGATATCAAGATACTTACTTCTGAAATCCATAAATTGCTGTTCCGTCATGCCGAGATCATCAGACTCTTCATTATAATCCTCGTATATCTGTATTTCAGCATGTTTACGGATAATATCACGGAACGCCAAAACAAACTCTTTCTTAGCTTTTTCACTCTGCAAAAGGTCTATACAATTTGTGTCCGGATATTTCTTCAAAAAATTGGTAGCAAGCTCCTTGTATTCCTGTTTGACTTCTTCAAACGGAGGTCGCACTATTTCTTCCGGATTGTTACTGTTGCTGAACAATTTGATAGCGGTATCAACATTGCTTTTCAAATCACGGAAACACACAATCTTTCCGAAGCGTTTCTTTTCATTCAGCACACGGTTTGTCCGGCTGAATGCCTGCAACAAGCCGTGGTATTCCATATTCTTGTCTACATAAAGCGTATTGAGTTTCTTGCTGTCAAAACCGGTAAGGAACATTCCGACGACCAGACAAAGATCAAGCGGCCTCATATCAACTCGCTTCTTTTTCATACGCAGGTTGATGTCATCGTAATATGCACGGAAGTTCTCTGTCGTAAACGATGTCCCGAACATTTCATTGTAGTCATCCATGATGGCTTGCAGTTCATCAACCTCACCGGCACTGTCATTCAGATAAGAACCTGTACCCATTCCTGTCAGATCATCATCTTGACTTCCATTGGCTGCATAAGTAAAAACTGCACCTATACGAATCTTGGGATTCAGTTCCTTGAATATCTTGTAATAACGGATAAGCATCGGTACGGACTGTACAGCAAACAATGCATCGAACTCTCCGTCAAATGTTGACTTATTGAAATTATTAAGGATGAATTTAGCGATTTCCGTCATGCGATTAGTACTGCCGTTCTGCACTTCCTCACTGCCATGATAATACTCTACAAGGAAACCGAGAACATTTTCATCGGCAATGGCATCTTTAATCAGATAGCGATGCAGGCAGTTGCCGAATACCTCTTTGGTCGTATGCCCATCAACTGCATTTTCTGTAAAAATAGGAGTTCCGGTAAAACCGAATATCTGGGCATTATCGAAGAATTGCATAATCTTCTTATGACTCTCCCCGAAGTGACTGCGGTGGCACTCATCAAATATCATCACGATACGGGAGTGGCATATCGAATCTATCTTGCTGCTGTACCATATCTTACTTACGGCAGCATTGAGTTTCTGAATAGTGGTAATGATAATCTTGGAGTTACTATGCAGCCGTTTTACCAGTTCATCCGTATTGTCCGTACCGTCAACAGCTCCCGGTTCAAAGGCTTCATATTCCGACTGCGTTTGTGTGTCAAGGTCATGACGGTCAACAACGAACATTACCTTATCTACATCATCCAACTCCGAAACAAGCTGTGCTGTTTTGAATGAAGTCAAGGTTTTTCCTGCGCCTGTAGTATGCCAGATATAACCGTTATCGTTGGAGTTCTGTACCCGATCCAATATCTTTTCTACAGCATAAAACTGGTATGGGCGAAGTACCATCAAGCATTTATCCCCTTCATGCAATACGATATATTTTCCGATAATCTTACCGAGCGTACACTTTTCCAAGAAAAATACAGCAAACTTATCCAGTTCATTGAATGGCAGATTTGCCGCATCCGTCCAGTTGAACGTGAATTTATATCCACCATTGGGATTATTGGCGAAATAACGAGTATTTACGCCATTGGAGATAACAAATAGCTGAATATAGTCGAACAGCCCATGAAAGGATGTCTTATGATAGCGTTGTATCTGATTGTATGCCTGCTTGAGTTCTACACCCCGACGCTTCAATTCAATCTGAACCAGAGGGAGGCCATTGATAAGAATCGTCACATCATAGCGACACTTCTTTCGTCCCTCCACCGTAATCTGATTCGACACCTGAAACTCGTTCTGACACCATTGTGTACGATTAAGGAATTCCACCCAAATACGCTGCCCGTTCATCGTGTCAAGAGGATATAGGTCACGAAGTTTCTTAGCCTTTTCAAAGCGAGTACCACCTTCCAGATATATCAATATCTTCTCAAACTCTTCATCCGTAAATGAGTTACGACCAACTTCCGCCAGCTGTTTCTTGTTGTGAATTTCCAACTGCCGCTTGAAGTTGGCATAAAGATTATCTTCTTCGGTAATCTGGACATACTCGTAGTCCATTTGCCGAAGTGTGGCTATCAGTCCGGCTTCCAATGCCGCTTCGCTCTGTATTGACATATTCTTTCCCTACTATGGTGTTATTAC
>OLIQ01000820.1_pt1 | contig 12481 bp, 7 predicted proteins | sample 1609631 | NCBI WGS metagenome assembly OLIQ01 (sample SAMEA4350114, study PRJEB24818) | metagenome | biome: human; feature: gut; material: faeces | place: Denmark | collected 2013-09
TTGGCTGTAAAAACTGTTTCATCATCAATTTTTACTTCTGAGTACTGCTTTATACAATTGGATAAAGCACTGTGAGAAATTCCATATTCCTTGTGTATTTCAGAATATGTTTTTCCCGAATGGTACAGATTGACTATTGTTTGCTTATATTCCTGGGTGTATTTCGGATTTTTTGAAGACATTTTTTATTCCTCCTTTTTCTGTCTTCTATTTTATCATACTTGTCCACTTTTTTATTATATATCCACAGCAGGACAAGGAGAAACGGCGAAGCGGCGGTACTGCCCTGCAGACTGCTCCGAGAAACCGCAGAAATCAGCAGCCGGTTACAATACAGGAACAGAAGGTGAAATCCGATGGGCAGGCTTAATTTTTTGTATCGCTCCGAACTGCCTCACCGTGCGGTGTCTGTGTATATTTATCTTTCCGACAGGGCGAATAAGGACGGCGAATGCTGGCCTGCGATCCCTACCATAGCAAGCGAACTGAAGCTGTCGCAGTCTACTGTCCGCAGGGCGCTGCAGGATTTGAGAAAGTCCGGACTCCTTGAAACCCGGCAGCGATACCGTGAAAAAGGCGGCAAGAGTAGCCTGCTTTATATGCTTCGGGGAAAATAAGGGGCAAAAAAATACCACCTACACCGAGGGGCAACTGCGGCCTTTTGGTGGCAGGTGGCACCTTTCATCATGCCGGGTGCAGTGAACTTCCCACTTGAAAAGTGATTACGGCAGAAAGGAGAATATGCAAATCAGAGTCAACCCAAAATGACGAAAAATAAAGCTATCGCTTTATAACCCCTTGTGTTTTTCGATAATATATGATATACTGAATTAAATTTAAATGCGTTGGCTGTTTTTTTCTGCCAGTTGCCGTTGCTATTACAAGAATGATTTCAGAAACGAGGGGAATCGATATGACCGTGAGCTATAAAAAATTATGGAAACTGCTCATTGACAAGGACATGAAAAAGAAAGACCTTGAAAAAGCGGCGGGAATCAGCAACTATGTCATTTCAAAAATGAACAAGGGCGAGAACATAACCGTGGATATTGTGGGCAGAATTTGCGGAGCATTGGATTGTACTCCCAACGACATCATGGAGTTTAGCGATGACAGCATATAAAGGAGATTTTTTCAATGAGCAATATAGTAACAAAAATCACGCAAAGCGTTGATTTCAAAAGAAGGGATAGAATTCCTTACATAAATGCTGTTGTTCTGATGGGACTGTTCACCTTTCTGTTTTTAGGTACGGAATATCTATATGTAGATGTGCTTTCCCGCATGGTATCAGAGGACAAAACCGTCCTGGCACAGAATTATGCACTCGGAGTAAGTGCGGCAGGCTTTCTGCTGTATCCGTTATTGAACCGCTTTTGTAAAAACCGTCTCAAAGCAGTATGCTTCGTTATGATCAGCCTGGCATCCGTTCTGTGCATAGCCCTCATCTGTATGGGTACTTCTTATACAGCGACATTCATAGCGGGACTTGTTTTGTTTCTGCTTCTTGGTTTGTCCGGCAGCGCGGCCTTTTATGTTTCCATGCGTATGATGAAAACGGACAGGTATTTAGCAAGGACTGTGGGGATTTCTTATGCACTGGGTATCCTGCTCCAGTTTGCAAACAATAATCTTGTTCGTTCAGAGATTGCGGAAGCAATCATTTTATCGGTATTTTTACTGCTGCTTGTTTGGTTGCTGATAAAGAATGATCAGATTTACTGTAAACAAGACGAACAAGTGACTGATGCCCCGCCGAACGAAGAAAGAAGTAAGGATAGTACCGAAAAAACTAAAAAAGGATCAATCGTCGGAATTCTTATGATTTTGCTTGTAGTGCTGATGACATTTATTTTCAGTACGCTTGACAGTGCGGTAACGCTTGTTCATGCAAACGGAACGGTTGACATAGGACAGTGGCCGAGAATCCTGCTTGCTTTAAGCGGTCTGACAGCAGGATTTATATTTGATATAAAAAACAGAAAATATATGGGGCTTATCATGTACTGCATAATGATACTGTCAACCATATGTATCGTTGTACTTAAATTCGCCGGACCATTTTTGGTAGGACTGATCGTATTTTATCTATCGGCAGGCTTTTTTGCCGTGTTTTTTACTTCCGGCTTTATGGAGCTTGCACATCATATGAGAACACCTGCGTTGTGGGCAGGTATGGGACGCGCGATCAATAATATTACCGCCGCTGTCATTGCCAATCTCGTTTTAACCCTGCTGTCCTCCGACAGCAGTATTGCCGTCATTGTTCTTGTGCTGTTTTTGTTTGTAGCAGTCAGTATCGTGGCGGCAGCATATACCTTTCAAAAGAAAGCATTTATGGAACAGCTTATTACAGATGCAGCTGATGCTGTCAGCGAGAAAGAAAAGCTGCGAAAATTCTCTGAAGTGTTTTCTTTTACAGAGAGAGAAGCTGAGGTGTTTAACTGTCTTGTCAATACAGAGGACAGCGTTCAGGCAATCGCTGAAAGCCTGTATGTTTCCAGACGAACTTTGGAACGGTATATTTCCGCTATCTACGAAAAGACCGGTGTAAAATCCCGTGTCGGACTACTCAATCTTTACAATAAATAATTTTTGAACCCAGTGTTTGCTTTGCCGCTTTCCTGAAAATGGAAGGCGGTTTTTTTATGCTCTTTTCGTAGTGAAAAACAGCTTTTTGCCCCCAATTTTTAGATTGGCGGACTTCCGCCACCCCATTTTCAGCAGATTGGCGGACTTCCCTTATATATTTTAGAACCTATGCCATCTATAATTTATAAATATAAACAGGTAAAGCACAACTTGGAAAGGAGGCCAAATCGTGAACACCACCCAAAGGACGCTCCCGTATGTCCGACAGTATGTCATCGTTGCCATATACGAGGTGCTGGAGCAGGCTGGCGTCCGATATGAAAAAACGGATTCGTCAACGGTAGTTTCAGAGATACCGGTATATGGAAACAAAAGCGTCTTTTCCATTTCCGTAAGCGAACAGACGGATGGAACACAACTGCTTGTCACAATGGTGCGCCCATGTACAGGCTTATCCGCAGAAGGAATACAGCGAGCCATAACCGCCGTTGCTGATAGAATATCTCAATATTTGGAAAACGAAACGGTGCTGGCAAATGCTTTGCTGAGAAGATCAAAATCACATTAATCCATAAGGAGGAATTTTTTATGAACAGTCAAAAAAAGCGTAACAGAAAACTGCTAAGCATTCTACTTGTGCTTTGCATGGTACTTACGATTGTGCCGATAACTGCGTTTGCGGCAGGAGTCAATTACATTGACAAAATTAGTGTCACCTACACTGCACCAAACTATAAAGCTGGCGATGCACCGCAGGCTGTAGCGTCGGTGACAGAGGGAGAATGTTCTGTTGCCTATGAGTATTGGAGGGAAATAGAACAAAAAACAGAAGGCAGTGTTTGGACAGGTACAGGACGGTATTGGTATTCTGATTCGAGTAAAATGGCGTCTCTTGCAGCAGACAAGCAGATTACACAGTTTGAAGCAGGACACCATTATTCCTATAATATCGTACTTAAAACGAATAATGGCTACTTTATCAGCGATGATACAATTGTTTCCGTAGGCGGTTATGAGTGGGGTAAGGCAGGCTCCGACACGAATCTTGAAATAAAAGATCTGAGTACGGAACTGCGTATTTACAGTCCTTACTCAATCGATCTTCCAGCCGCCAGCACCGACGAGGTTATTACCACAGTTGACATCGGTAATGTTTGGAAAAATCTTGATGCTTCACAGCCAGTTGCATTTACTGCCGAAGTGAATCCCAACAATTCTGCTTGCAGCGGAAAAGTGGAAATCGTGGAAGAAGCGTGGGAGAAGTCCACTTATGGTGAAAGTACCCCGATAACGGACATTATCAAAAGCACAGATACTCCCCGTAACCCGATTGCCGGTGGGGAATACTGGTATAGCGTTGTATTAAAGGCGAAAGACGGATATGTATTTTCTGATAATGTGACTTTTATTTGTGAGGGAACAACATATACCGCACAAATGGCAAATACAAGCGTGTCTGATAATGGGAAGACCTTTACTGCGTGGGAGTTTTTGAATCCTGTAACGGTAAGTGACAGCATTGGCAACATTGGCGATGTAGATATTGAGGGTGTAACTTTTAATTATGAGCCGGGAGATACTCCAAAAGCAACTGCTTACAAATGTGATCCATGGGACGAACAATATGATATAGAGTACGAATATTGGGAAGAAATGGAAACGAATGCAAATGGCGAATCTGTACCAGTAAAATACTGGTACTCTGATGAAAGTAAGAATAATGCACTTGCACAAGATAAAAAAATAACTACCTTCGAGGAAGGCAAAACTTATATGTATAGTATTTCTCTTAAAGCAAGAGAGGGAAATACATTTGCGACTAATTGTTCAGTAATGGTAAATGCAAATGCTGTGAATAATGCAAATGTAACGAATTCTGGAACAGGACTTTTTGTAGTTGCTGTGCGTACAATAAAACCCGAAACTGTTCAGTTGCAAAATATTAGTGTTGTCGAGATAAATAATGCAACCATCAGTTTTAATGTTGGAGATAAGCCTGTATTCACAGGAAAAACACCTGAGAATGTTCCATATATTTACCAGTCTGAATATTGGAGTACGGATGGTGGTAAAAAATATTATTATGCGGCTGATTTTTGGAACGACAACAACCCTGATGATTTATTTACCGAATTTGAGAATGGTAAAACTTACACTTATGGAATATATTTCAAGGCAGCAGAAGGATATTGTTTTACAGTCGATACCAAATTAAAAATAAATGGTAAATATTATGATTATGACACAAGTGACTATGACCCAATGTTGCAATATCCTAATGGTGGATATGCAACAATGTGGGTTGACACAAATTTGACCATAACGCCGACGACATCTTCCCATACCCATAGCTATGGAACAGATTGGAAGTCAGACGCAGACAACCATTGGCACGAATGCTCCTGCGGCAGTATCGCAGACAAAGCGGCTCATGATATGGAAACGAAAAATGCTAAGGACGCAACTGCAACGGAAAAGGGCTACACCGGCGACAAAGTGTGCAAAGTATGCGGTTATACTGTTAAAGGCAAAGAGATTCCGGCTTCGGGAACAACAAAACCGACCAATCCGACAAAACCGGATGGAAATACAAATGTTACCAGTCCTAAGACAGGCGACAACAGCAATCTTGCCCTTTGGTTTGCCGTATTGTTCATTTCCTGTGGCGGTGTGATAGGCGTTACCGTTTACAGCAGGCACAGAAAGCTGAATAAGCGATGACAGCGGAAAGGATGGTGTATGATGAAATACTACTCGAAAAGATTTATATCCATTTTGCTTATGGTCTGTATGTTGCTGGCAGGATTCCCAACGCAGGCGTTTGCGATGGAAAGTGCGAACTATACGCTGAATTACACAGCCAATGGTGATTCCACGGTATCAATTACTGGCATAAGTGTTGCGGAAGGGTTTGAAGAAGCGGATCTTGCCGTGGAAATTCCGGAAACCATTGACGGAATGACGGTTACGAAGATTGAAGGCACTCGTTGGAGCGCATTTGCGGGCTATCATGTTACATCTGTTTCCATTCCTGCGAGTGTAACGGAAATAGGCGCCGGGGCGTTTATGAATTGTCAATATTTAACGCAAGTCACCTTTGCGGAAGGAAGTGCGCCCAGCTTTGAAGATGCCTATAATTCCAACCTGAACGGCGTTTTCGCAGGCTGCACGGCGCTTACTTCCATTGAATTGCCTGCCGGGACAACGAAGCTGGGAACCTATATGTTCTACGGCTGCAAGAGTCTGAAATCAGTGAATCTTTCGGAACTCACGCAAATTACAGAGGTTCCGTTTCGTGCGTTTTATTGTTGCGCTCTGTCCTCTGTTGAACTGCCTGAAAACATTAGCCGCGTAGAGCAGGATGCTTTTTTGGCAAATTACATATGTACAGGGTTAGGTGATTATGGCGATGAAATCAGAACTTATACGATACAGGATATCAAGCTGAACGAAGGCCTGATTGAGATTGGAAGCAATGCCTTTTGCGGCGCTGTCATAACCTCTCTCACATTGCCGAACTCTTTGACAACAATCGGTCAGGATGCTTTTTCAGGATGTTATCAGCTTGCGGAAATTACCTGGCCTGATAATAAAGGGTTTACGGAAATCAATGGCTTTGATCATTGCACCAGTTTACCGGACAGCATTTTCGAGAGTTTGCCTGTCAACGTAACATCTATCGGATATGAGGCATTTCTTGGCTGTCGCTTTTCGTCGGTTTCCCTGCCCGGAACAATTGAAACGATTGGTGAACGGGCATTTGCCTACAATTACAACTTGAAATCCCTTTCGCTCCATGAGGGTCTGCAATCCATCGGCGTGTGTGCTTTTAACCGCTGTAATGGTACAGACAACGGTGAATATATGGAGGGACTGTTAAATGCCACCATCGTGGTGCCGGAAACCGTTACTTATATCGGTGCGGGAGCTTTCTCTGTCCCCTACAACAGTTATTATGCCGATGATGCGAATCCCGGACTGACCTTGAAAATTCTGAACCGGGATTTGACGCTCAAAGACGAAAACGAATATAACGGATTTATCCCAATCTTATCCGGCGTCGCTTCTGCGACAATCTGCGGCTATCGATACAAAAGTGACGGCATAACGGAAAGCGATTTGTACGCCTATGCGCAGAGTTGCAAATATACATGGGAGGAACTTTCCGAAACACAGCCTGTCTATGCCTATACCGTGAGTGGCAAGGTAACGCCCGCAGATGCGTCTATTGTTGTGGAAAAAGGCGGCGAAAGAATTGCGCAGACAAGCGATGAAAGCGGCGCTTTCTCTTTCGCTGTAAAGAACGACGAGGATGTAAAAGTTGTTTTCAGCGCGGATGGGTATATTGATCAGAGCCTTGTGCGTGCGGCAGGCAGTACCGGAAATTGGGATTTGGGAAATGTGGAGCTTGCCACACTCCCCGTCAGCAGAACCATTACTGTTTCTCTGTCCGACAGCGAGGGTAAAAATCTTTATAGCTTTGACGGACTTACTCTTGTTCTCAAAGCAGGTGAGAAAACTTTGACAGAGGACACGGATTACACCCTGCAATTTCCATATATCATTCTGAAAGATACCGTATCCATTACGAAAAATACCCCGTTGACGCTGACCGCCGAGACGGACGAAAGCCTGAAGCGCAGCGGAGCAACAGCTACCACAACATTCGCCCAGCCAAGGCTGGAACTGGTGCTTCCCGCTTGGGAAAATGTTGTGATTCCAACTGTGAGCAGCTTCACCGGAGGACATAATGTACTGATTTTTGATTCAGAAGGAAACTTGTCGGAGTATGGCACTGTTTCTTCTACGATAATGGAAGAAACCTACAGCTATACCAGCGATAAACTGAAAGCTGGAAGCTATACGGCTGTTATCTTCAATCAAAATCAATATCTCTCCGTTATTCCGGCACTTTCCGGCTTGACGAGCTGCGGCATGACTGAAGATACAGACTATAAAAAAATTCACTTTACCATACGAGACAAGGAAACAACCGCCATTGATACAGTCACTGTTCCCGTTTTGAACACCGCTGAATTTGGCACTATTGTGAACACAGATTTTTCCTGTGTTCGATTGGATGAAAACTCTCCCCTAACCGGAGTAAAGTTCCGCGCCCGCGTTTTTTATGGATTTGCCGATAAAGCGGCCGCAAGCGGAACGCTGACAATTAATATACCGGCAGATGCAACCGTGAGCTACATCGGGAATGAAATCGGAAGGTTGGATGCGGGAGCTGCATCCAACGGATATACCCAATCCGGCAATACACTGACAATTCCAGTAAGCCGCAACAAGGGTGTTGTGTTCATGGATCTGTCCGTCACAGGAACAGGAAACCGCGTCATCTCGGCAGCACTCTCTGATGGCGAGAAAACCTCACCTTTGGGTAGCTGCACTTTTGACTGCTATACCACCCGGCTGACTTTGCCTTCGGAATATTTTGAGAGCAGGATCGCCACAATTACGGCTACCATAAAGGCAAAACCGCAGACAAATGTGGATGTTTATCTGGATGGCGAGAAAAAGGGAAGCGTTACCACCGATAAGCTTGGAATCGCATATTTTGACTTCACACCGCCCGCAGACGCTGCTATTGGGCAAAAACTGACAGTCTCCACCCAAACGGTGGAGGGTGACGGAGGAAGCACTGTCATAAAAAATTACCCTACGGATGCGGTTGTCAAAGAGTTCTATTTTACACAATATCACTCAAAATACTATGTGGTTCAGGACAGCAGACTCACAAAAAATCTGTCTTACAGTTATGTGTTTACCGACTCCAAACGAGACGAGTGTAAAGACTGGAGTTTTTCTGCCACCGTTAATGGAAAAAGTCCTCTGGATGAGGAATTAACTTCAGTAACCATTACTATGAAAACAGGTGACATAATGGAAGTTCCGCTGTATTTAAGCGGTAAGACCGTGTGTGACGACGGATCTACGGACTATGTTTTCACCGGAATGGTTACATTGGAACATCCCGGAGTGATTCCGAACTATTTTGACAACGAAAGAGTACCGGTGCGGCTTGACCTCAATTATGCTTCTATTCTTGATGACAGTATGAAAGCACAGTGGGCAGCGCAGGGAAAAAACGGTACACAAACACTGATGGCCGAATTGACGGCGAGTACAGCGCTTACCGAGCAGGAAGAAAAGGAAATTGAGGAAAAATACCCAAATCCGTGGACAGATGAGTTTTTAAATGAGTATTCTGCGTCTTTGGTGGAGGATTTTTGTCAGTATTACTATTATTATGAATACTGCGTTGATCCTGCAAATCCCACAGATGCAGAAAAAGCAAAGGCCGAAGCCGCCGCAAAAGCAGATGTTGATAAAATGCTGGGACCTTTTACCACCACTGATCAGGGCGAGATCAACAGCATGATCAATATGCTCTTCGGGGACGAATGGGTGATTGAATTTGACGAGGAAGTCCTCTCCTATGCTACGGAAGAAGAACGGCAGGAAGTATATGAATTCCAATCTGAGATGCTGTCTTTGCAGAACTCTATTGATAATCTTTGCGGCTACATATCCGCCGGACTTTTGCTGGATAAGAATCTGACGGATTATGCAGACGGCATCGAAATTGCAGAAGAAATGGGAATTTCGCTTTCGCCGGAACTTGCCGCAAAAGCGAAAGACGGCACATTGGACGATTACATGAAAACGGTCTCCGTTAAAGTTGAGCAAGAGGAAAATTCCGATACTGCCTATGTTTATGATCAAAGCGGAGCGTTGCTCTACACCATGGATACAGCCAAGCTTTGGGATAAAGTTATAGCGAATAAGGATATTATTAACAGCGGAAAGGTAGAGAATGCCCTGCCCGGAGGAAATGGGGCGGCTGCGCTTTCTATCAATTCTTATTCGAACAAGGCGGCATTGCCAGCTATCCTCTCCGTGCAGGAAGGCGAAGAAGAACAGGGCAGCCTTGCCTTGGCTCATGATGCGCTGGAAGCGGCAGTTTCTTATGGAGGCGATTTCTGGCTTGGTTTAGGCGGAACTGCGGCAGGAGAAGTGGCGGATTCCATGGCAAAGGAACTTGATTTTCTTGTGAACCATGCACCACGGATTCTGCAACAATATAGTCAATGGAACATGGATTACTGGCTGGGTAAGATGCCATATATTAGTCCGGAATACTACCGTGAGATTAGCGACTCTATGACGAAGCTCCAACTGAAAGCTGCGGCGTTCCCTAAAATCGCTCCGGCACTGGAAAAAACATCCAAAGTCATTGGTAAAGCAGGCGATTTAGCGAATGCTGTTCAGTTTGGGAATGACGTTATTGACATCTATTCCATCAACAATGAGATTGAAAATTGGGAAGACGAGGTGGCAAGGCACAGAAAGCTGTACTTCCATTATCTCCAATTGGAAGTCAAGGACTGCGAATCCTTCCCAACTAAATTTCAATGTGCAGACGCCCATGAAAAGTGTATGGATGAAGGACGAACTCTGCAGCGCCTTTATAAGCAGCTTCGACAGTATGCTTCTTTAGACGCAGGCGTCGCAGGTTTATCCCTCGCCTGCTCATTCGTTCCCGGCGTTGGGACTGTGGCAGGGCTGACAGTAGCCGGAGGCGGTTATTTATACGGCAAGGCTGCAGACGATGCAAAAGCACAATTACAGGCAGACATTACCACCCATGAGTTGGAATTCCAAAAGGGAGAACGGGCGGCAAAGAAATACTGTAAAATTGACCGGAATGACTGTCCGGATGAGGATTCCTACTCCGATGGCAGCGGTCCTAAGTCCTCCGGAAATTCCAGTCTCGGTTCGGGCAGCATTGGTTCGGATCTGCGGGAGTGCCTTGATCCTTCCGGTATTGTTTATGAAGCCGTAGAAAGCAATCCCCTTTCCGGCGTAACAGCCGAGCTGTGGTACTCCGCCAGTAAAGACGGCACAAATGCCGTAAAATGGGATGCAGAAAATTACGGCGGGCAGATCAACCCGCAACTCACAGACGCAGAAGGAATGTACTCTTGGTATGTTCCAGACGGCTACTGGAAAGTGAAATTTACAAAGGATGGCTATATCGCAGCGGAAACGGAATGGATGGAGGTGCCTCCGCCCCAGCTTGATGTGAACATTGGGCTGATTTCCACGGCGGCTCCTGCCGTTCAAAGCATAAACGCTTATCCCGATTATGTGGAAATCATTTTTACGCAGTACATGAGTGTTACAAAAACGCTGACTATTCCAGATGGCTATACCTACGAATGGGCAGAGAAAACGCCTGTGAATACGGAAAGTAACATATGCTATTCCAAAGTGCTGCGTCTGATTCCAAATAATAAAGCCAAAGTTGGCGACACCGTTTCTGTATCAATTGAGGGCGCTGAGAATTATGCCGGTACTTCTCTTTCAAAGTACATCAGCGGCAGTTTGACGGTTGTGCCTCGACCAGCCAAGATTGTATTAAATTATGAGGATCAGATCTCCGTCCATATGGGAGAAAATCCCACACCCAGAGTAACCGTTCGTGTTTTGGATTCGGACGGAAATCCCATCTCTGGTTTGAAGATTTTGGCGGTTGCTTCCAGTGACTTTTATGCTTCTGTCTCACCGGTAAACGACATCACCGGTGAAGACGGAATTGCCACTTTCGCTGTAGAAGGTCTGCTTCCCGGTACAACAAAGCTTACTCTGTCGGTTGAAAATACTTCTTTGCGTGTCAGCATTCCGTTGCTTGTAACACACAAGGAGAATCGCCCGGAGCGACCGACGGCGAAAATTGGCGAGATCTCTCTGACCGCCGCATCGCCAAAGGAAAATTTTGTTACGGTGCGTTCCGGAGAAACAATGACACTCTCTTGCGGCACGGATGGGGCTGTAATCTACTATACCACGGACGGTACCTGCCCCTGCCAGAACACAGCGAGCAGAATGAGGTACACCGATCCAATAACCATCACGGAAAATACAAAATTCCGTATTGCAGCATATAAGGACGGTATGGATTACAGCGAACGGCTGAATATCACGGTAACGGTAGATGATACGCACCAGCACAGCTATGGCAGCGAGTGGAAGTCAGACGAAAATGGACACTGGCACGAATGCGATTGCGGAGCTGTCAGTGATAGGGCTGAACATGACTGGAAAGTGGAAAACGCAAAGGAAGCCACGGCAACCGAACCCGGATATGCAGGCGATAAGACCTGCAAGGTTTGCGGTTATGAGGTAAAGGGAGAGAAAATCCCGGCTACAGGAACAACAAAGCCTACAGAGCCTACAAATCCGGGTGATGACAACCCAACAAATCCTGTAAATCCGGATAGCGATAAGCCGACCAATCCTAAGGGAGATGGGAATGAAAATACCAACAGTCCGCAGACAGGCGATAACAGCAACTTTCTTTTATGGTTTGCAGCATTGTTTGTGTCTGGCGTTGGGATATTCGGAACGACCGTATTTTTCAGGAAGAAAAAGCGTATGGAATAAACTGTTCTCGTTAACGAGGCGGTGATGGGAATTCTCCCGCACCGCCTTTTCCATGCAATCAAATCTGAAAAAAGGAACAAATTGACAGTAATGGGAGATGCCTATGAAAGCCAAGAGAATATCAATACTAATAATCATTCTGTTTTCAATTGCCGCACTCGTTTCTGCTGGTATGGTTATAAAGGAATTTGCTGAACGCAGACAGGACATAACAGTATTTAAAAAACTGGAAGACTTGATTGCAACACCGGAGTCGGAGTTGGACCATAGTCAATAAAGTAGACAAGTAAAAGAGCAAATTTTACGAAAAATTTATTTCTGCCTGATCAGGAGAGAGGCCGTTATTGTGAGAATGAGGTCTGAAAGAATTGTAGAAACCGTTGATATACTGAAAAATGCTCAGTTTCAGTTCATCAAAGGAAGAGTAAGTTCT
>OLIQ01000824.1_pt1 | contig 12444 bp, 12 predicted proteins | sample 1609631 | NCBI WGS metagenome assembly OLIQ01 (sample SAMEA4350114, study PRJEB24818) | metagenome | biome: human; feature: gut; material: faeces | place: Denmark | collected 2013-09
CTCCGAGGGGCCCTGAGTCACAGCAGGCTGACGTCTCCCGAGGTCGTGCGCGAGGGCTCGGGAGCGTCGTCGGTCAGATCGACGACGGTGGTGGGCTCGGTTGAGCCCACCGGCCCCTCGACGACGACATCGATGAGATGCCCCAGGGTGTCTTCGATCTGCCACCCGGAGCTCTCCGGTTCAGTGCGTCCGGGACGGATGAAGGTCGACGACAGGATAGGGGCGTCGAAGCCCGAGACGAGGGCCTGGGCGATCGCGTGGTCGGGGATGCGCACGCCGAGCGTCCCTTCGTCGGGGATGAGGTTTTCGGCAAGCCCCGCGGCGCCCGGCAGGATGGCCGTCAGGGGCGAGGTGGCCAGCTCCATCACCTCGAAGGCGATTCCCGGGGCCTTGTTGACGTAGCGGACGATCATGTCGGCCGAGGCGCACAGCACGAGCATTGATTTCTTGTTCCCGCTCCGCTTGAGACGGTATATCCGCTCCACGGCGGCGGCGGAGGTGGCGTCGCAGCCCAGTCCCCAGACCGTGTCGGTGGGATAGAGGATGATGCCGCCCGCGCGCATCGTGCGCACGGCCTCGTCGACCTCCCTTTGCATTTCGGTTTGCGTCTGCATGGCGGTTATTTCAGGGGTAATATTTCGATCCAGTAGTCGTCGGGGTCGTTGATGAAGTAAAGCCCCATGTCGTGGTTTTCGTAACAGACGCAGCCCATGGCGCGGTGGTGCTCGCGCACGGCGTCGTAGTCGCCCGCCACGCGCATGCAGAGGTGGCTCTCGTTCTCGCCCAGCTCGTAGGGCGCGGCGGCGTGGTCGCGCAGCCAGGTAAGCTCCAGGCGGAAGGGGCTTTGTCCGTCGCCCAGATAGACCAGCGTGAATCCTCCGTCGGAGGCCTCTTTGCGGCCCGTTTCCCGCAGCCCGAGGGCCTTGTCGTAGAAGGCGATGCTGCGGTCGAGGTCCGTTACGTTGATGTTGAAATGGTCGAAACGACTTTTGATCTCCATAGATTCAGGTGTTTTTATACGGTACAAAAGTAATTTTTAATTTTTAATCTTTAATTTTTAACTCCGAATTTTATACCTTTGCACCACGAACGAAAAAATCCGAAAAAAAACGATAATCTTATGGGAAGAGCCTTTGAGTATCGCAAAGCGCGAAAAATGAAACGCTGGGGTCACATGGCCCGCACCTTCACCAAGTTGGGCAAAGAGATCGAGATCGCCGTCAAGGCCGGAGGTTCCGACCCGTCGGGCAACACCCGCCTGCGCATTCTGATTCAGAACGCCAAGACCGAGAACATGCCCAAGGAGAACATCGAACGGGCCATCAAGCGCGCCACCGAGAAGGATGCCGCCGACTACAAGGAGGTGATCTACGAGGGATACGGCCCTCACGGCATTGCGTTCCTCGTCGAAACGGCCACCGACAACACCAACCGCACCGTGGCCAACGTGCGCATGTATTTCAACAAATGCGGCGGCACGCTGGGCAACAGCGGCAGCGTGGCGTTCATGTTCGACCACAAGTGCGTCTTCAAGTTCCGTCCGGCCGAAGGCGTCGATATGGAGGAGCTCGAACTGGAGATGATCGATCTGGGCGTGGACGAGTTCTATCCCGAAGAGGACGGCGTTACGGTTTACGCCCCCTACGAGTCGTTCGGCGCCATCCAGAAATGGCTCGACGACAAGGGGTACGAGATCGTGTCGGGAGAGTCGGTTTACCTGCCCACCGATACGAAGGAGCTGGACGCCGAGGGCCGCGAGTCGATCGAGAAACTCGTCGAGAAACTCGAAGAGGACGACGACGTGACCAACGTCTACCACAACATGAAGGAGGCCGAGGAGGAGTAGTTTCTTCCCGCTTCCGGACGATACGCTCCGCCCCGAACGGCAAGTCCGTCCGGGGCGGATTTTGTTTTGCGGCCGTTTGTCCTTATCTTTACATTCCTGAAAGGGGCGCCCATAATAATTGTAGCTTATGATTCGTGCCGATTTACATATTCATTCGCAATACAGCAGCGACGGAGAGTTCCGTCCCGCCGACATCGTCGGCAAATGCGCCGCCGGGGGCGTTGACCTCTTCGCCTTGACGGACCATAACACCGTGCGGGGGCTGGACGAAGCCTGCGACGGGGCTTTGCACGCCGGATTGGAGTTTGTGCCGGGTATCGAGATCGATTGCAGCTTCGAGGGTACGGACCTGCATCTGCTGGGCTATGGCATCGACTGGAAGTCTCCCGATTTCCGTGCGCTGGAAGAGACCGTCGCCGCCAAGGTCATGGCGTCGTTCGGCGAGACGGTCGGGAAGCTCCGTCGGCTGGGCTTCGCCGTCGATGAGCAGGCCGTGCTGGCCGCCGCGGCGGGCAAGCTGCCGACGCTGGAGCTGATCGCCGAAGTGATGCTCTCCGACGCCGCGTGCGATACGCCGCTGCTGGCTCCCTACCGGGAGGGCGGCGTGCGCGGAGATATGCCCTATATCAACTTTTACCTCGACTTCGGCGCGCAGGGCAGGCCCGCTTTCGTCCCGATGGAATATATGAACTTCCGCGACGCCGTCGAGCTGGTGCGCGACAACGGGGGCGTGCCGGTGGTCGCGCATCCCGGACTCAACCTGCGGGGCCGGGAGCGTATCGTCGAGAAGTTGCTGGAGCGCGGGGCCGAGGGATTGGAAGTTTTCAATAATTACCACGATGATCGGCAGATCGCCTATTTCGCGCCGCTGGTCCGGCGCCGTGGGGCCTTGATGACCTGCGGCAGCGATTTCCACGGCAAAACCAAGCCCCTGATCCATGTCGGGCGGTTCGGATGCGACGCGCGCTGGGAATCCTCTCTTGCCGATTCGGTCGCGCGGCTCGCGAAAGGCGTGTGAAAATCCGGATTCGGCGGTGCGTCACTCTTCGAACGCGACGAACCTCCGCCCGTCGGTCAGGCAGCAGGGGCAGTAGGAATCGCTGCACCCCGCCGGATAGATGTTGCCGCAGGTCGGACAGACCAGATAGCCTTTCGGTGCGTTGTCTGCTGTAGCGTCCGGCCGACTGTTTTCCGAACCTTCTGCTGTTCCGCGTCCTGAAGCGCGGGCCGTCCCGTTCGCCGGGACGCCTGCCGTGCCATTATTTGCCCTCCTGCCGGCGATCTCATTCCGTGCGTCCGCAGGTCCGTTGGCCGCCAGCCGGCGGCGGCAGGTCTCCATCAGCGCCAGATGCCGCATGTCCCCGGACCTCGCCCAGATCAGCACGCGGGCCGCATAGCGGTTGCCGCTTTGCAGGGCGCGCTCGATGTCGTCTGCATGCAGCTCCTCCGGCGGACGGCGTGCGAAGTCGATGCTCCGTCGCAGGTTGTCGTCGGTCGTACCCCGGAAAACGGTGACGTGCTCCGGCGGTGCGTAGCGGCCGCCGAGCCGGACGATGGCGTTGGCGCAGTTGTACTCCTGAAGTCGCTCGGCATGGGCCATGGCCCGGAACAGCCGTTCGGCGTCGTGTTCCCGCTCTTGCCGGGCGATGCCCGCGAAATGGTCGTACTGCGCCGATTTGACGTGCTTGCGGCGGCTGCATGCGTCGAGGTCCGACAGCACGCCGGCCCATTTGTCCTGCCGTGTCGTCGTTCCCTCGCGCGTTGCGGCGTAGTACATCCCTGCGAGGATGACTGCCGATGCCGCGAACAGCAGCAGAACCAATAACGGACGTCCTTTCATAATCATATCGACGGTGGAATAAATTTCCGGAAGCATTTTTTGTGCCAACGGGAAGCTGTTTTTCATGGACGGCCCCGGTAGATTCGGGCAAAATAAAAAGCGGAGTCCGGAGACTCCGCCTTCTTGCCTTATGTGCGGGCGTTACAGCCGTGCCTTGATGGCTTTCGAAGCCTCTTCGTAGCCGGGTTTGTCCAGCAGGGCGAACATATTCTTCTTGTACGCCTCCACGCCGGGCTGGTCGAACGGATTGACGCCGAGAATGTAGCCGCTGATGCCGCAGGCGCGCTCGAAGAAGTAGAGCAGCGAGCCGACGGCATGCGCGTCGATCTGCGGAATCTCGATGCGGATGTTCGGGACGCCGCCGTCCACGTGGGCCAACTGCACGCCCAGCTCGGCCATGCGGTTTATCTCCGAAATGCGCTTGCCTGCGAGGAAGTTGAGGCCGTCGAGATTCTCTCCGTCGGCTTCGACGACTACCTTGCCGGCGGGTTCGGCGACCGAAATGATCGTTTCGAACAGCGTGCGTTCGCCGTCCTGAATATACTGTCCCATCGAGTGCAGGTCGGCCGTCAGCGTCACGCTGGCCGGGAAGATGCCCTTGCCGTCCTTGCCTTCGCTCTCGCCGTAGAGCTGTTTCCACCACTCGTTGATGTATTGGAGCTTCGGCTCGTAGGAGCCGAGAATCTCGATCTTCTTGCCGCCTTCGTACAGCTCGTTGCGCACGGCTGCGTAAACTGCCGCCGGGTTCTTTTCGAACGGCGTGCCGTCGGCCGTCGCGCGCTCCATCTCCTGCGCGCCGCGCACCAGTGCGGCGATGTCCACGCCGGCGGCCGCCAGCGGCAGCAGGCCCACGGGAGTCAGCACCGAGAAGCGTCCGCCCACGTCGTCGGGAATGACGAACGTCGGGTAGCCCTCGTTGTCGGCGAGCGTCTTCAGCGCGCCGCGCGCCTTGTCGGTGATGGCCACGATGCGCTCGGCGGCTTCCTGCTTGCCGTAACGCTTTTCGATCTCGGCTTTGATCAGGCGGAAAGCGATGGCCGGTTCGGTCGTGGTTCCCGACTTGGAGATGACGATCGTGGCGATCGAGTACTCCTTCACGGCTTCGAGCAGTTCGTGGGTGTAATCCTCCGAGATGTTCTGGCCTGCGAACACCACGACGGGTTCCGTCCGCTTCTTGTGCAGGAACTTGAACGAATCGCTCATGGCTTCGAGCACGGCCTTGGCGCCCAGATACGAGCCGCCGATGCCGATGCAGATGATCACTTCGGCCTTCTCGCGGAGCTTCGCGGCCTGCTTCTCGATGGCTTCGATCCGGTCGGGCGTGATCGACGAGGGCAGGTGCACCCAGCCGAGGAAGTCGCTGCCGGCGCCCTTGCCCGATTCGAGCAGGGCGTTGGCCGCCTGCGCCTTGGCCTGCATTGCGGCCGAAACCGCAACGCCCGTTTTGGAGATGTCTAATTTCAGAGTTTCCATGTTATTGTCAAATTAATTTGGATGTCAGTTCTTTCATGCACTTGCGCGCCGAAGCCCCTTGGTAGAGCACGTTGTAAACCATTTCGGCGATCGGCATTTCGATCTTGTGGCGGGCGTTGATGTGACGGATGCAGTCGGCGGCGAAGTAGCCTTCGGCGACCATCGTCATTTCGTTGAGGGCGCTTTTGACCGTGCAGCCGTGGCCGATGAGCAGTCCCAGCCGCCGGTTGCGGCTGTAGACCGAGTAGCAGGTCACCAGCAGGTCGCCCAGATAGCCCGACACCAGCGTGTCGCGCTCGGCCGGGTAGCTCTCTTCCAGAAAACGGCGCATCTCTCCGGCGCTGTTGGCGATCAGCACCGCGAGGAAGTTGTCGCCGTAACCCAGCCCGACGGCGATGCCGACCGAGAGGGCGTAGATGTTTTTCAGGATGGCGGCGTACTCGATGCCGTACAGGTCGGTCGAGTAGCTCAGGTGAATGTAGTCCGTGGCGAATTTCTCGCCCAGCATCTGGGCGTTCTCCGGGTCGGTGCAGACCACCGTGAGGTAGGAGAGCTTGCCGCGCGAGACCTCCTCGGCGTGCGACGGGCCGGTGATGATGCCGATCTGTTTGTACGACAGGTCGTAGCGGTCGTGAACGTATTCGACGATGGTCTTGTAGTCGCCGGGAACGATGCCCTTGATGGCCGAGACGACGAATTTGTCCTGCAGCGAGACCGTCAGCGGTTCGAGGAACGTCTTGAGGTAGGCCGACGGAGTGGCCAGAATGACGATGTCGGCTTCGCGGACCACCTCGTCGAGGTCGTCGGAGGGGGCGATGCGCCGGCGGTCGAACTCCACGTCGCTCAGATAGCGGGGGTTGCGGCCTTCGGCGAGCAGTCCTTCTAGCACTTCGGGATTGCGGACGTACCAGCCTACGCGGGCTTCGTTCGCGGCGAGCAGCCCCACGATAGCCGTCGCCCAGCTGCCGTAGCCGATCACGGCGCAGCGGGCCTCTTTTCCGATTTTGTATTCCATGTAAGGATCGATTGTTTCGGTCTACAAATGTAATCAAAAAAAATAATAAAAAAATGTAAAAATATCCCTCGCTTTTTGTTACCTTTGTCCGGATATGTCGCCTTACGGCGGCGGCCCCGGCGGGAGGTTAGGCCGGGCGAGATACAGAACGTTGATTATAAAATAATTAAGGAAATATAACAGTTGGGTGTAGCACTATGGGAATTTTTTCACTGACACAGGAGCTGGCCATCGACCTCGGTACGGCCAACACGCTGATAATCTACAACGGCAAGGTCGTGGTCGATGAACCGTCGATCGTGGCGCTCGACGTGCATACGGGCAAGGTCGTGGCCATCGGCCATCAGGCGCGCCAGATGCACGAGAAGACCAACCCTAACATCAAGACGATCCGGCCGCTGAAGGACGGCGTGATCGCCGATTTCAACGCCACGGAGCTGATGCTGCGCGGCATGATCAAGAAAGTCAAGACTTCGGGCAGTCTCTTCGCCCCCTCGCTGCGTATGGTGATCTGCATTCCGTCGGGTTCGACCAACGTCGAAATCCGCGCCGTGCGCGACTCCGCCGAGCATGCCGGCGGCCGCGAGGTCTACATGATCTACGAGCCGATGGCCGCGGCGCTGGGCGCCGGTCTCGACGTCGAGGCTCCGGAAGGCAACATGGTCATCGACATCGGCGGCGGCACGTCGGAGATCGCCTGCATCTCGCTGGGCGGCATCGTCTGCTCCGAGTCGATCAACACCGCCGGCGACGTCTTCACCAACGACATTCAGAGCTACGTGCGCCAGCAGCACAATATCCGTATCGGCGAACGTACGGCCGAAGCCATCAAGTGCTCGATCGGTGCGGCCGTCTCCGATCTGGACGAGGAGCCCGAAGACTTCGTGGTGACGGGTCCCAACATGCTGACGGCCCTGCCCCAGACCGTGTCGCTCAGCTACAGCGAGATCGCCTATGCGCTCGAAAAGTCGCTCACGAAGATCGACGCCGCACTGATGAAGGTGCTCGAATCGATGCCGCCCGAACTGTATGCCGACATCGTGAAGAACGGCATCTATCTGGCCGGCGGCGGCGCCCTGATCAAGGGGCTGGACCGGCGCCTGAACGAGAAAACCGGCATCCCGTTCCACATCGCCGAAGACCCTCTGCGCGCCATTGCGCGCGGTACGGGCATCGCGCTGAAGAACATCAACCGCTTCTCGTTCTTAATGAAATAGTTGTAACGCACTCCGGCCGGGCCGGAGGTGAGAGGTGAATAAATGAATACGGATTGCGGGCATAGTGTCCGCAATCTTAAATTAACGAGAAACCGTGCGCAAGCTCTTAGAGTTTATCCGAAGCATCTATGTCATGGTGCTCTTCGTCGTGCTCGAAGCGATAGCCGTCAGCTATTACGCCCACTCGACCTACTACACGCAGGCCCGGCTGCTGGCGCGTTCGAATCAGGTGGTCGGCGGCGTGCACGGCATGTTCGCGGGCATCCGGCATTACTTTTCGCTCGGACGCGAGAACCGCGACCTGCTCGCGCACGTGGCCGAGATGAAAGAGCGGCTGGCCGTGTACGAGGAGGCCGAGACCGCCGCGCGGCTGGACAGCTACATGCAGGACGTCGGAATCTCGAAATACCGCGTCATCACCGCGTTGGTGGCTTCGAATACGGTCAACCGTGCGCAGAACCTCATCGTCCTCAACCGCGGCCGCCGCGACGGAGTGGCCGAGGAGATGGCGCTGCTGGCGTCCGACGGCTCGATGGCGGGCTATGTGGTCGATTGCACGGAACGCTATTCGGTGGCGATGTCGGTGCTCAACACTTCGTTCCGCGCCAGCGGCAAGTTGGTGGGCTCCGATTATTTCGGTTCGATCTACTGGGACGGCGCCGACCCTCACACCGTGGTGCTGGACGAACTGTCGAAGTACGCCGATCCGCAGCCCGGACAAGAGGTCGTGACCACGGGCTTCTCGCAGTATTTTCCCGCCGACGTGCTGATCGGCTGGGTCGAAAGCGCCGAGCTGAACGAAACCCGCACGGCTTTCAAGGTGCGCGTGCGGCTGGCGGCCGAAATGTCGCGCCTGACGGATGTGATTCTGGTCGAGAACCGCGACCTGACCGAAATCCGCGATTTGCAGAACAGTGAAAAAGTTGAACAACATACCCGGCTGAAATAGATGCACAGAACGCTTCCATACATTTCGCTCTTCGTCGTGACGGTGCTTTTGCAGGTCTTTCTGTTCGACAATCTGTCGATCAGCATCTACCTCAATCCGCTCGTCTACGTGGCGTTCGTCGCCCTGCTGCCGCTGGATACGCCGCCCGTGGCGCTGCTTGCGTCGGGACTGGCCATGGGCGTGACGATGGATTTCGCCATGGGAGCCGCGGGCGTGAACACCATTGCCACGCTGCTCATCGCTTTCGTGCGTCCGGCGCTCCTGCGGACGCTGTATACCCGTGACGATCTCCGCGAAGGCGGCGTCCCCTGCGCCGGGCGGCTCGGAAAACGGGTGTTCCTGAATTACCTGATCGTGCTGGTGCTCCTGCACCATGCCGTATTCTTCTCGCTTGAGGCCCTTTCGTGGATGCATGTCGTGCGCACATTGGTGCGTATCGTCGTCAGCGGCGCCGTGTCGGTGGCCTTTATCTGGATTATCGCCCGTATTTTCACCGCAAAACTTCCCGTGCGCGTATGAGAGACTCCGAAGGTTTCGTCCGGATGCGCACCCTGCAGTGCGTGGTGCTCTTCGTCTTCCTGCTGATCGGGGGCCGTCTGGCCTATATCCAGCTTGTCGACTCGCGCTACAACGAACTGGCCAAAGCCAACGTGCTGCGCCATGTGGTGCAGTATCCGCCGCGCGGCGAAGTCTTCGACCGCAACGGGGAGTATCTGGTCCAGAGCCGCGAGTGCTATGACCTGATGGTTATCTACAGCGAGATCGACAAGAAGGGCTTCGATACCCTGCGCATGTGCGAGGTGCTGGGACTTTCGCGCGAAAAGCTCGAAAAGGAGCTCGCCAATGCCCGGATGCGCCCCCGTGCGCCCCGCGTGGTGACGAGCTATATCTCCAAGGAAGACAAGCTGCGTTTCGACGAATGCAACTTCCGGGGATTCTATGCCGTCTACCGTACGGTCCGCCGTTATCCCCGCAAGGTGGGCGGCAACCTGCTGGGATTCGTGGGCGAGGTGAACGCCGATTTCCTGAAGCGCCACCCGGACTATAAGTCCGGCGATTACGTGGGTATGAGCGGCGTGGAGTCGGCTTACGAACCCCTGCTGAAAGGCCGGAAGGGCGTGAAGATTCAGGAGATCGACACCCACGGGGCGATCAAGGGTTCCTATATGAACGGCGTTTACGACTCGCTGCCCGAACCGGGGCGCTACCTCGTCAGCACGATCGACGCCCGCCTGCAGCTGCTGGGCGAGGAGCTGATGCGCGGCAAGGTCGGGGCGGCCGTGGCGATCGAACCTTCGACGGGCGAGATACTGATGATGGTCTCCTCGCCGACGTACGATCCCGACGAACTGGTCGGCCGGGAGCGCGGCAACAACTACATGAAGATGATCTACAACAAGCGGCATCCGCTTTTCAGCCGTGCCGTGAAGGCCAAATACCCGCCGGGATCGACCTTCAAGCTCGTGCAGGGCCTGATCGGGCTGCAGGAGGGCGTGCTCAGGCCCTCGGACCTGCACGTCTGCCACGAAGGCTATCAGGTCGGCCGCCGGCGCATGAAATGCCATGCCCACGCTTCGCCGCTGGACCTGCGCTTCGCCGTGGCGACCTCGTGCAACGCCTATTTCTGCTATGTCTTCCGCGACATTCTCGACAACCGCAAATACGAGAGCGTGAAAGACGGTTACGACGTCTGGAAAGAGTATGTCGAGAGTTTCGGTTTCGGCCGCAAACTCGGCTCCGACTTCCTCGACGAGGGCAACGGCTACGTGCCCGACCGCTCGTACTACGACCGCCAGTACAGAGGTTCGTGGAATTCGCTGACGGTCATTTCGCTGGCCATCGGTCAGGATGCGCTGGGCTGTACGCCCTTGCAGCTGGCCAATCTCGCGGCCATCGTCGCCAACCGGGGCTACTACTACGTTCCGCATATCGTCAAGAAGATCGAGGGGAAGGATTCGCTCGACCGCCGTTTTTACGAACGCCACTATACCAAGGTCGATCCCAAGCACTTCGAACCGATCGTCGACGGTATGTGGCGGGGCGTCAACGTCGGCGGCACCTCCACGGCGGCGCGTCTGGAAGGACTCGACGTCTGCGGCAAGACCGGTACGGCCGAGAATCCCCGCGGCCGCGACCACTCGACCTTCCTCTCGTTCGCGCCCAAGGACAATCCGAAGATCGCCATTTCGGTCTATGTCGAAAACGGCGGTTTCGGCGCTTCGGCGGCCCTGCCGATCGCCAGTCTGCTGGAGGAGTACTACCTGACTGACACGATCCGCCGTCCGGCCCTGCTGGAGCATATCAAGAATATGAACATCTATTACCCTTCGTATGACCGCTAACCGCCATAGTATCTTTTACGGAGTGGACCTCTGGACGGTCCTGCTGTACGTGCTGATCGTGCTGGCGGGGTGGGTGTCGATCACCTCGGCGTCGTACGACGAGGGCACGGCCGATATCTTCTCCTTCTCGCACTTCTACATGAAGCAGCTGATGTGGATCGGCGTGGCGTGGACCACGGCGCTCGTGGTGCTGCTGCTCGACGAACGGTTCTACCATATGTTCGTCTACCCGGCCTATTTCGCGGGATTGGCGCTGTTGCTGGGCGCGCTGCTGTTCGGCCGCGAGGTGAACGGTGCCAAGGCGTGGTTCGAATTCGGTTCGTTCCGCCTGCAGCCCGTCGAATTCGTGAAGATCGCCACGGCTCTCGCGCTGGCCCGCGTGATGAGCGCCTACTCCTTCTCGATCAACCGTCCGGGCGACCTCTTCAAGGTGGGCGTGGTGATCTGCATCCCGCTTTTCATCATCATCCTGCAGAACGACACCGGTTCGGGCATCGTGCTCGGCTCGTTCCTCTTCGTGCTTTACCGCGAGGGACTCAACAAGTGGCTCTGCATCCCGGTGCTGCTGATCGCCGCGCTGTTCATCGTGTCGTTCCTGCTTTCGCCTATGACGCTGCTCGTGTCGATCATTCTGGTCTGCACGCTCTCCGAAGCGATGATGACCGGGGAGTGGCGCTCGCGCCTGATCTATCTGGCCTCGCTGGCGCTGGCGAGCATCCTGCTCTGCATGACGATGGCGCTCGTCGCGCCCGGCGTGATGGACCTGCACGCCTGCCTGCTGACCGTGACGCTGCTGTCGCTGGTCGGCGTGCTCGTCTATGCCTTCCGCATGAACCTGAGCAGCACCCTGATTACCGTGGGGCTTTTTCTCTGCACGATGATCTTCCTCCCCACCACCGACTATATCTTCAATTCGATTCTCAAACAGCACCAGCGCGACCGCATCCTGAGTTTTCTGGGCATCATCAGCGATCCCCTCGGCACGGACTACAACGTCAATCAGTCGAAAATCGCCATCGGTTCGGGCGGGTTCTGGGGCAAGGGATTCCTCGAAGGCACGCAGATCAAGTACGGCTTCGTGCCCGAACGGCATACCGACTTCATCTTCTGTACGGTCGGCGAAGAGTGGGGCTTTCTGGGGACGATGGTCGTGCTGGCCCTGCTCTGCATGCTGATCCTGCGCCTGATGCGCATGGGCGAACGGCAGCAGGAGCCTTTCGGCCGGATTTACTGCTACTGCGTGGCCGCGATCCTGTTGTTCCACGTGCTGGTGAACGTGGGCATGACCATCGGCCTGATGCCCGTGATGGGCATTCCGTTGCCGTTCATGAGCTATGGCGGTTCGTCGCTTATTGCGTTTACCATTTTGTTGTTCATCGCCGTGCGGCTCGACGCTTCGACGCGGCAGTTTTCCCTGAATTAAATACTGCATACCAATGATCCGTTACAATCCCAAAGGTTTATCCTCGCAAGAGGCCGCAGACAGCCGGCGGACGCATGGCGACAACGTCATCACGCCGCCCAAAGACGATTCGGCATGGAAGCTTTTCGTCGAGAAGTTCAAGGACCCGATCATCCGCATTCTGCTGCTGGCCGCGGTGCTGTCGCTTGCCATCGGGTCCGTTCACAAGGATTTCACCGAGTCGATCGGCATCATATGCGCCATTATTCTGGCGACCTGCGTCGGGTTCTGGTTCGAGTGGGACGCCATGCGGCGTTTCCGCCGGCTGAATCAGGTCAACGACGATATTCCGGTCAAGGT
>OLIQ01000831.1_pt1 | contig 12401 bp, 9 predicted proteins | sample 1609631 | NCBI WGS metagenome assembly OLIQ01 (sample SAMEA4350114, study PRJEB24818) | metagenome | biome: human; feature: gut; material: faeces | place: Denmark | collected 2013-09
GATTAAGAATAATCAAAATTACATAAGGGACTGCAAAGAATATGCCGGAATTTATGATGCATATAAAGAAGAGACCGGGGAATTCAAAAAAGAAGATGAATTCAAAGCCAAGATAAGAAAAAGAATTCTGGAACTTCAGAAAGAAAAGTCCATAAGTAATTACAGGATATATACGGACCTGGGTCTGAATCCCGGCAACGTAAACAGTTTTCTTAAAAACGGTGATTACAGAAAATTAAGTCTTAATATAGTAAGAAGAATATGGAAATATGTAGAAAGGATTTAAAGAAATGATAAAGACCTTATTAAAACACGTAAAGCAGTATAAGGCAGCATCCATAGTAACCCCTCTTTTTATGATTCTTGAGGTTGCCATGGAAATGATAGTACCTTACCTTATGGCGTCACTTGTAGACGACGGAATCGAAAAAAGCGATATGAGGCATATCCTTATAGTCGGAGGCATTATGTTTATTGCCGCTCTTGTAGGACTTTTTGCAGGACTTATGGGTGGCAAATACGGAGCCAAAGCTTCCACGGGCTTTGCCAAAAATCTGAGAGAAGGTATGTATAACAATATACAGACATTCTCTTTTTCTAATATTGATAAATTCAGTACGGCAGGTCTTGTAACAAGACTTACAACGGATGTAACCAATGTGCAGAACTCATACCAGATGATTTTGAGAATGTGTATGAGAGCTCCGGCAAGCCTTATTTTTGCCATGATAATTTCCTTTACAATCAATGTAAAAATGGCAAGTATATTTTTAATTGCGGTAATAATTCTTGGCGGAATACTTACCATACTTATGCTAAAAGCCAACAGGTATTTTAAACAGGCATTTCCTAAATACGATGAACTTAACGAAAGCGTTCAGGAAAATGTATCCGCAATCCGTGTGGTCAAGGCGTATGTCCGTGAAGAACATGAAGATAAGAAGTTTAAAAAAGCCAGCAATAACATTTACTCAATGTTTGTAAAAGCGGAAAATGTGCTGGTATTCAATAACCCTGCGATGATGGTTGCCATATATACCTGTATGCTTCTCATAAGCTGGATGGGTGCAAAACTTATAGTCAGCAGTAATGAAACAGCACTTACGGTAGGCAACCTTACAAGCCTTATATCTTACTGCATGAACATACTTATAAGCCTTATGATGCTTTCCATGGTATTTGTAATGATATCAATGAGTGTGTCAAGTGCAGAACGTATTGCAGAAGTGCTTAATGAAAAAGCTGATATAGTCAATCCTGATAAACCGGTTATGGAAGTAAAGGATGGAAGCATTATTTTTAACCATGTCAACTTTAAATATAAAAAAGACAGCGAAGACATGGTGTTAAGCGATATACAGCTTGATATAAAATCCGGAGAGACAATAGGAATTATCGGCGGAACCGGAAGTGCCAAGACCAGCCTTGTCAATCTTATAAGCAGACTTTACGATGTAACAGATGGTGATATAGAGGTCGGCGGCGTTGATGTCAGAAAGTATGACCTGGAAACACTCCGTAACCGGGTAAGTGTTGTTTTACAAAAAAATGTCCTTTTTTCGGGAACAATTCTTGAAAATTTAAGATGGGGCAATAAAGAAGCAACGGAAGAAGAGTGCATCAGGGCCTGCAGACTTGCCTGTGCAGATGAGTTTATTGAGAAATTCCCTGACGGCTATAATACATACATCGAGCAGGACGGCACCAATGTATCCGGCGGACAGAGGCAGAGACTTTGTATTGCGAGAGCCTTACTTAAAAACCCAAAGATTCTTATCCTTGATGACAGCACAAGCGCGGTTGATACAACAACGGATAAAAAAATCAGAACAGCCTTTAAAACAGAGATACCTGACATTACAAAGATTATCATTGCGCAGAGAATATCAAGTGTTCAGGATGCAGACAGGATAATCGTAATGGAGGATGGTAAAATTAACGGAGTGGGAACTCACGAAGAGCTTCTTGCCGGTAATGATATATATAAAGAAGTGTATGAGTCCCAGACAGGAACGGGCGGAGACTTTGATGAAAATTCAAAAGGAGGCGATAAGTAATGCCTGCACCAAGAGGAATGAAACCTACAGTAAACAATCCTGCACAGGTTTTAAAAAGAATTTTAAACCTTGTATTCAAAAGATATAAGTTTGCCTGCATATTTGTTGCGTTATGTATAGTGGTAAACGTTTTTTCAACATTGCAGGGAACAATGTTCATAAGAACACTTATTGATGATTTTATCATACCGCTTTTAAAACAGGATGTACCTGATTATACTGCTTTGTCGAAAGAAATATTAAGAGTTGGCTGCATATACCTTGTAGGTGTTCTTGCTGCATTCGGTAATGCCAAGACAATGGTATATGTAACACAGGGAACATTAAAATACACAAGGGACGAGCTTTTCCATCATATGGAATCTCTTCCTATCAGATACTTTGATACGCACTCACACGGAGATATTATGTCCGTATATACCAATGACGTAGATACTTTAAGACAGATGATAAGCCAGAGCATACCACAGTTCCTTAACAGCATAATTATGATTGTTGGAATTGTAATAAGCATGGTTTCAATAAGCCTTCCGCTTACAGGAGTAGCCTTTGTAATGGTAGCGGTAATGATTATTCTTACAAAAAAAGTATCAGGACTCAGCGGAAAGTATTTTGTCGCACAGCAGAGAGACCTGGGTGCCGTGAACGGATATATCGAAGAAATGATGGCAGGACAGAAAGTTGTAAAAGTATTCTGCCATGAAGAAGAAGGAAAAGAAAAATTCAAAGAACTCAATGACAGACTTTTTGACAGCGCATATAATGCCAACAAATACGCTAATATAATAGGACCTATTAATGCACAGCTTGGTAATTTAAGTTACGTTGTAATAGCTATTGCGGGCGGACTTTTTGCAATATACGGAATAGCCGGAGTAACAATCGGAGGACTCGTAAGTTTCCTCACCCTGAGCAAAAGCCTTAATATGCCTATTAACCAGATCAGTATGCAGCTTAACAGTATTATTATGGCACTTGCGGGAGGAGAAAGAATTTTCTCACTTCTTGATGAAAAACCTGAGGTTGACGAGGGTTATGTAACGCTTGTAAATGCCGTAAAAAAAGATGGTGTAATAAGCGAGACCAAAGACCGTACAGGTCTATGGGCATGGAAGCACTATCATAAGGAAAATAATACAACCGATTATATAGAGCTTAAAGGTGATGTGGAATTTTTTGATGTGGATTTTGGATATAATGATGAAAAAATTGTACTTCACAATGTTGACCTGTATGCTACGCCCGGACAGAAGATTGCATTTGTAGGCTCAACAGGAGCAGGCAAGACCACCATAACTAACCTTATTAACCGCTTTTATGATATACAGGATGGAAAAATCCGTTATGATGGCATTAATATTAATAAGATAAAAAAAGCAGATTTGAGAAAATCACTTGGTATTGTATTGCAGGACACACATCTTTTTACCGGTACTGTTATGGATAACATAAGATACGGAAGACTCGATGCAAGCGATGAGGATGTGTATGCGGCAGCGAAACTTGCCAATGCCCACGGCTTTATAAAACATCTTCCTAAGGGTTACGATACCATGCTTACAGGTGACGGCGCCAATTTAAGCCAGGGACAGAGGCAGCTGCTTGCCATTGCCAGGGCTGCAATAGCAGACCCTCCGGTTCTTATCCTTGATGAAGCAACATCTTCCATTGATACCAGAACTGAAAAAATAGTCCAGGACGGTATGGACAGACTGATGAAAGGCAGAACAACTTTTGTTATTGCCCACAGACTTTCCACTGTAAAAAATGCTGACTGCATAATGGTTCTTGAGCAGGGACGTATCATTGAAAGAGGCTCACATGATGAGCTTATTGCGAAAAAAGGAAGATATTACCAGTTATATACAGGAAATAATATCGGTGAATAATCCCGATTAAGAAAAGTGATATATATTATAGAAAAATGATATTTTATTGGTTCGCCTTTTTTGTTAAAATTAAAAAGATACAAAGAAGGAGGTATTACCCAATGAAAAAATTGCGTAAATTATGTGCAATTCTTCTTGTGGCACTTATGGTATTTTCCATGGTAGCCTGCGGCAAGAAGAAGGACCAGGGATCGGTTGAGACAACAACTCCTGTAGAGACAGAGTCTACAACTGATAATTCCAACAAAGCAACAGAGCTTACTCTTAATGTCCATTATTTAAGAGAAGACGGTGCGTATGATGGCTGGAATGTATGGCTTTGGCCCGATGGCGGTGACGGTAAGGCATACACATTCGGAACAGACAAAGATGAACACGGTGTTAAGACAACAGCAGTATATCCTGCAGGTACAACAACTATAGGTTTTATTGTCAGACTCAATGAATGGGAATCAAAGGATATTGATTCCGACCAGTTTATTACATTGAACGGTGTTATCGCCGGAACAGTTGAAGTATACATAACTTCAGGTGTTGAAGGATACAAATTAGAGTTAGGAGAAGATTGCGTGACAGGACTTAGTGTATTAAGTGCAGAGCTGGATGGAGATTTCCAGACACTTAAGATAGCTTTAACAGAAGAATACAAGGATAATGAACTTAAAGTTACTGACGCAGAAGGCAAAGAATTAGCTATTGACAGCATTGAAAAAGACTCAAGTGATGCTAAGAAGATAGTTGTTAAACTTAAAGAAAAAGCAGACCAGTTTGGCAAATATAAAGTAATGCTGGGAAACGTCGGATATGACGTAACCGTACCTGATTATTATTCTACATCTGAATTTGAAGATGCTTATACATATGACGGAGATGATCTTGGAGCAGCATGGTCTAAGGATTCCACAACATTTAAAGTATGGGCACCAACAGCTAAGGCTGTTAAAGTCAATACATACAAGTCAGGTGTTAAGGGAACAGATGACCTTATTAAATCATATGATATGACACTTGATAAGAATGGCGTATGGACGGTTAAGGCAGAAGGAGACCTTAACGGCGTATTCTATTTATATGAAGCAGATTTTGGCTCATCTAAGACAGAAGCATGTGATCCATATGCTAAGGCAGTCGGAGTCAATGGTGACAGGGCAATGGTAATTGATTTATCATCAACAGACCCTGACGGATGGGATAAGGATACTAATCCTAATAAGAAGCTTAATGCTACAGATGCATCAGTATATGAACTCCATATAAGAGACCTTTCAGCTGATTCATCATCAGGTATTAAGAATACAGGTAAATATCTTGGACTTACAGAAACAGGAACAACCAATGGTTCGGGACAGGCAACAGGCCTTGACCATATTAAAAAACTTGGCGTAACACATGTCCAGATCGGACCAATGTATGATTATGCAACAGTTGATGAGACTAAGTTAGATACAAAGCAGTACAACTGGGGTTATGATCCTAAGAACTACAATGCACCTGAGGGTTCATACTCATCAGATCCATATAATGGAGCAACACGTGTAAGTGAAGTTAAGCAGATGGTTAAGGCATTACATGATAACGGATTAAGCGTTGTTATGGACGTTGTATATAACCATACATACAATACAAGCTACTGCTTCAATGAACTCGTACCTGATTATTTCTATCGTCCGGGTTCCAACGGTTCAGGCTGTGGCAATGATGTAGCTTCAGAGAGAGCTATGGTAAGCAAATTTATTGTTGATTCCGTAGTATACTGGGCTAAAGAATATCATATCGACGGCTTCAGATTTGACCTTGTAGGCCTTATTGATATGGATACAATTAAAGCAATCAGAACAGAATTAGATAAGATTGATCCTTCTATCATCCTTTACGGTGAAGGCTGGAGCATGACAACTAAGATTACTAAGTCAAATGTAACACTGGCAACACAGATGTACGTTAATAAGTTAGACGGATTCGCAATGTTCAGTGATACGATCCGTGATGCAATTAAAGGCAGCGTATTTAAGGCAGAAGAAAAAGGATATGTCAACGGAAACATCTCTAATACAGATGTAATCAAGAAAGCAATCCAGGGCAAGACCGGCTGGTCAGAAAAGGGTTCACAGAATATTGTCTATGCATCATGCCACGATAACATGACATTATGGGATGAAATCAATTTATCTAATGCAAGTGACAGTATGGAAGCTAAGGTTAAACAAAATCTTCTTTCGGCAGCTATTGTATACACTTCACAGGGAACACCATTTATCCTTGCCGGTGAAGAAATATTAAGAAGCAAGCCTACGGGTGACGGAACATATAGCAGCGACAGTTATAATGCAGGTGATGAAGTAAACAGTATTAAGTGGAGCACATTAAGTGATGCTACATACCAGAAAGTATTTAATTACTATAAGGGAATGATAGCATTCAGAAAAGCACATGCTTCATTAAGAATAATGGATACCGCTTCAAGTTATTATAAGTTTTCTGAAGGTACGGACAAGGGCGTTATTGCTTATGAATTAACAGGTGTTAAGGAAGAAGTATCAGATTCGATCTTTGTTATATATAACCCATTAAGCGAAGCAACAACAGTTACACTTCCGGAAGGAGACTGGACAATCTGCGTACAGGGTGACAAGGCAGGAACTGATTCCCTCGGAACAGCAAACGGAAAAATTACTGTAGACGGAATTTCATGTACAATACTTGTAAAAGGCGCAACAAAATAATATAGCATAATTATAGTCCCGGGAACGTCAGGTTTCCGGGACTTGTTATTTTCTGTACATAGTATAATCGCAGAAAATCAACATTTTTAGATTAAAAAATCAACATAAACGCTATTGAAAAAATAAAATTAAAGTAATAGAATAAATACAGTCGTAAGACACAATAATGTATTCAGGAAAGGAATAAAAAAATGAAAAAAATTGCAAAAAGAGTAATTACAGCCGTTTTAGCAATGGCAATGGTAATTGGAATGATGGCTATGACAGCTTTCGCAGCAGATGACACATACAGTGTTATCGGATCAATCAATGGTAACTGGGATAAGGACACAGATTTGGTTAAGCAGGCAGATGGAACATATTCAGTAGACATCACAGATGTTAAGGCTGGATCTTATGAATTCAAGATTCGTACAAACCATGCTTGGGATAATGGCGAATATAACCTTGAAGGTGATGCATCAAGCGGCGGAGCTAATGCAAAAGTTGATGTAGCAAAAGATGGTTCTACAGTAACAGTTACATTTGATGGAACTAAGGCAGCTGTAACAGTTAAAGAAGCAAGCGCAGCAACACCAGCAGCTCCAGCAACTCCAGCAGCAGGCGATTCTTCAGTTATGGTATACATCGTAGCAGCAGTTGCAGCATTAAGTGCAGTTGTAGCAGTTGTAGCTAAGAGAAGAAGCGTAGAAGCTTAATTAGTATTTTATAGAAATGCTTACATAAAGGAATCGGTTCAGACCGGTTCCTTTTTTTGTATCGGATATTCTTAGAGTTGTAATATTGCACATATATTTAATAAAAACAACATTTTTATAGTGAAAAAACAACAAATGAAATATTGAAAAAATAAAATACCTGTACTAAAATAAAGCTAGTGTCATAAGACATGAATAAAATGTATTGGAAAGGAAGAATACGAAAAATGAAGAAAATTTTTAAAAAGGTCATTGCTACAGTAGCTGCTTTTGCATTCGCAGCAGCAGGACTTGTTGCAGCACCTAAGACTGCTAAGGCAGCAGGAACAACAGTTAAAGTATATGTTGAACTGCCATCAGCTAAGACAGCAGGTTATTACAAAGGAAATGTTTGGGGCGGAACTGCAAGTGTAGCGAACACTGCAACAGCAGCTAAGCCAACAGGCTGGGGTGCCGGAACTCTTCCGGTAGGAGATGCAGTTACAGAAGGCGGCAAGAATTATGCTGTATTTACAATTAACAATGCGGATGAAGTACAGGGCTTTCAGGTAGTTGGATATACTGATGGTGCGGATAATGCAGAATATCAGGAGCTTGCTTGGAATTCAGAAGTTGTAGCACAGAGCAATGGTAAAGCATATTTTAATTTAACATCAAAGAAGTTATTTAAAGATGCTGCAATGACACAGGAAATTGCACCACTTCCTGTATCTGATGTACTTTCTGTAGTAGGTACTATTACAGATACCGGATTTGATTTACCTGGTAAGGCTATGACAAAGAATGATGATACATACACAATTACATTCAAGAATGTAGCAGCCGGCAGTTATACATATAAGTTCCTTCAGTCAGCAGCTGAATATTCATGGAAATACCAGATTGGTAAGGATAATTCATTTGGTGACAATACAGCTAATTTCGAATTAGTATTGGATAAAGCCAGCGATGTAACATTCACAGTAAAAGTAACAGATGTTACAGGCGGTGCAGGACTTGATGCAAAACAGATTACAGCTGTAGAATATGCTGGTCCAACTGTAACACCAGTCGATAACACCACACCAGGTGGCGGAGATAACACAACACCAGGCGGAGATAACACACCAGCAGGTGGCGACAACAAGCCAGCAGCAGACAACAAGCCAGCAGGAGATAACAAGCCAGCAGCAGACAACAAGCCAGCAGGCGGCAATAACGGAAATGTAAACGCAGGTGATTCTATGGCAGTAGCTACAGCAATAATCGCAGCAGTAGCAGCTTGCGGAATCGTTGTTGTTTCATTCAAGAAGAGAAGACAGGATGCTTAATTTTACATAAGTATTTTGAATATGTAGTAAGATAATAGAGGCTTCAGTCACAGACTATGTGACTGAAGCTTTTTGTTATATACAGAATACATTTTTTGCAAGAAATGAGAAATAGTCCTTATATCCTGCTTTTTTTACGGTAACGGAAGATTTGACATCAATGGTCCCTATAAGCGTACCATTGTATTTGTAGCAAAGCTGCCCGACAACATCACCCTCCTTAACAGGGGCTTTCAGTCCATCAATAAATTCAAAATCTTTTGTAATAAGGGCTTCGTCATATTTTTCTGTGAAAAGATAAGAAAAATTGTCACTATATTCGCAGACAAGCTCTTTAATCATGCCGCCGGATATTTCGGGAGATGGGATTTTGGGCATATTGGAATCCTTATACATCTGACATAGTGAATAACCATAGTTAAGAAGTTTGATAGAATCGGCAACACGGGATTTGCCGTCCTTGGATGCCATAACAACGGAAATAAGCTCAATATCGTTTCTTTTTGCGGTAGCGGAAAGACAGAATCCGGCAAGGCTCGTAGAACCTGTTTTTAACCCTGTTGCCCATTCGTACTGCTTGATAAGTTTATTGGTATTGGTAAGGGTAAAATCGTTTTCACCCCGTCTTGTAACATGGGTTATTGTGTCCATCCAGATTGTTGAAATATTATGTATTTCAGGATATTTGTTGATAAGTTCCTTTGACATGAGTGCCACATCCCTCGCTGTGGTTACATGATTATCGGCATCAAGACCGCAGCAGTTGACAAAATTTGTGTTGGCCATCGAAAGACCTTTGGCACGTTCGTTCATATGGGCAACAAAATTTTCCTCAGAGGAGTCAATGTATTCTGCCATGGCTACACAGGCATCATTGGCACTTGCAATGGCAATGCATTTAATAAGGGTTTCAACGGTCTGGGTCTCTCCGGCTTCAAGAAAGACCTGACTGCCGCCCATTGAAGCGGCATGCTCGGATACTGTTACTGTGTCATCCATTTTGATTCTGCCGTCATGTATGGCATCAAAAATCAGTATAAGTGTCATTATTTTTGTAATACTGGCAGGGCGGAGGATTTCATCTGGGTTATGCTCATAAATAATTTTCCCTGTAGATGCTTCCATAAGAATTGCTGATTTGGAGGTTAAGTCAAGCTCATCGGCAGCCACACTGATATGGACAGATGATAGGATAAGTATAAAAGAAATAATAAAAGAAAAAAACTTCTTCATTAAAAACTCCGGACTTTTTTGTTAGTATATTTTATGTATATAACTAAGATAATATGAGCGTACTATTGAAAAAAGAAAAATTAACGTATATAATTGTTGCATTAACCGGATGAGCGGTGATTTTACAAAAAAGAAGAAAGGATGTATAAAAGTATGTTGAGACTTATTGTTATGGCACTTCGTTCATTTTTCTTTATGATATATGAAATTAATAAATGCAATTATATGATGAAACGTCCGGAGAAATACAGCGAACTTGACAAGTATCGTGAGGTACAGAAAATTGTGGACAAGATGCGTAAGAATTCCAGGACTACCACAAAGGTTTATGGAAAGGAAAATCTGCCGGAAACAGGTAATTATGTAATGTATGCCAACCATCAGGGACATTATGACGGGTTAGGAATTGTGTGCAATCATGACAGACCTCTTACTATTATTATCGACAGCAAGAGGGAACATCAGATGATTGTCAGGCAGATGCTTCCTATGGTAGGAGGACACGGCATTAATCTTAAAGACGCCAGACAGCAGATGAAGACCATGATGACTGTTACCAGGGAACTTAAAGAAGGAAAAATATATCTACTTTTCCCTGAGGGTAAGTATGGTGACAATAAGAATACCCTCCAGGATTTTAAAGCAGGTGTATTTAAGTGCGCGATGGATGCCAAAGTGCCGGTTATACCGGTGGCACTTATTGATTCCTATAAAGCAATGGATGGCAACAGCCTCAGGAAAGTGACAACACAGGTACATTACCTGAAGCCGATACCATATGAAGAATATAAAGATATGAAAAAGACAGAACTTGCTGAACTTACTAAATCAAGAATACAGGAAGCAATTAATGAGTATGCAAAGTAATTATCTGCCGGAAGTTCTCTTTTCAAATATTCCGATAATTATATAAAGAATTACTGAAAGAATAGAAAGTAAAACAATGGAAAGAAGTACCCAGTCCATTTTAAATACCTGGCTGCCGTAGATGATTAAATAACCAAGTCCTTCTTTTGCTGCAAGGAATTCACCGATGATTACACCTACAAGGGAAAGCCCAAGATTAACTTTCATGGCATTTACGATTGTCGGCAGTGATGACGGAAAGAGAAGGTAAAACAGAACATGACGTTTCTTTCCGCCGAGGGTTCGGATTAATTTTATTTTTTCCTTGTCGGTCTCTGTAAAAGAGGTATATATACTGAGCATTGCACCGAATACGGCAACGGATACGGCGGCTATAATTACCGTTTTAGTGCTATTGCCGAGCCATACAATAAGAACCGGAGCGAGAGCGGATTTTGGAAGACTGTTGAGCAATACAAGGAAAGGTTCGGCAACTTTGAAGATATTTCTGTTAAGCCACATAAGTACGGCAGCTGCAATGGCGGCAATCATAACAAATATAAAGCATATAAGTGTTTCATAAATGGTTTTCCATACATGGCGTATGAGAAAACCATTTTTTGTCAGTTCAATAAAACATTTAACAATCCGTTTTGGACTGCTGAATATAAAAGAGTCAATAATTCCCTTTTCTGCACAAATTTCCCATGCTGACACGAAGAAAACCGCCAGAAAAATACGAAGGAAATGAATTAATACTTTATGACGGAATACTGATTTCAGATAATCAGAGTGTGTTTTGATTTTATTCATTGTCGGACAACTCCTTCCACAAGATATTAAAGTAATCACGGAATGCTGCTGTATCACGACGTTTTAAGGAACTTAAATCGTTGCAGAAGTCAAGGTCAATTGCCGCTTTGAAACGTCCCGGACGTTTAGTAAGCACGTAGACACTTTCTCCTACAGAAATTGCTTCCGCAAGGTCATGGGTTACAAGTATTGCGGTTTTATGTTCTTTTTTTATGATAGAGCTTATATCGTCACATACGGTAAGTCGTGTCTGGTAATCAAGAGCTGAAAACGGTTCGTCTAAAAGGAGAATATCCGGTTCCATCATAAGTGTGCGTATAAGAGCAACTCTTTGCCGCATACCGCCTGAAAGCTCGCTTGGTCTTGAATTTTTAAAATCGAGGAGACCATATTGGGAGAGATAGTGGGTGGCAAGATTACGTGTGTCTTTTTTTCTGTGTATATCAAGCCCCAGCATAACGTTTCCGTATACACTGCGCCATTCGAAAAGATGGTCATGCTGGAGCATATATCCGATGTTACGCATTTCGTCTTTTACCGGGCGGCCATTTACGATTACTTCACCTGAAGTTGGTTCGATAAGACCGCATATTATGGACAGAAGCGTGGATTTACCACAACCGGACGGACCGACTATGGATATGAATTGTCCTTTTTTTACGGATAGATTAATATCCTGAAGGGCTTTTGTTTCTTTCTCTTTTGTAAAATAGGAATAGTTTACGTCTTTTAATTCCAAAGCCAGCATATTTTACACCTGAAAATAATATATATAATATTTTATGATTTGATATTGAAATAGTCACAAAATGATTATATAATAGATAAGACC
>OLIQ01000832.1_pt1 | contig 12397 bp, 9 predicted proteins | sample 1609631 | NCBI WGS metagenome assembly OLIQ01 (sample SAMEA4350114, study PRJEB24818) | metagenome | biome: human; feature: gut; material: faeces | place: Denmark | collected 2013-09
CTCATGCTTATGTCTTCATCGTCAGCACTATGATGTTAGAGCAGTCATCCATGAGTGTGGTCTTCAGATACCACATTTGTACTGTAACTCGCTCTGTTTTTTTTTTTTAATGATACGGCGCCCACCGAGATCTACACTATCCTCTTCGTCGGCAGCGTCGTCCTTCTTGCTGCCGCAGGCGGTCAGCACGCCCAGCAGCATTACGGCTGTGAGCAGGATTGCAAGTGCTTTTTTCATGTTTCTCTTTACCTTCTTCTTCAAAAATCGTTCTGAAAGAAATATAAAAGCGGCCATGGTGACCCACAGCCGCTCTCACGATTCCAACCAGCAACACCGCGCCGCGAAAAAATCGCGCCGCGGGTAAACTCGCAGAAATATCAGCCTGTGTGCAGCGGGCTTGAGATTTCCCGCAGAGGCAGGTCTCCTGACTTCGTTCATCGCGGCGCTGCCCTTCCCAGTTTCCCAGTGGCTACGCAGGCCGTTCCCGTACACAGTGACTGCATCGTTCCGGATTCGCACCGGATTCTCTATTCTCCGCCTCGCGGCGGCACCTCTGCGATACAATTTTACATTTTTTCAGACATAGCAGATTATAGCATTCCCCGCCGAATTGTCAATGAGGAAAGCGCGGCGTCCCTTTTACCTTTTGTGTTGATGGTAAAAACTCCGTCGATTTCACCAAAAGCGTGCCCCAGATACCTAATTTCCGAGAGGATACCTATTTTTAGGGTATCCTCTTTCCTTTGCCTGCTGGAAATTTCCAGAAGAACAGAAGAGAAGGCAACACATAATAGACAATCAGATATATGGCTTCGCCACTTCTGGAATCGCAGCTACACTAGTAAGAAGGCAGTTGTATGATAACCCTACACTTGTAAAAAACATCTATTTCACAACTGCAAAGGACATAGTAAAAGAGATACAAGGAGCATTCAGCAATATGAAATTTGAAATCTTATCGGCGGTATGGATACAATCGCACGATAGTTCTCCGCTGCAAGCAGGAAGATGAGCAGCGGCGAAAACACGATGATACCGCCCGCGCAGAGATAGATTGCGTACGGAAGTTTATGCTTCGTTCGCCTCTGAAAAGGTGAAGAAAATGCCTGCTGTCAAGAATGGTTTCAAAATTGAGATTTTTAATGTCCCGACATCGTGATCGTGGAGATGCAGCCCTATTACTTTGCTTTTTAGCTTTCTGTTTGGAATTGCTTTTCAGCCTTCTGCCTGATATAATAATGGTAGCATAACGCGAGAAGCTTATCGATAGGATCGGGTGTATTTATGTGAACGCCAAGACCTGATCGGACAAAGAAAGGGTGGGGAGAATGTTATGTCAGAGATAATGTGGCACATCTGCATTTCGAGCATCTACACCCGTGACCGAGTAGAATGCTTTCTACGATGGGAACGCTTTCATTGCGATTGTGGTCGGAATTCATTGATACTGTTATCTTTTTGAGCTTTGCTTATGGCTGGATACAAATGTTAAGGGAGATATTGATATGGCATTTTTAAATGAAAACGAATGGATACGCCTCAATGAGATCGCATACAATATTTCATTTATCTATACAGTAGAGGAAATGCAGCATGAAATTCTCAACCGATGGCTTCCTTTTTTGATTTCGTATGATAGCGCAATTTTTGCCCGAATCTCTACTGCGGAGAATGGATCCTATCAGTTTCAGGCCCCAGCGGCTTTTCATCTGCCTCAGCAGGCTGTCGATGTCTGGATGCAGGAAAGCCTGAATTCAGATGCTTTTCGCTGGGCGCTGTATACCTGTAAAGGCGGTGCTTTTCGGGAATCTATGGCATCTTCGGATGAACAGGTGAATAGCAGCGGAATCTACCAGAACTTCTATCTGCCCAATCGCTTGGCATATTCCGTCGGCCTTTCCATCTCCTTTCGAGAAGAACCGGTCGGCTTATTGAAATTGTACCGGCAAGCTGATAAGCCTCCGTTTAGCGAACGGGATATGTTTGTATTGGAGCAGTTGCACAAGCACTTTGCATACCGTTTAGTATATGAAGCAAAAAAGGGAGACACCCGCTATTTTTACGCAAAAGGATATCATGAAAAGTTGTGCAGCCAGTACGGCTTGACCAGTCGAGAAGGGGAAATGTTAGATTTGGCCGTACACGGGCTGTCCAATGAAGATATCGCTCAAAAAATGAATATCAGTATCCATACGGTAAAAAAACATTTCCACAGCATATATACCAAAATGAATGTGCGTAACCGGGTACAGATGATCCAGAGTCTTCCCGTATCAACCAACAAGATCGATTTTGATGCGCTATAAATAAAACTCGGGAAAAATGTACCGCCTGCATTGGCTAAACTGCATTATCCTTTGGTAGTATATAAAGATTCGTTGGTCTTACATCGGGACACAGAAGGCTTGTCCAAATAATATACAGACTACATAAAATGGAACTGGCGCTGAATTTTAACGCCGGTTCCATTTTGCTATATTTGGGGTACAAAAGTTAGGGGATGCATATGAAACGAAGCGATATTTGGTGGGCAGTTGCTTATGGGTTGTTGGCTGTGTTCACGGTACTCTTTTGCGTCACAGGAGGCTTTGCCAAGGTCAATACAGCGTATCCTTATCTGGCAGGTTTTGCGCAATTCGCTGTCTATGCTACGGCGGGTGAGTTGCTCTCCGGACGTCTGTTGGAGGGAACTTGGCAGATCAACCGGGCGACTTGGTTCAAAAGCCTGAGTTGGGGAATAGGAGGCGTCCTTGTCACGCTGGCCTTTACCGTGTTCAGCCAAGGTACCCGGCAAGCCATGGCAGCAGGTCTTCTTCCGGGATATGGAAATGCTCTGGCACAGGCCTTTTTTACCAGCGTTACCAATAATCTGTTTTTTGCTCCTATTCATTCCGCTCTGATGCGAGTATGTGGAAATTATGCTGAAATCCGCTTTTTGGCGGGACAGCATATCACTCCACGCCAAGCGGTGGACTCTGTAGATTGGGGAGAATTGATCGATTTTACTCTGTTTAAAACGATTCCTCTCTTTTGGATCCCCGTCAATACCGTGGGATTTCTTCTTCCGCAAGAATATCGTATCGTATTTGCAGCGGTGCTTTCCTTGGCATTTGGAATATTGATGACTGTTCTCAAATTAAGGGAACGGAAGAATCGGAGTAGAAAGGAGTTACCTATATGATTCAAATTTCAGATAACACTCAGCAGATCCAACCCTCCAAGATTCGAAAAATGTTCAATAAGGCGCTGGAGTACGATCATGTAATTAGTTTTACACTGGGAGAGCCGGATTTTACTGCCTCGTCGAACGTAGTGGAGGCTGGGTGCAGGGCCATTCGGGAAGGAAAGACCAAGTATTCAGAAAATGCAGGGCTGCTGGCTCTGCGCCAGGCGATTGCAGAGTATCTCCATCGCACAGAGGGACTCTCTTACGATCCTGCAAGCCAAATTGTGGTGACGCCTGGAGCCATGGGAGCCTTGTTTTTGGCGCTGAAAGTGCTGCTGAATTCTGGGGATGAGGTTATCGTCAACGAACCCTGCTGGACTAATTATGTCCAACAGATCCGGATGTGCGGCGGCGTGCCGGTGTCGGTGAAAACCAACGCACAACGGGGATTTGATTTGGATGTATCCGCTATTGCCGAAGCTGTTACCGATAAGACAAAGGCCATTATTCTAAACAGCCCATGCAACCCCACAGGAGCTGTAGCCAGCACTGAAACGCTGCTCCAACTGGCCGAATTGGCCCAGAAGCAGGACTTGGTGATCTTGGCTGATGAGGTGTATAAGCACATCCTCTTTGATGGAAGGACTTATACAAGCTTTGCTGCTCTGCCTGGAATGAAAGAACGGACCCTGGTTATTGATAGCCTTTCCAAAACCTATGCGATGACCGGTTGGCGTATCGGTTATGCTGCCGGACCGGAAAATGTGATCCGGAATATGGTCAAGCTGCAGGAAAATGTCAGTGCTTGTGCGGCCACTCCCTGCCAGGTCGCGGCTATTGAAGCTTTGGAAGGTCCACAAGACCACTTGAAGTATATGGTGGAGCAGTACCGCCTGCGCCGTGACTATGTGATGAAGCGGATATCTGAGATCCCTGGTTTGTCCTGCCATGCTCCGGCTGGGACTTTCTACGCATTTATTGACATCAGTCAACTGGGTATGCCTTGTGAAGAATTTGCCATGAAGCTGCTGGAAGAACGACAGGTGGTAGTGGTACCCGGTACGGCCTTTGGCGAATTTGGCGAGGGATATATCCGTCTGTCCTATGCGACATCCATGCAGTGCCTGGAGCAGGGGCTGCAGGAGCTGGAGGAGTTTGTCAGATCCCATGAGACTGAGGGGGACCCCGCATGAGTATGATCAACGGCACCCGCTTATATGATCATTTGACCCAACTTGGGCGAATCGGTTTTGTGCCGAAAGAAGGAACCACACGATTGCCGTATACCCCTGCCTATGACGAAGGACGAATCTATGTTCAACAGTGCATGGAACAGGCAGGACTTCAGACATCCGTCGATCCTGTAGGGAATCTGATCGGTACGCTTCCCGGTCAGGGAGAGATCATTTGCATTGGATCCCACATCGATACGGTGCCGGGGGGCGGGATTTACGACGGAACCTATGGTGTGTTGTCCGGAATCGAGTGTGTGCAGCGCCTTAAGGAGTTGGGATATCAAAATCGGCATCCCATCCAGGTGATTGCATTTACCGAGGAGGAAGGCAATGTCATTGGCGGAACTTTTGGAAGTAAGGCATTTACCGGCGGAGAGATTGATGAAGCTATGCGGCCAAATCTGGCCCTCCACGGACTTACAATGGAGCAGGTCGGCGCCTGCCGAAGAGATCTGACCCAATATCAGTGTTACTTGGAGTTACATATTGAGCAGGGCGGGTTATTAGAAGCTGAAAAGATGCAAATAGGCGTAGTTGATGGTATTGTGGGCATCGTGCGCTATCGCATGACGGTTTCCGGCTGTGCCAATCATGCAGGCAGCACACCCATGCATCTGCGGGATGACGCGCTGGTGAAAGCCTGCCGGATCATTACCCAGCTTATGGAACGGACTGAGGCCGCTTCGCCGGATATGGTCTGCACTGTAGGAACCCTTCAGGTGTTCCCAGGAGCGGTCAATGTGATTCCGGGCAAGGTGGAGTTTATTGTGGAACTGCGCAACCCAACGATGGAGCCCATGGATCAGGTCATTGACTCCGTGCTGAAAGAGCACCCGGAGCTGGTAGGCGAAGAATATATTCGCCAGTCGCCTACCCAGTGCAGTTCTAAGCTGATAAAGCTGAGCGAGACACTGTGCCGCAACCGCGGTATCCGTTTTCGCAGAATGTTCAGCGGTGCAGGACACGATCTGATGAATTGGGGAAAAGCGGTCCCCTCCATGCTTCTGTTCATTCCCAGCAAAGACGGGATTAGCCACTCTATCCGAGAATACAGCGCTCCTGAGGACTTGTACCAGGGAGCTGAGCTGCTGATGGAGATGGTTCAGGCTTTGGACCAAGAGGAGGGAAAATTGTGAAGATCAAAATCATCAATCCCAATACGACGCAATCCATGACTGAAAGTATAGAAAATTTAGCACGTCGAGTGGCACGCAGCGACACTCAGGTTTGGGCGGTTACTCCGGCATCCGGGCCGGACAGCATCGAATGTTATGTGGATGAGTATTTGGCTGTTCCGGGGGTCCTGAAAGAAGTGATCCGGGGAGACCGAGAGGAAGGCGCCGATGCATTTATCATCGCCTGCTTTGGTGACCCTGGGCTTCAGGCAGCCAGAGAGGTCACCTCCAAGCCTGTGCTGGGTATCTGTGAGTCGGCCATTGCTGCTGCCAAATTTATAGCGCCGTACTTTTCTATCGTATCGGTGTTGGATCGGTCCCGCAAGGTTACAGAGGATGTGGTGTCCAACTATGGAGCGGAAAAGTTTTGCCGTTCTATCCGATCCACAGGTTTGAGCGTGCTGGAATTTGGCAGGGACCCCAAGAAGGGATTGGAAGCGTTAGCCTATCAGGGAAAGTTAGCCGTGCAGCAGGACGGCGCCGAATGTATTTTGCTGGGGTGCGCTGGTTTCGTGGACTTTGTTGAGGACCTGTCCGCCCAGCTGGGCGTTCCCGTGTTGGATGGGGTAATGCCAGCAGTTAAATTTGCGGAAGCCATGGTAGATATGGGGCTGCGTACCAGCAAGGTGTCTACTTGGGGCTTCCCAGAGCAGAAGAATATCGTAGGCTTTCCCATGTTTACCAAACAAGAATTGATATTTTAGGAGATGACAGTATGCGTACCTTGATTAAAGGAGGCACAATCGTAACCGCAGAACAAGAGTATGTGGGGGATATCCTGGTGGAGGGCGATGTGATCCGCGCAATGGGGACACATTTGGACGAAGCTGCAGATCGTGTGATAGACGCCAAAGGTAAATATGTGTTTCCGGGAGGCGTAGACCAGCACACCCACTTTTCCGCCCTGTGTAATGTCGGCAACCGTGACACCGCCGGATATGAGACGACCGACTCTGCTATTGTAGGCGGCACGACCACCATTGTGGACTTTGCTCCGCAGGATCCGGATCGCGGACTGCTGGATTCCATTGATTATCGAATCAATGTGCGGGCGAAGGATAAGTCTTGTGTGGATTTTGCACTGCATTCCATGGTGACATATATTATGGACAGTATCTTTGATGAGATCGAAGAATTTCCTCGGAGAGGCATTTCCAGCATCAAGATTTTTATGGCCTACAACGGCTCTCCGCTTCATGTAGATGACGGTACTTTCTTCCGTATTCTGGAGAAGAGCCGACAGGTTGGCGCTACGGTATTTGTGCACGCAGAGAATGGAGAGATCCTGAATTTCCTCCGCAGCGAGTGTGTAAAGAAGGGCCAACTGACGCCGCATTACCATTATGTTTCCCGTCCGCCTTTTACTGAGGCGGAGGCGGTGCGCCGGGCTATTTATCTGGCTGGTCAGACCGATACGCCTCTTTATATTGCTCATATGACCTGTCGGGAAGCCATTGCCGAATTACAAAAGGCCAAGGGAACTGGCCAGCGGGTTTCCGGCGAGACTTGCACTCACTATCTGACCACCACTAAGGAAGTTCTGGATAATCCGGATTTCAATGAAGCGGCTAAGTTCGTTTGCTCCCCCGCTTTGCGGGATCGTGAGGACTGCGAGGCTCTTTGGCAGGCATTATCCGACGGACTGCTGACGGCGGTCTCATCCGACCACTGCGGTATAGATGTGGCAGAGCTCAAGCAGGCCGGCAGGAATGATTTTACTCAGATTCCAAACGGTTCCCCCGGCGCCGGCGATCGACTGCATATGGTGTGGACCGAAGGTGTATGCACGGGAAAGCTGACCCGCCAGAAATTTGTAGATGTTATTGCCACTCAGCCGGCAAAAATCAACGGTATCTATCCGAGAAAGGGAACGCTGGCGGTAGGTTCTGACGCAGATGTTGTCATTTTCGATCCCAATTATGAGGGGACAGTTCATCTGGCAGATAACCCTAACGGCGTGGACTACAACCTCTATGAGGGCCGTCGTCAGTCTGGTCGGGTGGAGACGGTTCTGCTGCGAGGCCAGGTTGTAGTGGAGAACGCCAAGTTTGTGGGCCGCTACGGCCAGGGAAAATTCATCCCTGCAAATATGTACGCATCCGGTTACGAAAACCGAAATTAACCAAGTGTGATCCGTAGTTACTCGCGCTGCCAAAACCGAAGATGTTGGGAGCGGTGGGAGGCTGGAAACCGGAGTGCGCAAAACGTTTGGTCTGTTCATGAAAATATACGGTATATCGTATGATCAGTCTCGTTCAAAGCTGATATGCCGTGTCTTGATTTTGCAAGACTTACGTTTTGCGCATCCCTGGACCGAGAAAGTGAGGAGGTGTGATTTGCAGATTCGGATAGGGCCTGTAGTTGCGGAAGCAGAGATTCCATGAAAAAAACCATAGATAATTTATAACAGGAGGCTTGTTATATGGATACTACATATGGAGTGTTGTGTCTCATTCCCCCCATCGTGGCAATCGGATTGGCCCTGTGGACCAAACAGACGATTTTCTCTTTATTCATCGCGGTTTGGTTGGGGTCCACAATGATGAACGGCTTTAACCCTTTGGTTGGTTTTGTCAAAATTATCTCGGACTATATGATCCCCTCTCTCAGCGGAAATGCATCTTTGATTATTTTGGTTACACTCTCCGGCGGTATGATCGCCATGCTCCGTAACACTGGTGCTGCAGAGGCCTTTGCTACCAGGGTGACAAAGGTTATCAATACTGCCAAGAAGGGGCAGATCGTTACTTGCCTAAGCGCCTTCATTTTCAGCTATACGGAGCCCTGCCTCATGCTTGGTACTATCATGCGGCCCGTTACTGACATGGTGCGCATCTCTCGAGCAAAATTGGCTTATATCTTGGATTCCATGGGATGCAATTTAGCTGCGCTTTCTCCCATTAGCAGCTATGGTCCCTTTATCACGGGACTGATTGCCGCAGAGCTGTTGGCAAGCGGCGTTGAGGGCAACGAATGGGGCATCTGGTTGAATATGCTTCCGTTCAATCTGTATGGCGTATTTGCCATGATTTCTGTTTTGATCGTTGCTGCTTTCGGCTTGAACTTTGGCCCTATGTACAAGGAAGAAAAGCGGGCCAGAGAGACCGGAAAGCTGCTGGACGACGGGGTTCAGCCCTTGGTTCCAGAGGTGAAAAATGAACTGCCCGCAGATTATAAGCTTACTATGTGGAACTTTATTATCCCTATTGTTTGCCTGTTTGGTTCTCTCTTTGCCACCATTTTCTGGTCCGGCGATCTGGTTAACAACGGGTTGGTGGGATGCTTCCGCAGTGCCAACATTACACTTGCTATTTGCATCGCCTTTATGGGTGGCGCGCTGGGTGCGGGCATCATGGGTGTAAGCACCAAGCTCTTCAGCGTGACCAAGGCGTTCGATACCTTTGTCAACGGTATGGCCGAACTGATCTCGGTTCCCTTTATTCTGGTGTGCGCATGGTCCTTGGGCTCTATCGTCAAGGGTATGGGGACCAGCGAGTTTCTGATCCATATTGTGGAGCATTACCTGACTCCCGGCATGGTTCCGGCTTTGGTATTCCTGTTTGGCGCACTCATTTCGTTTTCGACCGGTTCCTCTTGGGGCGTGTGGTCTATTATGATGCCCATTGCTTTCCCGATGGCCGTCGCCTTTGATATTTCCATTCCGTTTGTTGTTGGCGCCGTGATTGGCGGTGGCCTGTTCGGCGACCAGTGCTCCCCTATCTCCGATACGACTGTGCTCTCTTCTACCGGTGCTTCCTGCAACCATATCGTCCATGTTATGACGCAGATCCCCTACGGAATTACGGTTGGTATTTCGGCTTTCGTGGGATTCCTTTTTGGCGGACTGACCGGACAGTATGTCTTGAGTATTGCGGTTACTGCTGCTATTCTGACAGTGAGCCTGATTACTCTGACTCAGCTTACCAAACGGCGTTACCCTGAGAAGGTCCACTAACTGCTTTGCCGTTGGAATAGGAGACATTTATGAAAAAGATTGATACCATTGTGGTGGCCCCGCATTTCTATACGATGGAGGGTGCCGGCGTAGGCTATCATAGTGATGCCGCTATGGCTGTAGACGGAGGCAAAATCTTGAAGGTGGGCAACCGGCCTGAGATTTTAGCGGAATATACAGCTGAGGAAATGATCACCTTGGATCATCATATGGTGCTGCCTGGTTTTATCGACGGCCATATGCATACTGCATGCAATATTATGCGCGGATTGGCCCAAGACACCAACAGTTGGATGATGTTCGGCCTCCAGCCCTTTGACAACGCGGTTAATGACGAGGAACGGGATGTGGGCAGCCGAGTGGCCATTCTGGAGGCCGTCCGGGCAGGCACTACCACACTGGGCGACTATGAATCCAAAATGGAAAATGTGTGTGCTTTCATCGATAAGGTGGGCGCCCGAGGGAATATTGCACAGACGATTCGAGCGGCTAAACGACGGGTTTATCAACCGGGCGAACTCTATGAGTTTGATGATGCCATGGGAGAGGAGAGCCTGAATCGAAACATTGATCTGTATAATAAATGGAACAACAAGGCAGGGGGACGGATTAAGATCCTGTTTGGCCCGCAAGGCGCTGACTTTGTCAGCCCGGAGATGCTGTTGCGTATCCAAAAGGCGGTCAAGGAGCGGGGTACCAAAATCCATATGCATGTGCAGCAAGGAGATCGAGAGACCTATCAGATCGTCCAGCGCTATGGCAAGCGTCCTACAGCTTTTCTGGATGAGTTGGGCTATCTGGATGAATCTCTTATTGCAGTCCATCTTACTGACTGTACAGATGAGGAAGCTGCCCTTATTGCCAAACGAGGTGCCTCAATGATCGTTAATCCGGGTTCGATCGGCATCATTGATGGCATTGTCTGCCCAAGTGTTGTTTTCCAGCAGGCGGGCGGTGTGGTGGCCTTGGGTTCCGATCAGGCTCCGGGCAACAACTGCCATAACATCATCAATGAGATGAAAAATGTTTGCCTCTTCAACAAGATCAAGTATCAGAATCCGGAAGTTATGCCCGCCTGGAAAGCCCTGCGTATGGCCACCATTGAGGGTGCCCAAGCGATTGGCTTGGGCGATACCGTAGGCTCTCTTGAGCCTGGAAAATGCGCGGACTATATTGCTATAGATCTCAGTTGTCCCTCCATGTTGCCGGTGTACACCTACCCAATGCGCAACATGGTACCTAATCTGGTTTACAGTGCCAGGGGATCCGAGGTTTCGCTGGTTGCAGTGGACGGCAAGGTCATAATGCGAGACGGCGCGTTTACCAATGTAGATGAAAAAGAGTACTTGAATGAGATATCTAAGTACCCAGATGACATCGGTCGGCGTGCAGCAGATGAGTTCTTCTCCATTGATGGGACCAATGCTCATTTTATGCGTGAGGATAAGCTGTAAGCGCCTGTTTTGGGGCCTGAGGAAGATCTCCTCAGGCCCCCTTTTTATCAAGGTGGAAAGCTGTATGGCGGTCGGATATTGTGCGGTTGAATGGTTCGTCTCCAGCCATACAATTACGAGCGCTTTGTTCAGGCGGACCACTTGGAGTTTTCTTTCGGTGGCGGGGAAGCTAACGTAGCTGTTTCGCTGGCTAACTACGGCCTTGACGCCGTCTACGTCACCAAACTGCCCGCGCATGCCATCGGACAGGCTGCGGTCAACTCTCTGCGCCGCTACGGCGTGGATACCTCTATGATCGTGCGTGGAGGCGACCGTATCGGTATCTACTATAATGAGAAAGGCGCGTCTCAGCGCGGTTCCGTTTGCATTTATGACCGGGCGCATTCTGTCATTCAGGAGTCCACTCCCTCTGACTTCGACTGGGATGTGATTTTTAAAGGCGCGGACTGGTTCCTCTTTACCGGCATCACGCCTGCGCTCGGCCCCAACATGGTGAATGCCTGCCGTGACGCCTGCAAGGCGGCGAAGGCACACGGGGTCAGGATTAGCTGCGATCTCAACTACCGCGGCAAGCTGTGGAGCCGTCAGCAGGCACGGGAGGCCATGACTGATCTGTGTCAGTACGTGGACGTATGCATTTCCAACGAGGAGGATGCCAAGGATGTGTTCGGCATTGAGGCGGAGGCGACCGATATCTATGCCGGCGAGATCAACCGCGAGGGCTACAAGTCCGTTGCAAGACAGCTTGCTGATCGGTTTGGCTTTGAAAAGGTCGCTATCACGCTGCGCGAGTCCCGCTCGGCGTCCGACAACGGTTGGAGCGCCATGCTGTTTGACGCTGTCGGCGATGAATACCATTCCTCCAAAAAATATGACTTGCATATCGTTGACCGCGTGGGTGGCGGCGACAGCTTCGGCGGCGGTCTGATTTACGCCCTGCTCGCCGGTAAGGGCAATCAGCGGGCTGCGGAATTTGCCGTGGCGGCCTCCGCGCTCAAGCATACCGTCGAGGGCGATTATAACATGGTTACAGCGGCCGAGGTGGAAAAGTTGGCCGACGGCGATGGTTCCGGCCGCATCCAGCGCTGAATTGATTTTTAAAATATTCCCTGAATTTATAAAGTGTCATTGTAAGCTGCTGATCACTTCAAGATAGGGACTCTTGCGATTCTTCACCTTTCTTTCCTGAATACGGCATTGTTCGTTGGTGAAAGGGACTGATACCCTGCCAAAGCGACGAACAATGCCAAGGGAGCGCAATATTGGCAGACGAATAATAAGACCACGCAGCCCAGCGGGGCCGCGGTGCCAGAGGAAGCGGACGCACGCCAGAGGCGTGCATTCGCTTCCTCTGGCTTTTCTTTGCCCAAATGTGAGGGAGCAGGGGGATGCGGCGGGGAGGAGGAAGAGGG
>OLIQ01000854.1_pt1 | contig 12106 bp, 12 predicted proteins | sample 1609631 | NCBI WGS metagenome assembly OLIQ01 (sample SAMEA4350114, study PRJEB24818) | metagenome | biome: human; feature: gut; material: faeces | place: Denmark | collected 2013-09
CTGCTTCTGGTTCTCGTTGTGGGCAAGCCATCGAGCTTGCCCACAACGAGAACCAGAAGCAGGTCGAGCTCATCAACCGCATGGTCGCCGAGATCGGCAAGCCCAAGTTCGACTACCCGCACGCGAGCTTCAATCAGGAGCTGTTCGACAAGATCGTCGAAAACTTCATGGACGAGGCCAAGGCCGCGATGGATACCGACGACAAGAACGTCCGCGAGGCCCGCTGGAACGAGATGATCGAGCACTGGCACGAGAAGTTCCTCGAGGAGTATCCCGATATGGATCAGTTCCTCGACGAAATCACCTATAAGTTCCAGAAGAAGATCGTCAAGGCGTGGCTGCTCGAAGGCCACCGCGTCGACGGCCGCCAGAAGAACGAGATCCGTCCTCTCGCTGCCGAAGTCGGCGTCCTGCCCCGCGTCCACGGCTCGGGCCTGTTCACCCGCGGCCAGACGCAGGTGCTCTCCGTTTGTACGCTTGACACGCTTTCCGCCGCCCAGAAGCTCGACACCATCTGGGAAGAGACCGAAAAGCGCTATATGCACCACTATAACTTCCCCGGCTACTCCGTCGGCGAGGCCAAGCCCTCCCGCAGCCCCGGCCGCCGCGAGATCGGCCACGGCGCTCTCGCTGAGCGCGCGCTGCTGCCGGTCATCCCGTCTGTCGACGAGTTCCCGTATGCCATCCGCGTCGTGAGCGAGGTCGTCTCCTCCAACGGCTCGACCTCTCAGGGCTCCATCTGCGGCTCCACGCTCGCGCTGATGGACGCAGGCGTTCCCATCAAGGCGCCCGTCGCCGGTATCTCCTGCGGCCTCATTCAGGACGGCGACGACTTCACCACGTTCATCGACATTCAGGGCGTTGAGGACTTCCACGGCGAAATGGACTTCAAGGTTGCCGGTACCAAGAAGGGCATCACCGCCATCCAGATGGACCTCAAGAACGACGGCCTGACGATGGCCATCATCAAGAACGCCCTTGAGATCACCTATGACGCGCGCGTGCAGATCCTCGACCAGATCATGCTGCCCTGCATCTCCGAGCCGCGCGCCGAGGTCAGCCAGTATGCGCCCAAGATGATCACCATGCACATCGACCCCGAGCGCATCCGCGAGGTCATCGGTAAGGGCGGCAGCGTCATCCAGAAGATCGTTGCCGATACCGGCGCCAAGGTCGACATCGACGACGACGGCACCATCCACATCGCCTCCGCCAACGCCGCCGCGTGCGACGCTGCGAAGAAGTGCATCGACGATATCGTCTTCGTGCCCGAGGTCGGCAAGCTCTACTATGGCCGCGTCGTGCGCCTGATGCAGTTCGGCGCGTTCGTCGAGATCGCCCCGGGCAAGGACGGCCTTGTCCACATCTCCAAGCTCGACCGCAAGCGCGTCGAGAAGGTCGAGGATGTCGTCACCGTCGGCGATATGATCTGGGTCAAGTTCATGGAGATCGACGAGAAGGGCCGCTGGAACCTCTCCCGCAAGGACGCCCTCATCGAGATCGAAGCCCAGCAGGCCGCCGCAAAGGCCGCCGAGCAGCAGTAATTCGGCTTCCTAAAGATGATAAAAAAGCAGCGCCAACCGGCGCTGCTTTTTTTGCGCTTGCGGGGCAACGGGCGGCATGGTATGCTGGATGTGGAAAAGTTGAAAGCGTTACGGGGAGGAAACTTGCCCTATGAGAAGCGATAGTGTGTTTGTCGAGGCGGCCAAAGAGGATGTGCCGGAGATCATTGCCCTGCGGCATCAAATTTGGGGCACTACTTACAGAGGAATCTACCCCGATGATATGATCGACAACTTTGCTTGGGCGTGGCATCAGGAGAAAGAACTGCTGCGGATCAATGATCCGGCGTATTCTGTGTATCTGCTCCAAAAAGACGATCAAAATATCGGCTATTTAACGATAAGCAGAACCGACGGGATCGTCTTGCAGTCACTGTATATTCTCTCTGAATATCAGCGGCAGGGGATCGGTCGGGCGGCATTTGATTTATCAAGGCGTATTGCAGGGAACACGGGGCGAAGTTTTTTACCTGCCACTGTGTTCCCGAGAATCTGAATGCCCGAGCATTCTATGAGAAGATGGGCGGCGAGGTGATCAGGACGGACTTGGCAAACGAGGAGCCATGGCAGAACTCGGTCACCTATCGGTTTGCGGCGGCGTAAGCGAATCTGAAAGATCGACAGCTGTCGGGCTGAGAAGTAAGGGGCGGCGCCCGCAGGGTGCGGAGAATTTATGAAATATCCGGGAGGTTCTTTCGATGGACTATATCCGAATCACCGATGATAATATTGAGAAAGAGCACATCTGCTGTGCGATGTCCGGCAAGCAGGGCGTCATCAAAAAGGAGTGGCTCAAGCAGCGCTTTAAAGAGGGGCTGGTCTTCTGCCGGAGCACGGAGCGCGGCAAGTGCTTCATTGAGTATATTCCGGCGGAAAACGCGTGGGTGCCTATTCAGGCGGACGGGTATTTTTATATTGACTGTCTGTGGGTCTCCGGCTCGCTGAAAGGGCACGGATATTCCAACGATCTGCTGGAAGAGTGCATCCGGGACGCAAAGGAGCGGGGGCGAAAGGGACTGTGCATTCTCTCGTCCGAGGGGCGAAAGCGGGAGTTCCTCTCCGACCCGAAGTATCTGGCATATAAGGGATTTGCCGTTGCCGATACATCGGAATGCGGGATCAATTTGATGTACCTGCCGCTTGCACAGGATGCAGAGCCGCCGAGGTTCAAGGCCTGTGCCAAGCACCCTGCGGTGGAAGAGAGCGGCTTTGTCCTCTATTATACCGACCAGTGCCCGTTTACTTACTACTGGGTGCCGCGCGTGGAAGAGGCCGCGAGAGCGTACCGCGTGCCATTGAAGGTCATTCATATTACTGACAGGGAGCAGGCGCAGAGCGTGCCCGCTCCGGTGACGACCTACGCGCTGTTCAAGGACGGCAAATTCCTGACCCAAAGCATTCAAACGGACAAAAAATTTCTGAAGCTTGCGGGAATACAGGCGGAGCAGTGCTCGGATACAAAATAAAAGCACGGTAAGGGGCGCGGCATGGCCGCGCCCCTTTGCAAATTCCATGCGGCTATGCCGAAGCGGAAGGGAAAATAAATTTCACGGCATATTTACAGGCTGTGGGGGAATTTGGTATAATATGGCATCCGACAGGATACAAAAGACAAAAACGTGATTTTCTTCCCTGAAAGGAGAAGTGCTGTAATGCGTGATTATATCATTATGACCGATAGCTGCTGCGATCTGAGCCAGCAGGAGGTCAAAGAGCTCGAGTTGACGGTTCTGCCGCTCTCGTTCACCATCGAGGGCAAGACGCTTTTGAATACCCCTGACCACGCGGACATGTCGCCTGAGGAATTTTTCGCCAAGATCGCCGCGGGCGCGGACTGCACGACCGCCGCGGCCAACGTCGGCCAGTTCACCGACGCGATGGAAAAGGTCTTGCAGGAGGGCAAGGACATCCTCTGCGTCTGCTTTTCGAGCGCACTGTCCACAACGTATCAGTCCGCCTGCATCGCGGCGGAAGACCTGCGCGAAAAGTACCCCGAGGCGAAGATCTTAGTCATTGACTCGCTGTCCGCCTCGCGCGGGCAGGGCATGCTGCTCTATCGCGCCGTGCGCGAGCGCCGCGAGAAGAATTTGACCATCGACGAGCTGGATGCCTACGTCCGCTCCATCATCCAGAGCCAGTGCCACTGGTTCATCGTCGACGATCTGAACCACTTAAAGCGCGGCGGCCGCGTGAGCTCCACGGCGGCGCTGGTCGGCACGATGCTCGGCATCAAGCCCGTCATGCACACGGACAGCGAGGGCCGCTTGACCCCCGTGAGCAAGGCCCGCGGCACGAAGGCGGCGCTGCGCGCGCTTGTCGACAAGGTTGGCGAGATCGGCGTCGAGCCGGCGAAAAACCAGCCCATGCTCATCTGCCACGCCAATTGCCCGGAGTCCGTCGAGTACGTCAAGGGGCTGCTCAAGGAGCGCTTCGGCGTGACGGACGTGCGCGATGAGTTCATCGGCCCCGTCATCGGCGCGCACACCGGCTGCGGTACGTTGGGCCTGTTCTTTGTGGGGACTGAGCGATGAAGTGGCTGGAATTACACCTTGACACGCAGCCCGCGGGCATCGAACCCGCGACGGAGCTTTTGAGCGAGTACGGCATCGACAGCCTGATGATCGACGAGGAGGGCGACTTCAAGGACTTCCTCGAAAATAACCACCAGTACTGGGACTATGTCGACGACGAGCTGATGGAGCAGATGCACGGCAAGAGCCGCATCACGTTTTATTTGGAGGACAGCGCCGAGGGCTACAACACCCTCGCGCAGTTCCGTATCGGTCTGTCGGCCTTCAAAAAGCAGCATCCCGAGTACGCGCCGCTGATCCTCAGCATGGAAAATGTCGAAGACGCGGACTGGGAGAACAACTGGAAGCAGTTCTACAAGCCCATGGAGATCGGCGAGCGGCTGCTCGTCGTGCCGGAATGGGAGCAGGCGCAGGAGGACGGGCGCGTCAAGCTTGTCTTAAATCCCGGATTGACGTTCGGCACCGGCAGCCACGCCACGACGCGGCTGTGCTTACAGGCGCTTGAGCAGCATATCCACGGCGGGGAAAAGGTTTTAGACCTTGGCTGCGGCAGCGGCATTCTGTCCATCGCCGCGCTGCTGCTCGGCGCGAAGGACGCCTTTGCCTGTGATATCGACGACAAGTGCGTCGGCGTCGCGTATGAAAATGCCGCGCTCAACGGCGTCGGCAAGGAGCATTACACCGTCCGCGCAGGCGATGTGCTCAGCGACAAAAGGCTCCAGAAGGAGTTCGGCGGCGACTATGACGTGATCGTTGCAAACATCGTCGCGGACGTCATCATTGCGCTCGCCCCGCAGGTGGGGAAGCTCCTCAAAAAGGGTGGCATTTTCCTCTGCTCGGGCATCATCGACGACCGCGCCGACGAGGTAAAGGAGCAGCTTATCGCTGCCGGATGGCAGATCGAAGAAACTCGCAGCAGCGAGGGGTGGTTTTCTTATCTTTGCAGATAAGAGGAGGCTTTTCACGCTGCGCGTGGATGGGGAATAGCAGTGCCGATGGCACTGCACGGATAAAGGGGGCCATTCTCTCACGTGAGAGAATGGCCCCCTTACACCCCCAAGAGAACGCAAGGGGCTCTGCCCCTTGACCCCGCCATTGCGAGCTTGGGGCTTGAAGAGCTGAGGTGCTTGCCGAATCGGGTGCCTGCCAAGTGGTGCTGCTAAACGATTTGGGTTACTCCTATTACCCGCTGCCGCTCTGCCTGCGATTCGGCGGCCTAACGCAATTTCCGGCTACTTCAGATTTGTGCAAACCTGCTTTTGCCTGCCGAGGCGGCATTGCTGCGCTCGCCGCGGGTTAGTTGGCGGATTCCATGTAGATTTCTTCGGTTTTCTGCTGAGCGGTGGTGAGCAGGTCTTTTGCGCTGCCAAGGTTTTGCTTTTCCATTTGTTCCAGTGCGTCGGTGATGGCGTTGAACGGCAGATGGTACATCTTTTCGTAGTTCATAGTATAGTCCTCCTATCGCAATACAAATGTAATACTTTTATATTACACATATTTGGACAAAAATGCAATACACTTGTCATATGAAATGTATTGCAGGTGAGACTATGGCTTTTAAAATTCCAAGCGTGCCGCCGACGACCAACAAATCGGTGCGTTTTCCAAATGATATGATCGAAGAGATCGAGAACGCGATCCGCGGCAAGGACTGCACATTCTCGGCATTCGTCGTCGCAGCTGTCCGAGCTGCACTTGACGACTTAAAAGAACAAGAAAACGACCGCTGATGCGGTCATTTCTTTGTATGCGGCGAGCGCAGCAATGCCGCATTCGGCAAGCAGTCTGCCGCCAAGCAATCGTCACTCGCGCCTCACGATAGTAAGGCGCGGTTGCAAGCGGTCACGACTCGCAGGGGTTCATGGCGAAGCCATGTACACCGCACCAACACTGCGCAGCGCGTGCAGTCATTCAAGCGCCCGACTGCCAATGTCGGGGGTCGAGGGGGACTCCCCTCGCGTTCTCTTGGGGGTTCAAGGGGGCCATTCTCTCACGTGAGAGAATGGCCCCCTTTGCCCGTTCCCCTGCACGGTGCAGGGAATAAAGACGAAGCGCCTTCGGCGCTGCTCCCCCTTCCGCGCCCGCCGGGTGCCCAAAACCGCGCTCGCGCGCTTATGTTGCAAGCGCGGAACCACGTTCCGCTTTAAAAAGCGGCAGGAACGCGCTGCATTCCCACCCCTCCTCCCAGCGGCGCAGGACACCTTCTCCGTCATTTACCTCGAAGGTAAAAACGACCGCATCCTCCGTCTGCGCGCTTACGCGGTAGGTAAGCGTCACCGCCGTCATCTGCCATGGGGCGGAGCGCGCCATCGCCGCGCGGCAGGTCTTTGCGGCATCTGGCAGCAATTTCTGCTCGCAGCGGGCAAAATAGGCATCAGCGAGTGCGCGGTAATAGCGGTCGAAGCGCTTCTCGCGCCGGCTCTCCCCTTTTGTCTGCGGCAGCGTCAAGCGGGCGGTCAGGACGGTGATGTCCTCCCACTGCCAGCTTTTTTCCTGGGCAAAATCTTCTCCCAGCGTCAAACGCGGATGCTCCTTCATGCGCTTCCTCCCCGTTTTTTCATTTGGGGCAGTCTATGCCGCTGCGGCCAAAGCGGTGCGGCGCGAGAAAATGCGGGCGCGGCACTTTACTAATTTTGCACTCTCTGCTAAACTATATGGGATATTTGCAGAAAGGAAGGCGACGGGCATGGACAGCTACGAAGCTCTCGCCGCGTCCTACGACGAGCTGACCGAGGACGTGGAATACGAAAAGCGCGCGGACTTTGTCGAAAAGCTCTTTCTGCGCGCAAAGCGCCCTGTCAAGTCGCTGCTCGACCTCGCCTGCGGCACGGGTACGATGACCGTGCTCTTCGCCCGACGCGGCTACACGGTCACTGGCGTCGACTACTCGCCCGAAATGCTCGCGCAGGCACAGCAGAAGCTCGCCACGCTCGATCCCCCGCCGCTGCTTTTGTGCCAGTCGATGCCGCAGCTGCGACTGCTTGACAGCGTCGACGCCGCGATCTGCTGCCTCGACAGCATCAACTATTTGACGCGTCCGCGCGACGTGCAGCGCACATTCAACCGCCTGCATGACGCCATCGCCCCCGGCGGGTCGCTGGTGTTCGACATCCACGCCGTCTCGAAAATGGAAAAACTCGACGGCGAGGTGCTGCTCGACGAGCGCGAGGACGTGTTCTGCCTCTGGCGCACGCGCTACCGCAAAAGCGTCAAAATGCTCGACTACGAGGTCGACCTCTTCCGCCTCCAGCCGGATGGCGCGTGGGAGCGCGACTTTGAAGAGCACCACCAGCGCGCCTACACGGTCGAAGAATTGACCGCGTGGCTCGAAGAGGCCGGTTTCACGGCCATCCGCACGCATGGCGAGCTCAAGCTGCGCCGCGCGAACGAGCGCGACGACCGCATTTACTTCAGTTGTATCAGAAAGTGAGGAACCATATATGGAAGCACAGAAGGACTGTCTGGTCCGCGCCATCTCGAAAGATGGCTTTGTCAACGCTGTCGCGGTCTACACGCGCGGTCTGACCGAGCGCGCCCGCCAGATCCACCACACCTCCCCTGTCGCCACGGCGGCGCTTGGCCGCGCGCTCGCGGCCTGTTCGATGATGGGCAACGCCCTCAAGGATAACGGCGCGAGCGTCACGATGCAGATCAAGGGCGACGGCCCGCTCGGCACCATCCTGACCGTTTCGGACTCTGAGGGCAATGTGCGCGGCTACGTGCAGAACCCCGCCGTCGATCTCGCCCTGCGCGAGGACGGCAAGCTGGACGTCGGCACCGCCGTCGGCCACAGCGGCACGCTGACGGTCATCAAGGACCTCAACATGCGCGAGCCCTACGTCGGCACGGTCGACCTGCTTGGCGGCGAGATCGCCGAGGACGTGGCCGCCTACTATGTCGAATCTGAGCAGGTGCCGTCGGCCTGCGGTCTGGGCGTTCTCATCGACCGCGACCGCAGCGTGCTCACCGCGGGCGGCTATCTCATCCAGCTCCTCCCCGGCGCGGGTGAGGACGTCATCACCAAGGTCGAGGGCGGCATCTACGCAGCTCCCAGCGTGACGAATCTCTTAAAGGAGAATCCTGATCCTGCGGTGCTGCTCAAAACGGTGCTGTCTGATTTTGACATGGAGATCCTCTCCGTCGATCCGATCGAATACCGCTGCTACTGCTCGCGCGAGCGCACGGAGCGCGCGCTGCTGTCGCTGGGGTCAAAGGAGCTTGAAAAGATCGTGGACGAGCAGGGCTCTGCTGAACTCACCTGCCAGTTCTGTGACAGGGTGCAGAACTTTACCAAAGAGAATCTGACCGCCATGATCGCCGATCTGAAAAAGCAGGGAAAGTAATGCATTTCCCTTTTTAAAAAATTTTTTGAAAAAATCAAAAAATAAGGTTGACACGGCAGGGGTTATTCTGTATAATAACCCTTGTCGTTCGCCGAAACGATTATTTCGAGTGGGGAGCATAGCTCAGCTGGGAGAGCATCTGCCTTACAAGCAGAGGGTCACAGGTTCGAGCCCTGTTGTTCCCACCATAAATTCGGCCAGGTAGTTCAGCTGGTTAGAACGCCGGCCTGTCACGCCGGAGGTCGAGGGTTCGAACCCCTTCCTGGTCGCCATTCATCAGGCTGCAATAGCGGCTTGATATGCCTCGGTAGCTCAGTTGGTAGAGCAGCGGACTGAAAATCCGCGTGTCGCCAGTTCGATTCTGGCCTGAGGCACCATTTGCGGGCGTAGCTCATCTGGTAGAGCGCCACCTTGCCAAGGTGGAGGTAGCGAGTTCGAGCCTCGTCGCCCGCTCCACAAATGAAAAAGGAGCAAACATTTTGCTCCTTTTTCTATACGGTGACATAGCCAAGTGGTAAGGCAAGGGTCTGCAAAACCCTCATTCCCCAGTTCAAATCTGGGTGTCACCTCCAGAAGTTAGGATTTCAAGCAGAAATGTTTGGAATCCTTTCTTTTTATATTAAATTAGTCGCATTTTTGTGTTTTCAAATCCCGGCTTTCTCTGAAAATTGCCCGAAATCTCCGTTTAGGGGAAAGGGTCTGCTCTTTGGAGGATGCTATGAGAATGGTCAAAATGAAGCCGAAATCGATGGATTTGGAAACCGCGATGCAAAAATTCTTACTGGTCAAGGAATCACAGCACGCAGGCGAAGAAACGATGAAGGACTACCGAAATTGCCTCGCTCGGTTCTTAGCCGACAGCCACAACAGCTTAGACTATCCCCTGCTTGAAAGCGATGTGCCGACATTTTTTGCCGAAATCCCCGACACCTCCCCTGCCCGCTATAATAAACCGTTCCAGACCATCAACGCATTTCTGAATTAGGCGCTTGAGCAAGAACTCATCGGGAAGAATCCCATCAAGGTTCATAAGCTCCATAAGCGGCGGGACGATGGAAACATCAAACCTCTCCCCGTGGACAAGCTGCAAGCCTTTCTTGCTTCACTGGACGAGTCTACCTACACAGGTCTCAGGGATTATGTGATTTGTATGCAGTGTTCATCAACGAAGGAATCCCGCAGACGGAGCGCCTGGCGAAACTCAACGCCATTGCCACCAGTCAGATGAAGGTGCTGACGGAGGATCACAGAATGCTGCAGTTCGATGAGGCGAAAGAAACAGAATCATAAAAATAAAAAATCCCGTGCAATAAATCGTCCTTTCCGTGCATTACACGGATGACAGGAGAAAAAAGCCCATGCTCAGTATGCTGATGACAACCGAATATGCGCCGGCGGAGGAGCGCCGCGAACTGCAGCGATTGCTCATCCGCGTTGCCGGTGGTGACCGTGACGCTTTGGCGGAGCTGTATCAGCGCACGCGCGCGGCAGTGTACGGCTTAGCACTTTCCTACCTCAAAAACGCGCACGACGCGCAGGACCTGACGCAGGACGTCTATGTGCAGGTGTGGGACTGCGCGGCACAGTACCGCCCCACCGGCTCGCCGATGGGGTGGCTTCTGACCGTATGCCGCAACCTCTGTCTGATGCGCCTGCGGCGCGAAGAACGTCACGCCGCACTCAGCAAAGAGGAATGGGACGCCATTCCCGCGCAGGAGTGCGGTTTGGATGCCGACGAGCGCGCACTGCTGCAAGGCGCGTTGGCAAGACTCGCTGATGAGGAGCGGCGCATTGTGCTGCTTCACGCGGTCACGGGCATGAAGCACCGGGAGATCGCGGCACTGCTGGAGCTGCCGCTTCCTACCGTCCTGTCGAAATATCACAGGGCATTGAAAAAGATGCGAATTTTTCTGGAAGGAGATGACGCCCGATGACCAACGAAAAAATGGAGCAGCGTCTGGCCGCGGCGGTCGAAAAGACCGCGCCAAACGATGCGAACGGCGTTCTCTCTCGCTGCGAAGAGCGGAAAGGAACGGTAATTCCCATGACAACAAAGAAAACGACGAAGAGAAGATGGACATCACTCATTGCCGCCTGCCTTGCGGTGATGCTGCTCGGCGGAGGGCTGTTCTACCAGCGGGCAAACGCGGTGGCCTCCGTGGTGTCGCTGGACGTGAACCCGAGCATCGAGCTGAAAGTGAATCGAAGCGAAAAGGTGCTCGTCTGTACGCCGCTCAACGAGGACGCGAAAGCTATCCTTGCGGATATGGGCAACGGCGCGGATCTCAAGGGCGCGAAGCTCGATGTGGCGGTGAACGCCATCGTGGGGAGCCTCGTGCGAAACGGCTATCTCGACAGCATGTCCTCCGCCATCATGATCTCGGTGGAGGACAAGGATACCGCCCGTGCGGAAAAGCTCCAGCGTGAGCTGACCAGCGCCGTGGACGGCGTTTTGCAGACAAGCGAATCGCGGGCGTCCGTCCTGACACAGACGCTTACGCAGGACGCGGGACTTACGCAGCAGGCGCGGGAAAACAGCATTTCCACCGGAAAGGCGGCGCTGGTGAACCGTGTGCTTGCACTCAACGCCACGCTGAAGTTTGACGCGCTGGCAAAGCTCTCGGTCGAAGAGCTCAAGGACCTCGCCGAAGCGGGCGCACCTGCCATGCCGATCGGTGTGGATGCAGCCCGTACCGCTGCGGAGGAGTATGCCGGAACGACGGCGGTGGATTCCGTTACGGCGGAGGTCGATCCCGAACTCGACGAATCCCCTGCTCACTACGAAGTAGAGCTGCAAACGGCATGGGGCGAGTTCGAGTATCTGGTGGACGCCTATACCGGCAAGGTGCTCAGCGGGCAGAAGGACTTGCTGACCGTCGCTCCCACGCCGAATGAGCCGGCAAAGCCCTCCGCGCCGTCCGGCGGCGCGGACATCGGCCATGCCAAGGCGAAGTCCATCGCCCTGAACCACGCGGGCGTGAGCGAAAATAAAGCGTATGACATGGAGATCGAACTGGACGACGAGGACGGCACGCTCGTCTACGAAGTCGAGTTCAAGTCCGGCAATATGGAATATGACTACGAGATCGACGCGGCCTCCGGTGCGATCCTCAAGCACGAAGCGGAGTTGGAAGACTGATACGATTATCAAGGATCGATTTAGAAAAATATCCGAATGGAAGCCGCCTGACAGAAGTTAGGATTTCAAGCAGAAATGTTTGGAATCCTTTCTTTTTATATTAAATTAGTCGCATTTTTGTGTTTTTCAAATCCCGGTTTTCTCTGAAAATCGCCCGAAATCTCCGTTTAGGGGAAAGGGTCTGCATTTTTTGCTCTGTTTTCCCTTTGATTTTCCCTTTACAGCAAATCGATCAAGGCCTGTGCTGCTTGGCACAGGCCTTGTTTGTTTTCTTCAGAATACCGCCGTCAGCAGCATGTAGTAGCCGCAGGCGATGAGGACGGTGAGCAGAAACAGCGGCAGGAGCTTTTTGACCGTGGCGAAAAATGTGACGCCGAAATAGTCTGAGATGATCGCCGTGCAGATGTGCGTGGGACTCAGCTGGCTCGAGGCGAAGCTGACGTTCATCAGCAGCGCCAGCAGAAATGCGCCGCCGTCAGGAATCATGGTGTAGGCCAGCGGGATAAAGGCCGCTGCCGCGGCGCTTGAGCC
>OLIQ01000869.1_pt1 | contig 12011 bp, 15 predicted proteins | sample 1609631 | NCBI WGS metagenome assembly OLIQ01 (sample SAMEA4350114, study PRJEB24818) | metagenome | biome: human; feature: gut; material: faeces | place: Denmark | collected 2013-09
ATTTGGGTGTATCGGTCAGCGTGGTTGTGTCCGCAAAAAATGTGTTGGAAAAAGACTTTGAGGCAATCGTAAAGCAGATGATCGCTGATAAACTTGATGAAGATGTTTTTGTGCGCCGAGGTCAGAAGATTGAGTTAAGCGCGTGGTGGAAAACAAAATAAAAACGGATACTTTTTGCCTAATAATAAAAGAAAGGTAAATTATTATTGGGGAAAAAGTATCTGTTTTTATGATGGCATTTTCGATTTATCCACCATACTTATTTTTCAAATAACTATGAAAGAAAAAGAGAAATAAACCCCGCCTACCGTGTGCGAGCACACGGAATAGGCGGGCTTTCCATTTCTCTTTACATCGACAAGGCAATGCCTTGTCGATGATATTATTTTGGAGTAAAAAGGAGATATCCCTATGAACATAGATATGACGAACCTTTACAGATCACGCGGAATGATGCCTAATCGCTATTGGTATCAACTGAACGGGCAATCCGCACAAGCAAATTGGTTGGAGCAACGCAAGGAAATGTATGCCCGCATTCAGGGGCAGGAAGACGGCGGACAGGCCGAAGAGATCATCCCGCAGATTATCTTTACAAGCGAGGTGAAGATCAAGTGAGGATTGACGCGGATCGCAAACGCAAGAAGAAAAAGAAGCGGGAACAGTCTGTGATGGAAGCAGAGATGTTCCGTTTCATTGAGAAGACTATGTAGGCGACGGTCGATGAAGCGTTCAAGAAGATGTTCAAAGACTGGAAATAAGCAAAGCGGTTTTTAAGTCAAACATTTAACAGAGAATAGAAAAAGAAAAGGACTGTTAAATGTGCGACTTAAAAACCGCTTTTTTTCGTTTCTGCCGATGGGCGGGGAAAAGTGCTCCGCCCGCAGACAGACGCAAAAACCGTCTTCCGGTATGAAAGAGCCATTTCGCGGGAGTGTCGCCCACGCCCAACAGGCAAGGGGAAAGAGAAAGATTTTTCTCCCGAAATATGCCCCGCCGAGGTGTTCAGAAAAACAACTGTTTTCCTATACACTTTTGGACGGGCAAAAAAGGCTGTATTGACCGCCGAAAAAGCCCTGTTTTTGTTCAGGAAATAAAACGACCCCTTTCGTGGACACCGCCCCTTTATTCTTCGTCCTTTACATACTCGATCAGATCGGCAGGTTGGCAGTCCAAGAGGGCGCAGATTGTATCAAGAGTTTTCCAAGAAACAAGTTCTCCGTGCCGTAATTGCTGTAAATAGGATTGCCCGATCAACTTTTCTTCGCGGATTTTCGTTGATGTATAACCGCGCTTTTTCAGCTCTGCGAGAATATCAATTTTGTATCGAATTGCCATTATTTGAGCCTCCTTTTCCATTGTCCTTATTATAACGCAAACAGCACTAAAAACAAGTGCTAAATCCAACAAGAAATACACTAAATATTAGTGCCAACCGTCAATAGACAACACTAATATTTGGTGCTATACTATAATCAGTTCAAGGGAAGAGGTAAGCCAAGGTCGAACGCCAACGCGACCAGATCAGAGTGGGAACGGACAAGAAAACCTCCGGTGTCGATGTGATAAACTTAATGCCACCCACCGCTCACCTACAAAATACAATCCAAAAGGAGAACAAGAAAATGAGTAAGCACGAGATTGAGAACCTGATTGAGACGATGAACAATTACGATGACCTCGCCAGCAAGGCAAAGGCCAAGGCCGACGCCATCCGCGACACGCTCAAGGGCGAAATGCTCCGCCTCGGCGCGGAAGAGCTGACCGCAGGGGCTTATATCGTGCGTTATACGAGCGTTGTTTCCAACCGCTTTGACAGCACGACCTTTAAGAGACTTTACGCCGATCTCTACAAGGACTTCACAAAGCCTGTCAGCTCCCGCCGATTCACGGTGTCCTGCTGAAAGAAATACGCTCCACGGGCAACAGAAAGCCCGTGGAGCAATCCAAAGGAGAAAGATGTAAATGAGGTACGGCTACGCAAGGTGCTCCACGAATGAGGAAAAACAGGATATCGACCGCCAAGTGCGGGAACTGAAACAGGCAGGGGCGGAACGCATCTTTTTAGAATACGAGCACGGGGACGCCGTTGTGAAGTGTCAGTTATCCTCTCTTTTGGAACAGGCACAGGCGGGCGACACAATCATTACATTGGAAGTGCCACGCCTCGCCCGCTCGACCAAGCAGTTGTGCGAGATCATCGAGACAATCCGCGTCAAGCATTTGCGGTTGGTGATCGTCGGCAGTATCACCGTAGACTGTGCCAGCGGAAAGATTGACCCGATGACAAATGCGTTTCTCCAAATGTCAGGCGTGTTTGCGGAACTGGAATTGCGGATGATTCGAGCACGTGTGAAGTCGGGAATGGCAAACGCCAAAGACAAGGGATCGAAGATCGGCAGACCGGTGCTGTCCGCAGACGATATCCCGCCGATCTTCCTACGGCACTACCCCGCATATCGCAGTAAGCAACTGAATTTGAGTGAGTTGGCGAGAGTGTGCGATATCAGCCGAACCACGGCGTATAAATATATTGATCTTTTGGAAAATTGAGAGGGAACGGAAAACCGTTCCCTCTTTTTTGACTATCCTACCTTTTTTATAGATGTAATATGGTCTAATTCAATAAACCAGTTGCCACCACCAATAGCGCAGATTGTTCCCTTTACTCTAATTACGTCGCCGTCCTGTAAAGAAGTAAGTGTGTCATAGTCACTTTGCGTTAACGAATAATCGCTATGGCTAAAACGAATACAGCCGATACCATCTTCGATGAAATGTTGGCTAATGTTGGTAACCTGTATAGTAGTTTTTACTTCTTTCCCTACATAAGTATTTGCTTTAACAGAACTCTCATCTTCGATTTTATTCAAATCCCACGACCGCATCTCAGTTCCATCGTCGAATTCTAAGATGGCGTAGCCGTTCTCAACGTATGAGTTATGCTGTCTTGCTACATTGAAAGAACGAATACCGTATAATATTACAATCACTAATAAGACAATGAAAATGGGACGCCGATAAAACGGCTTTTTATTTTTTGCTCCACAGTTGGGGCATGATTTGGCGTTGCTGGCAATATTCGCCCCACAAGTAGCACATTTTATCATTTTAGCCATAATCTAATTCCTCACTATCCTCTTTCTGTCATTAGTTTTTCTCTTTTCCTTTGGCACAGTTTATAATGGCCTTCTTCTATGTTTTACTATATAGGCAATAAATAGCCCATGCAGTTTATTAAACATTATCATATCTGCTCATATAATTCAAGTTGAATTTAATTATATAAGCGGAGTAAAGCAATGAACTATTATGAGATCGGCCAAAGAATCAGGAAAATTAGAAAGGCACACGGCCTGTCACAAGAAGAACTGGCTGAAAAGATAGGAATATCTACAACCCACATGAGCCACATTGAGACGGGCAATACAAAATTGAGCCTTCCTGTGCTTGTTTCCATTGCGTCGGTGTTAGAAGTTCAGACCGATGACCTACTATTCGAGCAAACAAACGCTTCACGTAGCAATACTTTGAACGAGATTGCGGATTCACTTGATAACTGTTCTTCGCAGGAGTTAAAAATCATTCAGGATATTGTGCGGGCGACGAAGACAGCTCTGCAAAAATACAAGTAAAGTCCTTTCTGACATTAGAATGCTATCACGCCAAAAACGCAAAAACCATTACCTGAGAGCATAGTATTTGAAATTTTTCTGAATAGGAGGGTTTTATCGTGGCAAAGGGACAAGGGCGATCTTCGGGGCAAGGGGTAAAACTGCTCTATATTCGAGATTATCTCTATACCCATGCAACGAGAGAACACCCTAAGAACGCAAAGGATATTTCCAAATACTTAGCGTCTATGGGCGTTTCTGCATCGGTGAAAACGATCTACAATGATATTTTGCGCCTGCAAATAGATTTTGGCGTTCCGATAGAATACAATCCCTCAAAGTGGGGGTATTACATCACGCAGCCGCAATTTGAGCCGTATGAACTGCGCCTTTTGGTCGATTGCGTTCAGTCAGCAAAGTTTTTGACTGAAAATATGGCGGCGCAGTTGACACAGAAGATTAAGCAGTTGGCTGACATTTATACGAAGGATTCTCTAAATCGTCAAGCGTATGTGTCGAACCGTGTTCGCAACATGAATGAGGAAGCAATGCGGGGCTTGGATTGCATTTATGAGGCGATTTCAAAGGATAGGAAGATTAGCTTCCGCTATTTCAAATACACCTCCAACAGAGATAAACCCAAGCAATATACAAAGCACAATGGCAGCGCTGTCATTACGGTCAGCCCGTATCTTGTAGTGTGGGATGGGGAGCGTCATGTTCTTGTTGCACATACCGAGCAGGAGGGGATGCCTGCAATAGCATCGATATGTGCTGACCGCGTGGAGCGGGTAAGGGTATTAGATGAGCCGAGAGAGGGCAAAGATACCATTCGTGAATCTGGCCTGTTGGAGTTTAAGTTCAGACCGTTCGGTATAGGAATGTTCAGTGAGGGGATAACAACCGTGCAACTGCTCGCTCATAATGACTGTGCGACTCATATTGTGGAAAAGTTCGGAACAGACCTTCCCATGATCCCCTATGACGCATCGCATTTTACCGTAAGCCTGCAAGTGGAATTGACGCCGTTATTCTATAATTGGCTGGCATTGTACCCAGGGAAAATAAAAGTGCTAAGCCCGCCGCAGGCTATCGAAACTATGCAGGCACTTGCAATTACGCTTGCTGATTCTTACAATGTCTTGTCCAACGAGAGACTTTTAAGCTTCCTGTTAGCGGGCATGGTGGAAGGCGAAAAGGAAATGCTGGACAATCAAAATTTGCCATTATAAAAGGGAAGATGTAAAAACATCTTCCCTTTTCTTCATAGTTGCTTCTGGATGTTAAAAGATGTTCGAAGATGCTTACAGATGCTTTAAGTTGTTCTGTAAGGTCTCGACACCTGATTGCGAAATTGCGAGATAATACCGCTGTGTGATGTGAATATGTCCGTGCCCCATTTGAGAGCACAGTAAATGCGTTGGCGTATTCATTTCCGCCATTAGTGTTCCATAGGTATGACGTAAGTAATGGTATTTGAAGTTGATGCCAAGTTTTTGCTTGATCTCCCGTGAGGGGTATTTGAATGAATTGACCGTCTGAATTGTGCCGTCAGGCAGACAATTCACTAAATCCGTTGAGGGGATTTTCTTGCCGTCCAAATCATCAATATAACGAACCTTCTGTTCTCGCACAGAAGCAAATAGTTTTTGATCGTTGTCCCGCCGTCGTGCCTTTTCCTCTAAATGCGATTTGAGCGTCGGACAAAGGTAGATTGTTCTTTTGGAATTCCGTGTTTTCGGCGAAACGAGTTTGATTAGTCCGTTCTGATACTGCATTTGCCGGTCAATGGTAATTGTTCCCGCCGTGAGATCGACGTTCGACCATTTCAGGCCGAACGTTTCATTGATACGCAATCCACAGTAGCGACCGAGCAAATACGCCGTTTCCGCATTTGTCCCCTTGAAGTATTCGTCCAAAAGTGCGAGTTCTTTTCGGCTGAACGCTACAATGGCGGTATCGTCCTCTGTTTTCATCTTCGGCATTTTTATCTTTGTGTCTTTGTTGACGCAAAGGCGGTTGTAGAGATCAACGGGGAGGTAGTTGCGGGAATATGCCTGCCCGAAAATGAGATAAAACATCTTCAAAAAACTTTCGGTGTATTGATAGGAGTATCCCTGCTCGCAGTAGAGAGCAACGAGATAGTCGTTGACTTCTGACGAGTTAATTTCATCGACATACCGCTTGCCGAACTTCTGGCAGAGATGATTATTCCATAGGCTATCCTGTTTTTGCTTTGTCCGGTAAGCACGGTCTTTGCGCCCGCTTTCGCAAAATTCCTGATAGACCTCTTTCACGCTTTTTCTAACAATCCTTATCTGTTGGGGAATTTCCTCCGCTTTCATTGCTTCGGCTCTTGCGAGAACAGCATCTCGTTTTGTTTTCATTGGATTGCCGTAAGCATCACGCACACGCTTAACATCCTTTCTTTTTCCGCAAACAGAAATAGTATAGCGGAAACCCCAACCGCCGTCTTTCAACTTGTAAATACCCGTTTCATTAGCCATAGCAAAGCCCTCCTGTGGAAGTTTTTTGGAAGACTTCCACAGCCTTGCGACTTGAATGAGAGTGAAAAGATAAATAGATAAATCCCGCAAAGCCTTGATATTCCTAAAATCCCCATAGGACGCGAAGCGGCCTGCCAGTGCGGCGAGCACCGATGGCCCGCGACGAGGCCCGTCACGGCCGCGCCCTCAAGGGCCTGCTTGAAAGATACTTCAAGTAAACCGAAACCGCAGCAATTCCGAGCTTATTGAGAGAGGAGCAGGGAAACCTGCTCCTCCCTCTTTTTCCCGTGACCGCCGCCGCGCTGAGCGAAGAAGATTCCCACCAAAACGGAGAGTAAAACGAATGAAGTCCAACAAAATGCTTATGAAACAAAACAACGCAGGCTTTACGCTGGTGAACGTGCTGATCGTGATCGCGGTCATCGCCATACTGAGTGTGGGCGCATACCCGGTATTCTCAACTCTGATCGAGAAAAGCTGGGAGGCGGCGGACATTTCCGGCGTGCGCTCGGCATTCGACCACGTTTCCGCGGAGGCGCTGATGGGGAATAAGACAGCCACCGTTACGGTCGATCTGAAGCAGAAGCAGGCGGATTGGCAGTCGATGGACCCTGTGAACATCCGCGGGATCATCCACTACAAGGGTGCGGACGACACGAACAACTGGAAAGGCGTTGCGTCGCCGGGCGGAAGCTGCGTCGTTTCCTACGAGGAAGCCGTCGGCGTGGTGCTCACATGGAGCGGCGAAGCGGCTCCCAAGCCCCAATATCCGTTTGACACCGGTGTGAAGGACTATTTTTCGCTGCTCTACAACACCAAGTTCTGGAAGGACGGCAGCCTCAATACCGATAATTTTGAGTTTGATTCCCGCTGCCCGGGCTCAAAATACATCCCCTCTCTTGAGGGGGAGCTTGAAAAGCTGAACAACAGCCTTTTGCAGCAGGAAAACTGCACCTGGGCATTTCTGGGAAATCCCTATGACGGTCAGGAAAGCAAGCGCTATCTCTTCTGGACCTCTCTCAACACGAATGAAGTCGGCAGCGGCGTGAAAATCCCCGTGATTATTCAGACCGGTGATGGGAAATACTATGTTTCCCACACCACGACCGGAGAGCGGAAAAACCAGAGCGGCACATATATTGCGGTCTCAAAGCACCTCTACAACGACCAGCAGTACAAGTCGGTCTTGAAGGCGGGAGAAAAATACGACTCCCTGACGGCCGCCTATGTCGCATATTTGCTCGCGCTTGAGGAATACGAAAAGAGCGCCCTCGATTCAAACTGACCGGCCGTGCACCCAAAAGGAAAGGCGGATAAGAATGAACGTGATGATGACGGGACGGAGACGCTGCGCGCTCGCGCTTCTGCTTGCCGCCCTCGTACTGAGCGGCTGCGGCAAAAAGGACGCGCCCGACGCGCCCGAGCAGACGGCGCAGACGGCGGCGTACAGCAACCTCAGCGACGAAGCGTCTAAGGAGCTGCTTTCAGAGCTTTTCGTGGACGCGGGGATCGCAGCGGAGCGGGCGGACAAATTCTTTGCCTGCCTTGACCAGTTCAACAGCAGCGTCAAAGCGGAATGGCTGACGGACGGCTTTGAAACGGCAGCCCCCACGGAGACAAAGTACGACCCCTATGAGATGCAGGAAATGTGGATGGAGCGGCAGGGGGACTTCCCCGGCTACAACTGCCGCATCACGGCGTATGAGCTCATGGGAGATCGCATCACCGCCGGCGAAGATCAGCCGGACACCAACGGGGAAGACTGGCTCTTCATGGACCTTGAAACGCTCAAGCGCGACCCGGACGCGCTCTGCGGAAAGAGCACGGCAGACTTCTGCGCCCTGTTCGCGCCGGTGGAGGCGGCGGACTCAACGGACTCTTCCGTGCAGGCGGAGACCCTGCGCAAGGGCTGGGCGGCGCGCGGCGTCACCTTCTCAGACGGCGGGTGCAGCATGGTCTCCGTCGTCTTCCACGACCGTTTTTCCGAAACGGAGAATACGCTCTTCATCGGACACGTCGGCGTGCTCCTTCCCGCCGGGGACGATGGGCTTTATTTTGTCGAAAAGGTCGCCTTTCAGGAGCCGTACCGCCTGACGAAGTTTGAAAGCCGCGCCGCGCTCAAAAGCTATCTCATGGCAAAGTACGACACCGGCTGGGGACAGGATACGACGCCCCCGTTCCTCATGGAAAACGACGTCCTGATGGACGGAGAAGCAGCGCAGTAAACGCATGAAAACCGCAAACGCCCGCCATTGCACCTCCGATGGGTGCGGTGGCGGGCGTTTTCCCGTCCGCGCTTTCCGGTATGCGCGCGCCGCGCGCCGCATACTCATAGGGGAGAAAAGGGGGGACGGGGCATGAGGAAAAAGGGATGCTTGCTGCTCGCGGCGCTTGCGCTGCTGCTCGCGGGCTGCGGGGAAAAGACACAGAAGAGCGCGGAGGACTTGCAGGCGCGCTATGCGCAGATGCAGGGCTATGAGGCGATCGTGGAGACCGCCGTGCCGCGCGGGGACGAGACGCTGCACTATACGCTCTCGCTCGAACATTCAAATGGGGAGACGCGGGCGGCGGTGCTCGCGCCGGAGGAGCTCACGGGCGTCGGCGCGGTGCTTGAGGGCGACAAGCTGACGCTGACGTTCGACGATCTGGTGCTGGACGTGGGCACGCTCTCGCCGCGCGTTTCGGCGCTTTCCTGCGTGCCGCTCGTGCTGCAAAACTTCCCGAAAGTGTATCTCGACAGCTCGGGTGCGGAAACACTCGGGGACGTCGAAACGCTGCGTGCCGATTTTTCGCTGACGCTCAGCGGCGAAACGCTCGCCTGCTCGCTCTGGCTCGACGCCTCCGGCGCGCCGGTGTACGCCGAGATCGCGGAAAATGACAAAATTATTGCCGCGGCGGAGTTTACGAATTTCATTTTTGGTGATATACTATCGCCGGACGCAGCGCAATAGCGCGCGTCGAAACTGAAAGCAAAAGGGTGGAAGCGTCTATGGAAAGCACGCTCAAGAGGACCTGGGCGGAGATCGACCTTGACCATCTGACCCATAATTTCGAGGTCATCCGCCGCCGCGTCGGCGATAAGGTGAAGCTGCTCGGCGTCGTCAAGGCAGACGGCTATGGCCACGGCGCGGTGGAGATCGCCAAGCGGCTCGAGCAGCTCGGCGCGGGCTATCTCGCCGTGTCGAACATCGACGAATGCGAGGAGCTGCGCGACAGCGGCGTGACGCTGCCGATCTTAATGCTGGGCTTCACGCCCGCGGATCAGACGGCGCGCATTTTGCAGCTGCACATGACGCAGGCGGTGCAGAGCTACGACATCGCAAAGGAATTTTCCGACCGCGCCATCGCGCTGGGCGGGAAGATGACCGTGCACGTCAAGCTCGACACCGGCATGGGCCGCCTCGGCTTTTCGTGCGACGAGGCGCACTTTGACGCGAGTCTGCGCGACATTCTGCGTGTGCTCGAACTGCCGGGACTCGACATCGAGGGAGTGTTCACGCACTTCAGCGTGTCGGACGAGGACACGGAGGAGAGCGTCGAATTTACGAAATTGCAGCATGAGCGCTTCGCGCGCATGATCGAAAAGGTGGAGACGCAAAGCGGCTTCCGCTTCCAGCTCCACCACTGCTGCAATGCCGGCGGCATTGCGAGCTACCCCGAATGGGCGTGGGATATGGTTCGCTGCGGCATCATCCTCTACGGCTCGGGAGACTTGGCCGAAAAGATGGGCATGCAGCCCGTCATGTCGCTCAAAACGCGCGTGGCGACGATCAAGGACTTCGCCGCGGGCGAGCCCATCAGCTACGGGCGCACATACTTTACGCAGCGGCCCAGCCGCATTGCGGTCCTGCCCATCGGCTACGCCGACGGCCTGCACCGCGCGCTCTCGAATCAGATCGAAGTGCTCACGCCCTATGGCCGCGCCAAGCAGGTCGGGCGCATCTGCATGGATATGTGCATGATCGACGTGACCGACCTCCCGCAGGTGAAGTCCGGCGACGAGGTCGAGATCTTCGGCGAGCACATCCTCTGCGCGGACGATGCTGCGCTCTGCGATACCATCCCCTATGAGCTGATGTGCGCGGTCAGCAAGCGTGTGCCGCGCGTCTATCGCTTAAACGGCGTGTCCGTCGACAAGAATTTGCAGCCGCTTTAAGAAAAGCACGCGGCATCTGTCCTCAGCATACGATGGACTGGGGGCAGAAAGACGGGGAAAGTTGCGAGCCCCCGTATAAATTCCGCCCCCGCGTGGGAGAATGAAATTGGCCCCTGACAAAGGCAAGGGTACTTTCTTCCGCTCGGAGTGTGAATAGCTAAGTGGATATCAATGTGAAACGCGGCGATATTTATTACGCCGATCTCTCGCCCGTGGTCGGAAGCGAACAGGGCGGCGTGCGTCCGGTGCTCATCGTGCAGAACGACACCGGCAACCGCTACAGCCCCACGGTGATCGCGGCGGCCATCACCTCGCAGACGAACAAGGCAAAGCTGCCGACGCATATCGCGCTCTCCGCGCCGGACTACGGCCTGCCGCGCGACAGCGTGGTGCTGCTCGAGCAGATCCGCACGCTCGACAAGCGGCGCCTGCGCGAGCGCATGGGGCGCGTGGACGGCGAGCTGATGGAGCGCATCGACGCGGCCATCGCCGTGAGCTTCGGCCTGCAAAACACACAGTTGGTCTAACCCCTCCGGCGCGTACGGAAAGAGTGCGCGCCGGGGAGAAAATGAGGAATACAGCATGAAAAAGAGAAACAACGCCTTTGCCCGTCTGGTGGGACTGCTTCTGGTGAGCGCGACGGTGCTGACGCTGACCGTCGCCGCGACCGGCGGCGCGGGCACGAGCAGCGACCCGCTCGTGACGCTGAGCTACTTAAACGAAAAATTCCTGCCGCAGATCCTTTCCGAGGTGGACAAGAAGACCGCCTCGCGCGAACAGACGCTCTCGAGTAAGCTCACCGAGCATGTGAAGAGCGAGACGCAGGCCTTCGAGCAGAAGTACGGCGCGTCGAGCGGAAACGCCTCCGGCGGCACGTCGGCGAGCTTTACGGTCGTGACGCTGAATCAAGGGCAGATCCTGTACATGGGCGTCGGCTGCGAGGCGATGCTGCGCACCGGCAGCGGCGTGTGCGTAGCGGCGAGCACCCCGGGGCTCATCGACGAGACGTCGGGCGCGGCGCTTGCGGGCGGCCTCGGTTTGCAAAAGAATCACCTTTACATGGCGACGGTCGACAGCCGCGGCGTGCAGGCGAGCGCGAACAGCACAAAGCTGCTCGTACGCGGCAATTACAGCGTGCAGTAAAATCCCTACATAAAGAAAAGAGCTTGTGCATAAGATGGCACAGGCTCTTTATTTTGTGCCGACAGGAGGGGAGAGCGGTGGGGGACTGGAAAGCATTGCCGCGCGGCTCGTTTTTCCGTTCGGCGCGGCTCGACTGCGCGCTCTCACTGTTATCCGGCGCGATGGTGCGCGAGGAGAAGCGCGGGAAGCTGCTGGCGCTGCCGTACAGCGAGAGCGCGCCGTTCCCGCTGGCGGAGCTCTTCTGCCTTGCCCGCATCGGGACGGTCGGCGGGAGAAAGTGCGTCATCTACCGCGTGAATGAGAAAAATTCGCCCATCCTGTGAAAAAATGCAAATTATGTCTACCATCCCGAAAGAAAGTATGCTATACTCTCTCTGACTAAGATGAGAAAAGAGGTTCTGCACGATGAAATGTCCCTATTGCGGATACAAAGAGAGCAAGGTCATTGATTCCCGCCCTGCCGAAGAGGGCAGCAGCATCCGCCGCCGGCGCGAGTGCCTCTCGTGTGCCAAGCGCTTCACCACCTATGAGACGGTGGAGAGCCTGCCGATGGTCGTCATCAAAAGGACGGCAGCCGCCAGAGCTTTGACA
>OLIQ01000895.1_pt1 | contig 11760 bp, 10 predicted proteins | sample 1609631 | NCBI WGS metagenome assembly OLIQ01 (sample SAMEA4350114, study PRJEB24818) | metagenome | biome: human; feature: gut; material: faeces | place: Denmark | collected 2013-09
GCTCCGGTCTTTATCGCTTTTTCTTCAAGACCTTCGAGTTCCGACGCCTGACCGACGTTTCCCGAAACGGCGATAACTTCGCAGTTATTGTAGTTTTCCTTTAACCAGGGGATTATTATAGACGTGTCAAGTCCGCCCGAATAGGCAAGAACGACTTTTTTGATGTTTTCCTTTTTCATTTTCCGCACCTCGCAATTTGTTTTATGCGGATATTATACACGGAAAGTCGGCATTTGTCAATAATTATACGGTTTTTGTGCATATTATTTCACAAATTCGTTTTTGCGGCAAGCGGATTTTTCCGCACGATATCAATGAAAAAGCAGAAAATAACAAAAGAACATGAAAATACGGACTTTTCTGTGTTCGAACACAAAACTAGTTGTTTTTGCCACTATTTCTTGTTTTTGCTAATCCATTGATTTTTAACAAAGAGATAGGAAACTCGATGGGTTAATTTAGTTTATTGATAGATTATTGCCCCCAAACTTGTTTTGCTATTGATTTGTAGCAGAAATTTGCCTGAATTGGTCAATCTGTAGTCATTGTAGGTCTAATAAGTGTTATCGAACGACAAATTTTAAAAAAGAAAGAACAATCTCACGGATTTGTTTCTACATTTGCGCAGTTGTTTATATAACTATTTCTTTAGGTGATAGTTTATCAGAAATAAAATATAGATGAACAAAAGTGGAACTTAGCTGTTATTATAATAGTAAAAACAGATAAAGCGCGAAGCATTCGTTCCTTGTCATACTATTTAAGATTCAATAGGAAAGAAAAAGAATAATATAAAAAAGATTGCTTATGTCACAGATTATCGGACATATATCCCAGGTGATCGGCCCTGTGGTCGATGTGTACTTTGAAGGTACAGATGCAGAAGTGATGTTACCAAGTATACATGATGCACTGGAGATAAAAAGGCCAAACGGCAAAATACTGATTGTAGAAGTACAGCAACACATTGGTGAAAATACGGTTCGCACCGTGGCTATGGATAGTACCGACGGACTTCAGAGAGGCATGAAAGTGCGCCCTACCGGAGGTCCGATAACAATGCCGATTGGTGAACAAATTAAAGGGCGACTGATGAATGTGGTCGGTGATTCTATTGACGGTATGAAGGAACTCGACCGGAAAGGTGCATATTCCATTCACCGCGATCCTCCCAAATTCGAAGATTTGACTACCGTGCAGGAGGTACTCTTTACGGGTATCAAGGTGATCGACTTGCTCGAACCGTATGCCAAAGGTGGTAAGATCGGTCTGTTCGGTGGTGCGGGAGTCGGAAAAACCGTATTGATTCAGGAACTTATCAATAACATTGCCAAGAAACATAATGGATTCTCTGTATTTGCCGGAGTAGGTGAGCGTACGCGTGAAGGTAACGACTTGCTTCGTGAAATGATTGAGTCGGGTGTTATTCGCTATGGCGAAGCATTCAAAGAAAGTATGGAGAAAGGGGATTGGGACCTTTCCAAAGTTGATCATAACGAATTGGAAAAGTCGCAGGTATCTCTGATATTCGGCCAGATGAACGAGCCTCCGGGTGCACGTGCCTCTGTGGCATTGTCCGGACTGACGGTTGCGGAATCTTTCCGTGATGCCGGAAGTGAAGGTGAAAAACGCGATATTTTGTTCTTTATTGACAATATCTTCCGTTTCACGCAAGCGGGTTCGGAAGTCTCGGCATTGCTGGGGCGTATGCCTTCCGCCGTGGGTTATCAACCTACTCTTGCTACGGAAATGGGTGCGATGCAAGAACGTATCACTTCCACTCGGAAAGGATCTATCACTTCCGTACAGGCGGTGTATGTGCCTGCCGACGACTTGACTGACCCGGCTCCTGCAACTACTTTCAGCCACTTGGATGCGACTACTGTACTTGACCGTAAGATTACGGAGTTGGGAATCTATCCGGCTGTGGACCCGTTGGCGTCTACTTCTCGTATTCTTGATCCACACATCGTTGGGCAGGAACACTATGATACGGCGCAGCGTGTGAAACAGATTCTACAACGTAACAAGGAATTACAAGATATCATTTCTATTCTTGGTATGGAGGAGCTTTCGGAGGAGGATAAGACGGTGGTGAACCGTGCCCGCCGTGTGCAGCGTTTCCTTTCGCAGCCGTTTGCCGTTGCCGAACAGTTCACGGGTGTTCCGGGAGTAATGGTTTCCATTGAGGATACAATCAAGGGATTTAGAATGATTCTGGATGGTGAGGTGGATAATCTTCCCGAACAGGCGTTCTTGAATGTAGGTACGATTGAGGAAGCTATGGAGAAAGGTAAGAAATTGTTGGAACAAGCGAAGAAATAAAAAACGTTGCGATGAAAGAACTGCATTTGAGTATAGTGTCGCCTGAAAAGAGCGTATTCGACGGAGATGTGAAGATAGTCACATTGCCGGGTACGATCGGGTCGTTTTCCATTCTGCCGGGACATGCGCCTATCGTCTCGTCATTGAAAGCGGGAACATTAAGTTATACCACGCTGGACGGGGAGGAGCATACACTTGATATTCAGGGTGGTTTTGTGGAATTGAGTGACGGGACGGTTTCTGCCTGCGTTTCGTAGGCGGACCTCCTGAAATATAGTTGAATTGGAAAAAACGAGATTTAGAAAATACAGTAGAAAAACACAGTGACATGATGAACATTAGTAAAACTAAACGGAATTTTATCGGCTTGAACACTTTATTTGCAATTCTAAGTGCAGGAGTCGGTGCAGTGATTTTACACGTTGCCCTACCGGGACATTATTTCGGAGGATATCCGTTTATTCCGACATATTTCTATCTGTTTGGTTTGTTCAGTATCTATATGTTCGATGCGTGTCGGCAGCATGCTCCGCAAAAGATGTTACTGCTGTATTTGGCAATAAAAATGGTAAAGATGATTCTTTCGATAATTCTAGTCTTGATTTATTGCCTTGCCGTGCGTGAAGAAGCTAAAGCTTTCTTGCTGACGTTTATCTCGTTCTATTTGCTGTATCTGATATACGAAACATGGTTCTTCTTCTCGTTTGAAGTGAACCTGAAACGGAAAAAGAAAAATAAGAGTAAAAATAAAAATGAAACAGTTGCGTAACATATTAACCCCGTTGGTGCTGCTCTGTCTGTTGGCAGCCGGCTTCCCTGTTTTTGCACAGGAACAGGAAGAAGCGGCTCCGAAGATGCAGGATGAGATGACTTCTAAAGAAGAAAAAGAGAATACGGTTGATGTGAAAGAGATCGTGTTCGGGCATATCGGCGACTCATACGAATGGCATATTACAACGTGGGGTAAAACACACATTACTATACCATTACCTATTATTGTTTATAGTAGTACTACAGGTTGGCATACTTTTCTATCTTCGCGTCTTGAAGAGAACGGGGGTAGTTATGAAGGGCTTTCCATCGCTCCCGAAGGAAGTAAATACGAAGGTAAACTGGTAGAGTATAATGCAGCCGGAGAGCAAGTGCGTCCGTGGGACATTTCTATCACAAAGGTGACATTTGCTTTGCTGTTCAACAGTGTGCTGTTGCTGGTGATTGTATTGAGTGTAGCCCACTGGTATCGAAAACGTCCTCGCGGAGCGTTGGCACCGGGAGGATTCATCGGATTCATGGAGATGTTTATTATGATGGTGAACGATGATATCATCAAGAGTTGTGTCGGTCCCAATTATCGGAAATTCGCTCCATATCTGCTGACAGCGTTTTTTTTCATCTTTGTCAACAATATAATGGGATTGATCCCATTCTTTCCCGGTGGGGCGAATGTGACGGGAAATATTGCGATCACAATGGTACTGGCTATCTGTACGTTCCTTGCGGTTAATATTTTCGGAACCAAACATTATTGGAAAGATATTTTCTGGCCGGATGTACCCTGGTGGCTGAAAGTTCCTGTGCCGATGATGCCTTTCATCGAGTTTTTCGGGATCTTCACGAAACCGTTTGCATTGATGATTCGTCTTTTCGCCAATATGTTGGCAGGACACATGGCAATGCTGGTGCTTACTTGCCTGATTTTCATCTCTGCAAGTATGGGGCCCGCACTGAACGGCACACTGACCGTGGCTTCCGTACTGTTCAATATCTTTATGAATGCGCTTGAACTGTTGGTAGCTTTCATCCAGGCATACGTGTTTACAATGCTTTCGGCAGTGTTTATCGGACTGGCACAAGAAGGCGCGAAGGTGAAGGCGGAAGAAAAATAAAAGAGAATTAGATAAGAGAGCAAATAAAAAATATAAACCATTTTAAAACTGAAAATTATGTTACTATCAGTATTGTTACAAGCCACTGCAGCAGCAGTAGGAGTAAGTAAATTAGGTGCAGCTATCGGTGCAGGTCTTGCAGTAATCGGAGCAGGTTTGGGTATTGGTAAGATTGGTGGTTCGGCTATGGAAGCTATTGCGCGGCAGCCGGAAGCATCAGGTGACATTCGTATGAATATGATTATCGCGGCAGCCTTGATTGAAGGTGTAGCTTTGTTGGCGGTAGTAGTATGTCTGTTGGTGTTCTTCCTCTAAGCAGGTGGAATACCGACAAACTGTAAATCAATATTCATCATTCTAAATTACAAGAAATGTCATTACTATTACCTGATAGTGGCCTGTTGTTCTGGATGTTTGTCGCATTCGGGATTGTGTTTGTGATATTGGCAAAATACGGTTTCCCTATCATCATTAGGATGGTGGAAGACCGTAAAGTCTATATCGACCAGTCTTTGGAGGTGGCAAGAGAAGCCAACGCACAGCTCTCCAAACTAAAGCAGGAGGGCGATGCGCTTGTGGCTGCCGCCAACAAGGAACAAGGACGCATCTTGAAGGAAGCAATGGAAGAACGTGACAAGATTGTTCACGAGGCCCGTAAGCAAGCCGAGATAGCCGCACAGAAGGAACTGGATGCGGTGAGACAACAAATCCAGGTGGAGAAAGACGAAGCTATCCGTGACATCCGTCGTCAGGTGGCTGTGCTTTCTGTCGATATTGCCGAAAAAGTGCTCCGTAAGAGTCTTCAGGACAAAGAAGCTCAAATGGGCATGATTGACCGTATGCTGGATGAAGTATTAACCCCTAATAAGAACTAAGGAAAATGGAAGTCGGAATACTCTCAATGCGATATGCCAAAGCGATGATTGAATACGCACAGGAGAAAGGAGTGGAGGACAAGCTCTACCAAGAGTTCCTCACACTGTCTTATTGCTTTTGCGCCCAACCGGGTTTGCGCGAAGCACTGGATAACCCTGTTATCTCAACCAAAGAGAAATTGGCGCTGGTATGTACGGCTGCCGATGGCAACGGTAAATCCACCAGAGAGTTTGTCCATTTTATTACTTTGGTACTGCGAAACAGGCGTGAGGGATATTTACAGTTTATCAGCCTGATGTATCTGGATCTTTACCGGAAACTAAAGCATATCGGGGTAGGCAAACTGATTACGGCTGTTCCTGTGGACAAGGAGACGGAAGACCGTATCCGCTCCGCAGCAGCGCATATCCTGCATGCGCAAATGGAACTGGAGACTGTGGTAGATCCGTCTATCGAGGGCGGATTCATCTTCGATATTAATGATTATCGACTGGATGCAAGCATTGCTACGCAGTTGAAGCGAGTAAAACAACAGTTTATTGATAAGAATAGGAGAATTGTATAATGTCTGAAAATATTAAAGTAAGCGAGGTTTCCGATATATTGCGTAAACAGCTCGAAGGTATTAATACCCATGTGCAGCTTGACGAAATCGGTACGGTGCTTCAGGTGAGCGATGGTGTGGTGCGTATCTACGGACTGCGGAATGCCGAGGCTAACGAGTTACTGGAGTTTGACAACGGCATTAAGGCTATCGTGATGAACCTTGAAGAGGACAACGTGGGTGCTGTGTTGTTGGGACCGACTGACAGAATCAAGGAAGGCTTTATTGTGAAGCGTACCAAGCATATTGCTTCTATCCGCGTAGGAGAAGGTATGTTGGGGCGTGTCATTGACCCGTTGGGTGAACCGCTCGATGGTAAAGGCTTAATTGGTGGTGATTTGTATGAAATGCCGTTGGAACGCAAAGCGCCGGGAGTAATCTTCCGTCAGCCTGTCAACCAGCCGTTGCAGACAGGACTGAAAGCTGTGGATGCCATGATTCCTATTGGGCGTGGACAACGTGAGCTGATTATCGGTGACCGTCAGACAGGAAAGACGGCCATTGCGATTGATACGATTATCAACCAACGTACCAACTTCCTGGCAGGGGATCCTGTATATTGTATTTATGTGGCTATCGGTCAAAAAGGTTCTACCGTGGCTTCTATTGTAAATACGCTCCGTGAGTATGGTGCTATGGATTATACCGTTGTGGTAGCTGCCACGGCTGGCGATCCGGCTGCATTACAGTATTACGCGCCGTTTGCAGGGGCTGCCATCGGCGAATATTTCCGTGATACCGGCCGTCACGCGCTGGTGGTTTATGATGACCTTTCCAAGCAGGCAGTTGCCTATCGTGAGGTCTCATTGATCCTTCGCCGTCCGTCCGGACGTGAGGCTTATCCGGGTGATATCTTCTACCTGCATTCCCGCTTGTTGGAACGTGCGGCTAAGATTATCAACCAGGAGGAAGTGGCGCGCGAGATGAATGACCTTCCCGAAAGCCTGAAAGGTATTGTGAAAGGGGGTGGTTCACTGACTGCCTTGCCTATCATTGAGACGCAGGCAGGAGACGTTTCGGCCTATATTCCAACGAACGTGATTTCTATCACTGACGGACAGATATTCCTCGAAACGGACTTGTTCAATCAGGGTGTCCGCCCGGCTATCAATGTTGGTATCTCTGTATCCCGTGTAGGTGGTAATGCTCAGATTAAGGCGATGAAAAAAGTGGCAGGAACGTTGAAGATAGACCAGGCGCAGTATCGTGAATTGGAAGCATTCTCCAAGTTCAGCAGTGATATGGACCCGATTACGGCATTGACAATTGACAAAGGGCGTAAGAATGCGCAGTTGCTGATTCAGCCGCAATACAGTCCGATGCCTGTGGAACAACAGATTGCTATCCTCTATTGTGGTACACATGGTTTGCTCCGTGATGTGCCATTGAACAACGTGCAGGATTTTGAACGCAGTTTCATCGAGTCTCTGCAATTGAATCATCAGGAGGATGTGTTGGATGTATTGAGAACGGGTGTTATTGATGATAATGTGACTAAGGCTATTGAAGAAACTGCCGCTATGGTCGCTAAACAATATTTGTAATTCAAGAAAACTATGGCTTCACTGAAAGAAGTAAAAACCAGAATAAATTCGGTCAAGAGTACCCGAAAAATCACTTCAGCAATGAAGATGGTGGCTTCTGCCAAACTACATAAGGCACAAGGAGCCATTGAGAATATGTTGCCCTATCAGAAGAAGTTGAACAAGATTCTGACTAACTTTTTGAGCGCTGATCTTCCGATAGAGTCTCCTTACATACGAGCACGGGAAGTGAAGCGTGTGGCGATTATTGCTTTTTCTTCGAATACATCACTTTGTGGTGCTTTTAATGCAAATGTCATAAAGATGTTATTGCAAACCGTCAGCGAATACCGTACGCTGGGACAGGATAATATTTTGATCTTTCCCATAGGAAAGAAGGTGGAGGAAGCTGTGAAGAGAATGGGATTCCAGCCGGGGGAAATACCTCCGACACTTTCCGATAAACCAACTTATCAAGAAGCTTCCGACCTGGCGGATCTTCTAATGAAAATGTATGTGGCGGGAGAAATTGACCGTGTGGAATTGATTTATCATCATTTTAAATCAATGGGTGTGCAGATTCTACTTCGTGAGACTTATCTGCCTATTGACCTTACACGTGCAGTAGAAGAAGGTAAAGAACTGGAAAAACAGAAAGAAGAAGAACGTGAAGTTGTGAATGACTATATAGTAGAACCTTCTGCTGAGCAATTGATTGCCGACTTGATACCTACTGTATTAAGCCAGAAGCTCTTTACTGCTGCTGTGGATTCTAATGCTTCCGAGCACGCAGCACGTACATTAGCAATGCAAGTAGCTACGGACAATGCCAACGAATTGATTCAAGACCTTACCAAGCAATATAACAAGAGTCGCCAACAGGCGATTACGAACGAATTGCTGGATATTGTGGGTGGTTCGATGCAGTAATTACGACAATTAATAACATTATTTTTTGATTCAATATCCCGTTTTTAAGGTGAAACTTAAAAACGGGAATTTATATATATATATTTGCGTTGGAAATAGTCTTGAATTTTTATTTATATTCAAGCAAAACAAATATACGAAGTAGTTTTCGGACATAATAGCACATCACTTAGTGTTCTAATTTGATCCGTCGTCCCGGTTGCTTTCTAGCGGGAAAAACAGCCGGGACTTTTTGTCTGATTCTCATTTGACTATTTTATGCGGAAAAGTTTAGTACTTTTATTTCAATCTCTATATAGTTTTCCGTACCTTTGCACAAAATAATATACTTTCATGGAAAATAATCCTGAACTACAACTTGCTTGGCAGTTCATTGAAAATACAGGCACACACCTGTTTCTTACCGGAAAAGCCGGAACCGGAAAAACTACATTTCTAAAACGATTGAGAGAGCATACCCCCAAACGCATGGTCGTATTGGCTCCGACGGGTATTGCAGCAATTAACGCCGGAGGGGTGACGATTCATTCTTTTTTCCAGATATCTTTTGCTCCATTTGTGCCGGAAACGACTTTTAACTCTGCGCAAATACAATACCGATACAGTCAAGAGAAACGTAACATTATCCGAAGCATGGATTTATTAGTGATTGATGAAATCAGTATGGTACGTGCGGATTTGCTAGACGCAGTAGATGCGACTTTACGTCGTTATCGCAATCGCGAAAAGCCTTTTGGAGGTGTACAACTGTTGATGATTGGAGATTTGCAGCAGTTAGCTCCTGTTGTGAGGGACAGCGAATGGAGTTTGTTGAGGAATTATTACGAAACGCCTTATTTTTTTGCCAGCCGTGCATTGAGAGAAACGACCTATATGACAATTGAACTGGAAAAGGTATACCGTCAGAACGATACTTTTTTTCTTTCTCTGTTGAATAAAATACGTGAGAACAAAGCAGATGATGAAGTGTTGAATGAGTTGAATCGGCGATATCAGCAAGGCTTCCAACCGCCTAAAGAAGAAGGATATATCCGTTTGACAACACATAACAATCAAGCACAGCAAGTAAATGATCGTGAATTGGCTTCTCTACCGGGAAAGCCTTATCATTTTCGAGCTGAAGTGACGGGGACTTTTCCTGAATATACATATCCCGCAGATGAAATTCTCACTATTAAAGAGGGTGCCCAGATCATGTTTCTCAAAAATGATGTTTCTTTGGAAAAACGGTATTATAATGGTATGATCGGAGAGGTGGTAGCCGTTAATGATTCTGAGATATATGTGAAAGAAAAAGGGAGTGAGGAGGATTTTCTGTTGTTGCCGGAGGAATGGGGAAACTATAAGTATGTGTTAAATGAGGAAACGAAGGAAATCACTGAGGTGATAGAAGGAACATTCCGTCAATATCCTATTCGATTGGCATGGGCTATCACGATACATAAGAGTCAGGGATTGACATTTGAACGTGCAATTATTGATGCACGCAATTCCTTTGCGCATGGACAGACATATGTAGCTTTGAGTCGTTGTAAGACTTTGGAGGGCTTGGTATTGGAGTCTCCATTGCGTAAGGAGGCTATTATTAGTGACAGTGTGGTTGATAACTTCACAAAAGAGGTGGAACGGAATAAACCGGGAAACAAGCAGCTAAGTGATATGCAGAAGGCTTATTTCTTCGATTTGTTGAGTGATTTGTTTAACTTCTATTCCCTCGAGCAGGCTTATAAACGGTTGCTTCGTATGCTGGATGAAGATTTGTATAAACTTTACCCTAAATTACTTACCGAATATAAGCTATTGGAGCCTCATATTAAGGAAAAGATAGTGGAAGTTGCCCACCGTTTCCGCAATCAGTATACACGTTTGATTAATGAGAGTGAAGATTATGCTTCGGACCAGGAATTGCAGGAACGGATTCGTTCCGGTGCGGTGTATTTTCATAAAGAGCTGGAACCTATTCGTGTTTTGTTTGCAAAGACTAATATACCTCTTGATAATAGGGAGTTGAGGAAACAACTGAATGAACGTTTGCAAGCGTTGGATGATGCATTGTGGATTAAAGAGTCCTTATTGAAAGCTATGTGTGTGCAACCTTTTATTGTTGCTGAATATTTGAAATTGAAAGCTAAGGTGATGTTAAGTCTCGAGGACAACTCTTCTTCTTCTTCTCCTTCTTCTACCGCTAAAACATTGAGAGAGAGAAAAGAACGGGTAGAACGTACACGTAGTAGTTTTACAAAAGTAAAAGTAGAAGTTCCTACGGATATTCTGCATCCGGAGCTTTATCGCACTTTATCGGAATGGAGAACGGAAAAGACGCGTGAAACCAATATGCCTGCTTATGTCATTATGCAACAGAAAGCATTAATGGGCATTGTAAATCTTTTGCCGGATACTCCGCAAGCTTTGGAAGCTGTACCTTATTTTGGAGCGAAAGGAGTGGAGAAATATGGACTTGAAATTTTGGGGATTGTCCGTAAGTATATGAGGGAGAATCAAGTGAAACGACCGGAAATCAAAGAGATATTTCTTCCGGAAAAAAGTAAGAGGGGAGAAAAAAAGGAACCGAAGAAAGATACGAAACAGATGAGCTATGAGATGTTTTGTAAGGGAATGAGTATGGAGGAGATAGCTAAATCACGTGATTTGGTGACGGGAACAATTGCTACGCACTTAGAACATTATGTTCGTATGGGAAAGATTAAACTGGAGCAAGTAGTAGCTGTAGAAAAGATAGAGAAGATTCGTCGGTATCAGCAAAAGAACGAGAATTCCGGAGTGGCAGGAATAAAAGCGGCGTTAGGAGACGAGGTCTCCTATGCCGATATCAGATTTGTATTCGCAGCCGATGATGCTAGGCGTTGAAGCTCTTAGAATTTGCAGAAGAAAGAAACGAATACCGGAACACTCATATCAATGAGAATGCCGTGTAGGATAGCAATCGGAATCATTTCTTTTCCCGAATATCTGCTGATAGAAGGCAATAATACATCCATGGAATTGACTCCTGCCGCAGAGATAGGAGCCAATTTTCCGAAATACTTTTTGATAAGCGGAGTGCCGAGAAGTGCCATCATTTCACGGAAGATATTAGTCAGTAGGGCGATTGTGCCTAGTTCTGTGGCAAGTTGCAGTCCGATAGACGGTTCTTTGAACTGGGTGATAAGAATGGAAGAGAGTGAATAATAGGCAAATCCGCTTCCTACTGCCATACAGTCGAACACGCTCCATTGACTTACCAGTATGCTTGCCAAAGCAGAGAATAATAATGTTCCGATGATAGTTCCCAACGGAATTAGTAACATCTTGGGATGCAGGTGTGAAATGATTATTTTCAGATTTTTGTTGGAACCGATGCTAACTCCTACTTGAAGCATTAGCGCATATAGTATGTACATAGAAATAGTATGCGTGTCAAATTGAAACTTATTGAGAGCTCCCATGATACAGCCTACACAAAAGAATAATATTACAATCAGACTTCCTTTCATTGTTCGCCTCCTTTCTTGAAGAATAGTTGTAAAACCAGCCGGGCAGCAATCAAGCTTCCCAATACACCCGATATGGCAAGAATGATTGCTTGTTTACCGAACTTACCAAGATTGTTTACTAT
>OLIQ01000897.1_pt1 | contig 11755 bp, 9 predicted proteins | sample 1609631 | NCBI WGS metagenome assembly OLIQ01 (sample SAMEA4350114, study PRJEB24818) | metagenome | biome: human; feature: gut; material: faeces | place: Denmark | collected 2013-09
GAACTATATTGATAATCCTCCTGAATCCCCCTTTGATAAGGGGGACTTTGGATAAAGATTGTCAGATTTGTCGCTTGATTCATCTGTGAAAAAAACATGGATATTTTTTGAAATTTCTTTGAAAGAACGGATAAAATAAACGGATATGAAAGTTCTGGTAATAGGCGGCGGCGGCCGTGAACATGCGATCGTAGACGCCCTCGCACGCTCGGCGCAGGTGGAGAAAATCTGGTGCGCCCCCGGCAATGCGGGCATTGCGGCGCAGGCCGAGTGCGTGGCGATCAAGGAGACCGAGGTGGAGAGACTGCGCGACTTCGCAGCGGCCAACGAAATCGACCTTACGGTCGTGGGGCCGGAGGTGGCGCTGGCGGCGGGAGTCGTCGATGCGTTCAAGGCCGCCGGGCTGCGGATCTTCGGCCCGACGAAAGCCGCCGCGCGGATCGAATCGAGCAAGGAGTTCGCCAAGGACCTGATGGCCAAATACGCTATTCCGACGGCGGGGTACCGCGCTTTCACGGAGTATGCCGAAGCGTTGGATTACGTGGCTTCGCGTCCGCTTCCGGCGGTGTTGAAGTACGACGGGCTGGCGGCCGGCAAGGGCGTGGTGATCGCCGAGACGCTGGAAGAGGCCGACGCCGCACTGAAAGACATGCTGCTCGACGACAAGTTCGGCGAAGGCAAGGTCGTGGTCGAGGACTTCCTTACGGGACCCGAATTTTCGTTCATGTGCTTCGTGTCGGGCCGCAAGGTGTGGCCGATGGCGCTGGCGCAGGACCACAAGCGCGCCTTCGACGGCGACAAGGGGCCCAACACGGGCGGTATGGGGGCCTATTCCCCGCTGCCGTTCGTTACGGCGGAGGATGAGCGGTATGCGCTCGAAAGGATCCTGCAGCCGACGGCCGATGCGATGGTCGCCGAAGGGTGTCCGTTCGAAGGGGTGCTGTACGGCGGTCTGATGAAGACTCCGCAGGGGATCAAGGTGATCGAGTTCAACGCTCGTTTCGGCGATCCCGAAACCGAGGTCGTGCTGCCGCGCCTGAAGAGCGATATCGTCGATATCTTCTGCGCCGTGACCGACGGAGCGGATACGCGGCTCGAATGGCATGATTTCGCGACGCTGGGCGTCGTACTGGCCTCGAAGGGCTATCCCGGCTCCTATGAGAAGGGACACGAGATCAAGGGACTCGACCGGGTCGGAAGCGCTGTGTACCATATGGGTACGAAGGCCGACGGCGGCCGTATTCTGACGGCGGGCGGCCGTGTGCTGTTCGTCGTAGGCAAGGGGGCGACGCTGGCCGAAGCCCGTGCGAATGCGTTGAAGGACGTGGTGCAGATCGGATGCGACAATCTTTTTTACAGGACCGATATCGGACACTGGGCATTTGAAAAATAGTTGGAAAATATGATAATCAGCGGAAAAGAACTTTCAGCGAAACTTAAGGCCGAGATGGCCGCCGAGGTGGCGACGTTCGGCGAAAAATACGGCCGGGTGCCCCATCTGTTCGTGATGCTGGAGGGGGAAGACCCCGGCAGCGGGACGTATGTGACGGGTAAGGCCAAGGCGTCGGCCGAGGTGGGGATTCGCAACACGACGATCCGCAAGCCGGAGACGATTTCGGAAGCGGAGCTGCTCGGCATTATCGCCGAATTGAATGCCGACGCGGAGGTGGACGGTATTCTGGTGCAGCTGCCCCTGCCGAAACATATCGACGAGGACAAGGTGATCGAGGCGATCGACAAGGCCAAGGACGTGGACGGCTTTCATCCCCTGAACGTGGCGGCTTTGTGGCAGAAACAGCCCTGCACGCTCCCCTGTACGCCGAAGGGCATCATCAAGATGCTGAAGGCCGCAGGCGTCGGGATTGCGGGCAAGGAGGCCGTGGTGATCGGCCGCAGCAATATCGTGGGGCTTCCCGTGTCGAAACTGCTGCTGGATGAGAATGCTACGATGACGATGACGCACAGCCGCACGCGCAATCTGCCGGAGGTGACACGCCGGGCCGATATTCTGGTCGTGGCGATCGGCCGGCCGAAATTCGTAACGGCCGACATGGTGCGTGAAGGCGCCGTGGTGATCGACGTGGGTGTAAACCGCGATCCTGAGACCGGGAAGTTGTGCGGTGACGTCGATTTCGCCGCAGTCGAGCCGAAGGCTTCGGTCATCACCCCCGTGCCGGGCGGTGTGGGGCCGATGACGATTTGTTGCCTGATGGAGAATACGATCGAGTGTTTTCTGCGGCGGATGGGCCGGAAATAGATGATGAATGCCTGACATCGGGCTTTCCCGATTTCGAGAAAGCATTCCGATAAGATAGGGTCCGTGGGCCGGACCGAAATGCCCCGAAGCGAAAGCTTCGGGGCATTTGTTTTCCTGCGGGACAAACTGCGTCTTGCCTTTGCCGTTATCTCCGTGCCGCCGAGTTGCAGACCGTCCGGAAAATACGTACACTAATTTAAAAAAATCTCAACAATGAAACGTTTTTATTTGGTTGCTGCCCTTGCAGCGACAGCGATGGCTGCGGCCTTTTTTACTTCGTGTGACAAGCAGGATGAAGTTACCCCCCCCCAGCCTGAAAGCGCAGCATTAGGATTCCAGTCGGTTGTTACTGCAGGTCTGGAAACCCGTGCGGCAGGCGATCCGACTCCGCTCAATGCCTCGTTTAAAATCAATCTCGACACCAATGATGCTTATTCCACGGCTGTAAATAATCAGGAAGTTAAATATACGGTTGGCAGCGGCTATTCGATTTCTCCCGCGATTTATTTGTTGAAATCTTCCCGGAATATGGTCGCTTGGGCTCCGGTCGGCATCGAATCCGATGCCGAGGCTGCTCCCAATGTCTTTACGCTGAATCCGGGGAATACAACTACGGCCGCCGATTTTGTATATCAGGAGAATACGGAGGTGAATTCAGGTAAGTGCACGGATCTGGCATTGACTCTGAAACACGCTTTTGCAAAACTGACGTTTACGTTGAATGCCACGAACTATCCGTTCAGTGCGCCGAGTCTTTCGTCGCTCGTGGTCAAGGGAACTCCCGGAGTCTCGACAATAGATATTTCAAACGGTTCTTATTCGACTGTTACGGATGCCGACCTGACGGTGGTAAGTACGGCTACTGACTTTACGAGTCCAAATGCCGTTACGGCATTGGTCCTTCCCAAAACTGCAGCTTCGTTGACACTCGATTGTACGCTCGACGGGACTGCGTATCAGAATATCGCAGTCAAGAATATTGTCAAATTGGATGCCGGCGCGAATTATAACATTACGATAAACATAACGGGAACGGAGATATCGGTCTCCGGCGTGCAGGTCCCGGACTGGACTGCCGGCGGTAACGGTTCGGCAGATCTGAAATAAGGGGACTGTCCGTTTGCCCCGACCGTAAACATGAAGGGAACTGTCTGCAAGGACAGTTCCCTTTTTATTGTAAGAGCCGTTGCCGGAATCTGCTCCGGATGCGCTATTTTTTCTTATAGTAACTGCATTGCAGCGTTTCGGGCATCGGGGCCGAGGCATCGCGGCGCCAGACCATCGCAAGGTCTTTCGACGGGTCGCCCGTGCCGAAGTCGAAGCCGTCCGGCGAAGCGAAGGTTACGGGAATCGCGCCGGAGAATCCGTATGCGGCGTAGAATCCGCGCAGCCACTCCTCGCTGGGGATCAGCAGCGCCGCGTCGTCGCCGCGATCGGCGATCAGCCGCATCGCTTCGTCCATCAGCTTGCCGGCCAGTCCCCGGCGGCGGAATTCGGGAGCCGTCGCCACGCCGTAGATATAGGTCGTGCGGCCCAGCTGGCTTTCGAACGGCAGCAGGTGGAGCATCGCCGCCGTGCGGCCTTCGGATTCGGCCGTGAGCATGCGGCTGCGGCTGTAGTAGCGTATCAGGAACGAGTCGATGAACTGTTCGTCGTCGCCGAAGGCCGCGGTCCACAACTCTTTGCAGGCGATTTCGTCGGGGTGCAGGTGTATGGCCGTGAATTTGTGCTGGATGACGGCGGGGTGGTAGGAGAGTTTCGACTGGCGCAGACCGTCGATGCCGAGGTCCTCCTCGCGGTTGATCAGCGTGAAGCGTTCGGGCAGATGCTCGGCGAAGAGTTTGTTGATGATCGTGAAGGCTCCGTCGTAATCGGTATCGGCTTTTTCGACATGGGTGTCGAACGTGTGGTCGTTGACCGCCGAGCCGAATGTAAAGGCGACCAGCTTGTCGCCGACGTAGATACAGCCGCCCAGCATTTCCAGCTCCTCGAAGTGGTCGAAGGCCCGCTGCATGGCCCGCTGTTCGGCGCAGAGTTCCGAGGTGTGTCCCTCGTGCGCCCGGCGCCATTCGCGTTCGAGCTGCATGCACTCCGCGAAACGGTCGCGCGTCAGATTCTCGTACCGGAAGTCGGGGTATTCGGACATGAAGCGGTTGATGTGGTTGCGCTTGGGCTGGTAGCGGCGGCCCGTCAGGTTGCGCAGGTCTTCGGCGTTGTAGACGTAGTCTTCCAGGGCGCGGTCCGATTCGAATGCGAAAAGTCCCGCGTGCATGTTGCGGATCATCTCGCGGCCCTCGTCCGTCAGGCCGATGATGCGCAGACGCTGTCCGTGGGCATGGGCGTCTGCGCGCAGGGCAGGGATGATGCCCGCGAAATCGCCCTCGCCGACGGGCTGCATGTAGCCGATCTTCTCGCTGCCGCCGATGTGGAAGCGGATGACCAGAAAGCCGTCGATCACGGCCCATGCGCTATGGTACATTGCCTGCCAGCAGTACATGTTGGCGAATGCGAGGTCGCAGTTGAGGATGCCCGAAGGCATGGTATGGCGCTCGATGATCTGTTTGTCTTCGAGGCGTACGGGTTTGAATTCAATCATCGGGGGTGTAACTCTTGCGTTCGATATGGCTGTAATACTGCTGGATCAGCGCCCGGAACGACTGCATCAGGCTGTCGGCGGCGGGGGTGACCGGGCACTCCTGAACCTGCGCTCCCGAATCGTCGAGCACGACGGCGCCTTCGCCGGTCAGCGCGCGGAACTTCCCGTCGTACGACACCGACCAGCGTGGCCGCTCAGGCTCGTTCAGCACGTCGCGTCCGAAGGCGAAATAGGGTTCCTCGCTGCCCACGAGACCCAGCACCGTGGGCATGATGTCGAGCTGCTGCACTACGTCGCCGACCTCGCCCCGCAGCGCGCCGTCGGGCGTGTACATGAAGCCTATGATGTGGTAGTTGCCGGGGTAGGTGCGGGTCACGGGTGCGAATTTTTCGGACGATACATGATCGGCCACGAATACAAAAACCGTGCGGCGGAACCACTCTTCGCGGCCGAAGCGTTCGAAAAAGAGGCGGAATGCGTTGTCGTCGTAAGCCACGCCCTTGTGGATTTTGGTGTAGCCGTCGGGCAGCGTGTTTTCGTATCGGGCGGGTACGACGAACGGATGGTGCGACGAGAGGGTGAAGAGCGTGGCGAAGAAGGGTTCCGGGGTTTCGGAAAGCTCCTCGCCCATGAATTGCAGGAACGGTTCGTCCCAGATGCCCCAGTAGCCGTCGAAATCCTCTTTGCCGTGCCGGGCTTCGTAATCCTCGCGGCTGACGAGCCGCTCCACGCCGGCCGAACGGGCATAGGCGCCGAAGCCCATCGAGCCGCGCTCCGAACCGCAGAAAAACGCCGTGGCGTAACCTTTGTCGCGCAGGATGGCCGGCAGCTGCCGGCTTTCGCCCAACGACTGCGGCATCAGCACGAACGGCGTCTTGAACGACGGGATGCTGCCCAGCACCGAAGGCATGGCCTGAATCGAGCGGGTGCCGTTGGCATACATCCGTTTGAAGCACAACCCGCTGCGCATCAGCGAGTCGAGGAACGGCGTGAAGCCTTTGGTCTTTCGGTCGGCATAGATTTCGGGCATCAGGTGCGCCGAATGTTCGGCCGACATGCTCTCCATAATGAAAATCACGACGTTGCGGCCCGCGAGGTTTACGGCCGTGCTGTCTGCCGGCCGGTGGACCGGTGTGAAGCGGCGCGGCAGCTCTTCGGGCGGGAAGAATTTCCGGTAGCTGACGCCGCCCGCACTGCCGATGGTGCGCAGGATGCAGAACGGATTGCTCAGAATCAGGTTGGCCTTGCCGCTGTCCGCAGTGTAGAGCGTGGCGTTGGAGAGGGTGATCGGCCGCGTCATGCGGGTCATGCCGCCGCGCATGCCGGCGATGCAGAGTCCGGCTGCGACGGCGAAAATCGCCGTGCCGCCCGCATAGTAGCCCCAGCCCCGGCTCAGGAGACTCTCTTCGCGTATCTTGCGGCCGTAGCCCCACACGAGCAGGGCGGTCAGGGCCGCCGCCGCAATGACCAGATACCAGTTTTCGGCCATGAATTTGCCGACCAGCTGCAACGAGTTGCCGTTGTCGGCGAAGAAGATTTCATCGGCGGAGAACCGCTTCTGCGTGTAGCGGAAATAGACGCAGTCGGCCATATTGACCGCTACGACCAGCACGGCGTTTACGACGGCATAGTACCAGAACAGCAGACGGCGGTACCACTTGCGTTCGCGCGCGTGCAGAGGCAGCAGCGAGAGCAATACGAACACCCCGTCGGCGTAGACGACCGACGCGGTGTCGAATTTGAGCGAACCCGCCAGCAGCTGCCCCAGCTCTCCCCAGCTCAGCGGTCCCAGCAGCTGCGCGTTGTAGAGATAGAAAATCACGCGGCAGAGCATCAGCACCGCGTAAAGCAGTGCGATGCGCCGAAGCAGCAGGGCCGTGGGGGTGTGGAGCAGGCGTTTCATGTTCCGGGGTGTTTTCGTGTGCGGTTCGTGCGCGGGCTATTCGCAGGCTTTGAGCGACATGTCGAGCGACTTGATCTGGTGTGTCAGCGCGCCGACTGAGATGAAATCGACGCCGCACTCGGCGTAGTCGCGCATCGTGTCGAGCGTGATGCCGCCGCTGGATTCGGTCTCGCAGCGTCCGGCGACCTTCTTCACCGCTTCGCGCGTCATGGCAGGCGTGAAGTTGTCGAACATGATGCGGTCCGCGCCGCCTGCGGCGAAGACTTCGTCGATGTCCTCCAGCGAACGCACTTCGCATTCGATCGGAATATCCTTGCCCTTGGCCTTGAGGTATTCGCGGGCGCCGCAGATCGCCTTGCGGATGCCGCCGGCGAAGTCGATGTGGTTGTCTTTCAGCAGGATCATGTCGAAAAGACCCATGCGGTGGTTTTCGCCGCCGCCGATCTTCACGGCCATCTTGTCCAGTACGCGCATGCCGGGCGTGGTCTTGCGGGTGTCGAGGACTTTGGTGTGCAGTCCTTCGAGCCGCGCGACGTAAACGGCGGTCTGCGTCGCCACGCCGCTCATGCGCTGCATGATGTTGAGGATGATGCGCTCGGCCTGCAGCAGCGAACGCAGGCGGCCCGATACGTAAAACGCCACGTCGCCGGGTTTTACGCGGTCGCCGTCGTGAAGCACCTGCTCGAAGTGCATGTCGGGGTCGAGACGGTCGAATACGATCCGGGCGATTTCGATGCCGGCGATGATGCCTTTCTGCTTACACAACAGGCGCATGCGGCCGTGTTCGCCGGCCGGGATGCACGAAAGCGACGTGTGGTCGCCGTCGCCGATGTCTTCTTTGATGCAAAGCTCGATAAGCTCGTCTACGAAAGGTCTGTATTCGGGTTTCATGGTATTTATTTTACGAGTGTTCCAGTATATTTCGTATCATGGTCGAGTATGAGTTTTCCGCCGTTTGGCAGCGTGATGTCTGCCGAGCAGTTGAACCTTATGCTGAGGGTTTCCGGAGGCATCTCACCGTAGAAGTCGGTGATCCTGTAATCGGGATAGGGCGTGCTGCCGATGTAGGGAACGATCGGCGTCACCGTGCTTTTGAGTTCCGAGACGACTCCGCCGGTTTCATTGACGAACTCCAGTTTGGGGATGACGATCGTCAGGGCGGGCATGTTGCTTACGAATTTGATTCCCGGCATGGTGAGCGTGATCGTGCCGTCGTTGCTTTCGGTAAGTTCGTAACGTACGTTTTTCGATATCGTTTCTATGTTCGGTATCTGCGTTTTGTTTGTGACGATCAGCATGCCGTCGTATACGGCCGACTGTTTGCCGTTTCGTTCTTCGTCGTTGTCGCAGGCGGTGACGGCTGCGGCAGCCAGCAGGAGGAATAGTAATTTTTTCATGTTGCGTTATCCGTTTTATAAGTTAATGTTCAGTGTGATGCCGAATGTGCGGGGGCGTCCGCGCTGGACGAACTCGTTGCCGATCGATTTGAAATAGAATACGTCGTAACCGGCGTCGGCGAGGTTGCGGCCCCAGACGCTGAGCGAGTAGCGGGCGTGTTCGAAGCGTACCGAAGCGTCCGTAAGCGCGTAGAAAGGTTGTGAAAGCGTATTTTCCTCGTTCCACCAGATGCGGCCCGCGCAGCGGACGCCGGCCTGAAACACCAGATCGCCGAGCCATTTCACGCCGGTCGGGACGGTCCATGCGGCTCCGGCCGAAAGGGTGTGCTGCGGGGCGTAGGGGATGCGGTTGTCCTTGTAGCTGATGCGCACGGGATCGCCGTCGTCGTTCTTTACGGTCGTTTCGTACCGGACAAACCGGGCGTTGGTGTAGCCGTACGCGAGGTTGATGTCGAAGGTGCGCCACGGCGAAATTTGAACGGCCGCTTCGGCTCCGAGACTGCGCGTGCGCCCGGCGTTGGTCATCATGCGGCCGGTGGTCTGTCCCGGCGGAAAGACGGTGAGCTGCTGGTCGCGGCAGTCGATGTAGAACAGTGCGAAATCGCCCCGGACCGCGCCCTCCATGCACGAGAAATGCCCGCCGATCTCGTAGTTCCAGCTGTATTCGGGTTTGTAGGCGACGCCCCGCTGCACGTCGTACACTTCGCCGATGCCCATGCGGTTCATCATCTTCTGCTGGAGGACGTCGGAAAATATCTGGGTGTTGAAGCCGCCCGACTTGTAACCCTTGGCGATGGTCAGGTAGAGGTTGCGCGTCTCGTCGAAGGAGTACATGACCGAGAATTTGGGCAGCAGCTCGGTAAAGGTCTGTTTCAATGTGCTGCGGTCGTCGATTTCGAGCTGGAGTTCATATACGGCGTCGTCCTTGATGCGGGTTTTGGTGTACCACGTATCCGTATAGTTGCGGTAACGCAGGCGGGCGTGCTCGAAGTCGAAGCGCAATCCTGCGGTGAAGCGCCAGCGTCCCAGCGTATAGTTGGATTCGTGGTAGAGGGCGCCGCCAGCCGAAGGCATACGGAAATCGCTCCCCAGAAAGAGCTCGTCGCCGCCCGTTCCGTCCTTCAGCCCCCAGCTGTAGCGGTAGCTCTGGTCGTTTTCGTTGGCGTATTTGAGAATCAGCTCCTCGATGCCCGTCTGTTTGAAGTGCACCGGGGCGTTCATCGTGCCGTGGCGGTAGAATCCGAATGCCCCCAGCAGCCAGCGGTAGGCTTTGTCCCCGCGCGAACGGAAGACGAGGTCCTCGGTCACGCTATGCTCGGTACGGGCCTGCCTGAGCGTGAAATACGAGAGGGGCAGGAAATCCTGATCGAGGATCATCTCGTCGTCGGAATACTGGTAGCACGTGATGGAGGCGACGGTGAAACTGCCGGCGTCGTAGCGGATCGTGAGTCCGTCGCTCAGGGCGGTGCGGCGGTAGGAGCAGGGGTCGTTGTAGCGGATTTCCCCGCGGCGGACGACGGGGCGTCCGTCGTCGCCGATGATGTCGTCGCCGACATAGGCATAGGGATAGCCGCCCTGTTCGAGCACCGAGAACGAAAGCGTATTGTCGATGCGGAGTCCCGTGCGGTTGCGCCACTGGGTTTTCCAGCGTCCGCCGCCCAGCCGTTCCCAGTCGCATTTGTCGCCCGTGGCGAGATTCTCGAAGAATCCGCCCGTGTGGGTATAATAACCCGTTACGGCCATGCCCAGATCGGGCGTGAGTTTGTAGTAGGACGAGGCGCGGAACTTGTAGCTGTCGCCGCTGCCGTATTCGGCGCTCAGGCGCACGCCCTCGTACGAGAGCGGCGAGAGGGTGTAGACGTTGATTACGCCGCCCATCGTATTGCGGCCGTAGAGCGTGCTCTGCGGTCCGCGGAGTACTTCGATGCGTTCGGCGTCGGCCAGTTCCGTGTCGTAATTGTCCTTGTTGAGAACCGGTACGTTGTCGATATTGAGTCCCATGACCGGCTGGTCGATGCGCGCACCGAGTCCCCGGACGTAGATCGACGAGGTCATGCGCGAGCCGTAGTCGGGGGCGAAGAAGTTGGGGACCTGCTGGGAGAGGTGTTTCAGTGCGCCGATGCGCTCCCGTTCGATGGCGCGGCTGCCGACAATCGTCGCCGCGACGGGCTGCGACCGCAGGACCATGCCCTGCTTGATGGCCGTCACCTGCACCTTGTCCACCACGATCACGGTATCCGCCGCGGCCGGTTCCTCCCCGGCCGTGCCAGCGACTGCCGCCGTTGCCGCGGCATGCCGTTCCGGTGTCTGTTTTCCTCCGGCCGCCGCGAGGAGCGGAAGGAGTGTCAGAAGCGGTATGGTCAGTTGTCTGAGGTGCACGGTAAAGCGTTTGATTCGGATGCAAAGTAACGGATTTATTTCGGAAGCTGCAATCCTAATTTATGAGGAGGGGGCTTCACAGTTCGCCGGCATCGACGTAACCGGCCGTCAGGGCGTAGATGGCCAGACCCGCCACCGAGCGGATACCCAGCTTCTCCATGATGTTGCGGCGGTGCGAAATGACGGTCGTAAGCCCGATTTGCAGGCTGTCGGCGATCTGTTTGTTCATATAGCCGCGGGCGATCAGCGCCAGCACCTCGGCTTCGCGTCCCGAAAGGGGCGCGGTTTCGGGACGCACCGCGCCGGGAACGATGTGTTCGGACCGGTGCGCGCCGTGGTGCATGCGCAGGATGTCGCGGACGATCGCCTCCTCGTTGGTGCAGACGTCGATGCAGTGCATGTCCGCATAAGCAGGCTGGGGATGTCCGCTGCAAAGCAGGATCGTTTTGCTGCGCCGGGCGCGGAAGAAACTGCCGTGCGTGACGAAGAGCTGCGCCGCCACGAAGAAGTGGAAGAAGCGTTCCGGGTTCGCTTCCGTGAAGGATTCGAAGTCGCCGAAAAGTTCGACGTCGGCGGCGGGAATGATCTTTTCGAGAATGGATTTCATCCCGACGCCCATCAGGACGTTGGGCGCTGCGACGGCTATGGCGGGACGGCGCTCCATCGGCTTACTCGTGGTGATAGGGTTCGTTGTTGAGAATGGTGAAGGCGCGGTAGATCTGCTCGGCGAAGATCGCCCGCACGATCTGGTGCGAAAAGGTCATGCGCGAAAGGGACAGACGGGCGTCGGAGCGTTTGTAGACCTCCTCCGAGAATCCGTAAGGTCCGCCGATGACCAGCACCAGACGTTTCACGCCGCTGTTCATGCGTTTTTGGAGCCAATAGGCGAATTCGACCGACCGCATTTCGTCGCCCCGCTCGTCGAGCAGTACGACGTAGTCGCCGTCCGACAACTGGCGCAGGATCGCTTCGCCTTCGGCCGTGCGCTGCTGTTTGACGCTGAGGTTCTTGGTGTTGCGGATGTCGGGCAGGGCGGTGACCGCGAATTTGCAGTAGAAGTTTACGCGCCGGGCGTACATTTCGACCAGCGACGCGACCTCCTTCGAGTCGGTTTTGCCTATGACTATCAGTTCGATGACCATTTCTTTTCGTAAATCGTTTCCGCAGTCTGCCGCCGCATGCCGGACCGTGACTTGGTTGCCGGTCGAAGCGTTTGCCGGAGC
>OLIQ01000898.1_pt1 | contig 11751 bp, 7 predicted proteins | sample 1609631 | NCBI WGS metagenome assembly OLIQ01 (sample SAMEA4350114, study PRJEB24818) | metagenome | biome: human; feature: gut; material: faeces | place: Denmark | collected 2013-09
TCTCGGCGCGGAAACGGTGCAGAATCTTCTCTATACCAAACAGGCGGACAATGCCGCGAAAGCGCCCGCAGGATTAGAGCGTGCGCAGGCGCTGTGGCACGAAGCACAGAAAATCTACGACGAGCTGATCTCAGAGGGCGCGTGCTGCTCGATCCACGAGCTCAAGATCAGCGGGGAAGACCTCGCCGCCCTCGGCTACCACGGGCGTGAGATCGGCGCGGTGCTTGCGCGGCTTTTAGACGAGGTCGCGGCGGAAAAACTCCCCAACAAGCCCGAGGCGCTGCAAGCGCGCGCCGTGCGGCTGTGGCGCAGCGGCTATGCGCGCCATACGATGAAAGAAAACGAGACCCATTGACGGAGGTTAACGATATGGCAAATCTGATGGATTATCTGGACTGGCGCGGGGATCTGACGCTCGAAATTTCGCCGTTCAACGAGGTGGACGCGCTGATTCTGGCAGAGCTGAGCTTTGTCGACTTTGACGGCATCGTGCCGCCTCCCGAGCTCGGGCGCGGCCTGCCGCTGAATGAGGCGGCGGAGGCGTTTTTCGCCCGCCATGGCGGGAAGGACGTCCCCATGGGTGTCCTCGTGCCGGACACGATCTCGAAAATGCTGCGCAAGCTGATGACGAGCCCGCGCTTTCGCAATATGACGCTGAACGGCTACACAGCGCTGCTTGACGATTCCATCGAGCAGCAGTTTGCGGCGCTGACGATCGACCTTGGCAACGGCAGCATCTATATCTCGTTCCGCGGCACGGACGATACGATCGTGGGGTGGAAGGAAGACCTCAACATGGGCTTTTTGGAGGAGATCCCCTCGCAGAAGCAGGCGGTCGAATACGTCGCGCGCGTCGCGCGGCAGTACAGCGACAAGACCATCCGTATCGGCGGGCACTCCAAGGGCGGCAACCTCGCCGTTTACAGCGCGGCCAAGAGCAGCGGCGAGATCCAAGAGCGTATCGTCGCCGTCCATAATAACGACGGCCCCGGCTTCGCCTGGGACATCAGCGAGACGCCGGGCCACAAGCGCATCGCAAGCCGCATCCATACCATCCTGCCGCAGACGTCTGTCGTCGGCATGCTGATGGAGCATGAAAAGCGCTATCAGGTCGTGCATTCGACCTATGACGGCCTTTACCAGCATGACGGGTTTTCCTGGCAGGTGCTGGGTACGCAGTTTGTCCACCTCGACGACTTCTCCCGCGAGGGAAAGCTCGTCGATGAAACGCTCTCGTCCTGGGCCGATTCGCTCAACACCCAGCAGCGCGAAGCGCTGGCCGACGCGCTGTACAGCGTCTTCACCGCCTCGGGCGCAAAAACGCTCAGCGAGCTCACCGAGGAAAAGCTCAAAAGCGCCGCAGCGATGCTCAAGACCTATAAAAACCTCGACCGCGAGACCCGCCGCATGGTCACTGAGGCGTTCATGCTGTTTTTCAAACTCGGCACGAAGAACTTCGTCCTCGACACGCAGGAGGAAGGAAGCCGCGAGATCGAAAATATTCGAAAAAAGATCTCGGAACAATACCAGAAATTGGTGGAGCGCAAGAAGTAAATACAACATTCCCGCTGCGCGGGGGTGCGATGTTTCCCCTGCACTCCGCAGGGGAACGGGACAAAGGGGTCATTCTCTTTCGCAAAAGAGAATGGCCCCTTTGGAACCCCAAGAGAAAGGCTTTGCATTGGCAGATTGGCACTTGAAGAGCTGCGCGGCCTGCGGATTGCACAGCCGTTGGCAGCTTTGCTGCCTTACGGATGTGGCATACCCCTTGCGGGTAATCAGGTGCCTGCCGGGTGTTGTATCTAAACGACTTGGTTTGCTTCTATCTTCGCTGTCGCTTTGCCTGCGATTCGGTAGCGTTACGCAATTTCCGCCTACTTTGGACTTGTACAGATTTGCTATTGCCTGCCGAGGCGGCTTTGCTGGCGCTCGCCGCAGTACGCACTACCAAGACGATATGCATTGTCAGATGATTAGGCTGCACCAAAACAAGATGAGCAGAGCGGCAGCGGATGATAGAAGTAGGCCAAATCGTATAGCAGGCTAACGCGGCTTCGCCGCGCGCAGGGAAGTGCAATCGGCAAGCATCGCACCTCTTCGAGCTGCTCGCTTGCAATGAAAATTTTCTCTGGGAGGGTGTAAGGGAGGGGTATCTCTTTTTCAAAAAGAGATACCCCTCCCTTATTATCGCACCCCTGCGCGGCGCAGGGAACAAATGCAGCGCTGTCGCGCTGCCATATTATTTTTTTACTCTGCGCTCGGCAGCTTCGCTGCGGGCTTCATCAGCAACGCGCAGATGACGATCGCGAGGATCGTGTTCGGCAGCATATACGTGCCGTTGTACAGCACGGAGTAGAACACGGGAGACGTCATGGTCATGCCCATGAATTCCTCGGGCATATACTGCGCGTAGACCGTCACGCCCGAGATGAAGTGGATGCCGAAGCGACCGAGGCAGCCGACGAACGCGGCGAGCGGGAGCTTGGAATAGTCGTTGTCTTTCACGCGGAAAAGGCCCGCAAGGCCGACCGCGCCGTAGGCGACGGAATAGTCGAAGATGATGGACACCCAGCTCACGGCGAAGCCCTCGGCGAAGAAATACTTGAGCGTGCCGAACGCGACGCCCGCGAGGATGCCCCAGGGCGCGCCATAGCGCACGGCGAAGAGGATGAGCGGGACCATCACAAGGGTGATCGAGCCGCCGAAGCCGCCAAACGACAGACCGATGGGAATTTTGAGATAGCTCAGCACAAGGGCGAGCGCGATGCAGATGCCGCCCTCGGTCAGGCGGCGGGTGCTGGAATGGGTGGACGTGTTGCTCATAAGGGATTCCTCCTAAAAATATGGTCCCTGTCCGCGCCGCGGCACAAAAAAAGCACCGCGGCGTCGACGTCACGGTACAAAGCTCAGGCAAGATCATCTTTGCATTCCTACGCCGGCATTACCCGGATCAGGTCTGAGGGACAGCGACGGCGATACGCCGCATCACAGCCGGCTTGCGCCAGCGCCCCTTGCAGGTATGGCGACATCTTAGTCCAATGTTCAAAATTTGTCAAGGATTTGAGGCAAAAAGCGTGATTCCGAAAATAGAATATCGAAATTTAGAATTTGTGTTGCGTCTTTGTTGTGCCTGTGCTACAATAAAATTAGTTAGGCAACCAAAATAATTGTGATATTTGTGATTTTCTTGCGAATAGGAGATCTGAAATGGCTGCATTCGTTGTCAACGGTACACCGGTCACGGTGGAGAAAAATCAAAAACTCATCCGCTATCTTCGCGACGAGCTGCATCTGACCAGCGTCAAGGACGGGTGCAGTGAGGGCGCGTGCGGCACGTGCCATGTCCTCATCGACGGCAAGCCGACGAAAGCCTGCATCCCTCAGACAGACAAGCTGGAGGGGAAACATATCGTCACGGTCGAGGGCCTTTCCGCCTTTGAAAAGGAGGTCTTTACCTACGCTTTCGGCGAGGCCGGAGCCGTGCAGTGCGGCTTCTGCATTCCAGGCATGGTCATCTCGGCCAAGGGGCTTATCGACCAGAATCCTGACCCCACGCGCGAAGAGGCGGCCTTTGCCATCCGCAACAATATCTGCCGCTGCACGGGCTATGTCAAGATCATCGACGGCATCCTGCTTGCGGCGAAGATTTTACGCGAGGGGAAAATTCCCGAAAAGAAGGAAGACTTTCAGGTTGGCTCGCGCGTGCACCGCATCGATGTCGCCGAAAAGGTGCAGGGCTACGGCAAGTACCCCGACGACATCTATGTTGACGGCATGTGCTATGGCGGCGCGGTGCGCAGCCAGTACCCGCGCGCCCGCGTGCTCTATATCCGCACGAAAGAAGCGGAAGAGCTCCCCGGCGTCGTCTGCGTGCTGACGGCAAAGGATATTCCGGGTCAGCAAAACGTCGGCCACATCCAGAAGGACCAGCCGACGCTCATCGGCGAGGGGGAAATCACGCAGTATCTCGGCGACGCGGTGGCGCTTGTCTGTGCGCGCGACTTAGAAACACTCGAGCAGGCAAAAAAGCTTGTACGTGTCGTTTACGAAGAGCTTCCCGCGGTCTACGGGCCCGAGGAGGCGTCCGCCCCCGGTGCGCCCGAGGTCATCATGGGCAACCGCGGCAATTTGCAGGCGCACCGCCACGTTGTGCGCGGCAATGCAGACGAGGCCATCAAACATTCCAAATACGTCTTACACGAGAAGTTTGAGACTCCGTGGACGGAGCACGCCTTTTTGGAACCCGAGTGCTGCGTGGCGCTCCCGCTTGAAAACGGCGGCGTGAAGCTGCTGACGACCGACCAGAGCGCGCACACCACCCAGCACGAGTGCTCGGCGATGCTCGGCGTCGACTTTGCCCACTGCCAGGTCGAAAATATGCTTGTCGGCGGCGGCTTCGGCGGGAAAGAGGACATGTCCGTGCAGCACCACGCGGCGCTGATCGCATACATCGCACGCGTGCCGGTCAAGGTGAAGCTCACACGGCAGGAATCGCTGCTCGTCCATCCCAAGCGCCATCCGATGTGGATGGACTTCACGATGGGCTGCGACGAAAACGGCATTATTCAGGGCGTAAAGGCGAGCGTCGTGTCCGACACGGGCGGCTTCGCCTCACTCGGCGGCCCCGTGCTCGAGCGCGCGTGCACGCACGCCGCGGGTCCGTATCACTATGAGAATTTTGAAATCGAGGGCCACGCCTACTATACGAACAATCCGCCCGCGGGCGCGTTCCGCGGCTTCGGTGTGACGCAGACCTGCTTTGCGACAGAAACGCTCCTAAATGAGATGGCCGACCTTGTCGGCATCTCCCCGTGGGAAATTCGCTACCGCAACGCCATCCGCCCGGGCGAGGTGCTGCCGAACGGCCAGATCGTCGGCCCCGAAACGGGCCTTGTCGAAACGCTCGAGGCCATCAAGCCCTACTATGACGAAGCGGTCAAAAACGGCGAGCCGGTCGGCCTTGCCTGCGCGATGAAAAACGCGGGCGTCGGCGTCGGTCTTCCCGACTATGGGCGCTGCAAGCTCGTCATCGGCGATGATGGCAAGGTCCACATCCGCGCGGGCGCGTCCTGCATCGGTCAGGGTCTCGGCACGGTGCTGGTGCAGCTCGTCGTGACAAACGCAAAGCTCACGCGCGATCAGGTCGTCTACGACGGCAACAGCACGTTCATAACGCCTGACAGCGGCGATACCTCCGGCTCGCGCCAGACGCTCGTCACCGGCGAGGCCTGCCGCCGCGCATGCCTGCTGCTGCGCGACGCGATGGAGTACCGCTCGCTGAGCGATTTGAAGGGGCAGGAGTTTTACGGCGAATACTACGCCAAGACGAACCCGCTCGGCGCAAATGTGCCGAACCCCGTCAGCCATGTCGCCTATGGCTACGCGACGCAGATGTGCATTCTCGACAAGGAGACGGGCAAAATTAAAAAGATGGTCGCCGCGCACGATGTCGGCAAGGCCATCAACCCGCTGTCCTGCGAAGGGCAGATCGAGGGCGGCGTCGTGATGAGCATGGGCTACGCCTTGACAGAGCAGTACCCGCTCGACCACGGCAAGCCCACGGCAAAATACGGCACGCTCGGCCTGTTCCGCTCGCATCAGATCCCCGAGATCAAGGCGATCGTCATCGACAAGCCGGGATTAAACCTCGCCAACGGCGCCATCGGCATCGGTGAGATCACGTCCATCCCCACGGCGCCGGCCATCGCGCAGGCGTATTACCGCTACGACGGCGAGCGCCGCCGCAGCCTGCCGCTCGACCATACGCCGTACAAAAAGTAATACAATCAGGAGAGAGCTATGAAACGAGTTCTCATCATCTATACCGGCGGCACCATCGGTATGACGCGCACGGAAAACGGCTACGCGCCGCGCGCGGGCTACTTCCGCGCCGCGCTCGATGCCATCCCCGACCTCCGCGCACCGGAGATGCCGGAGTGGGAATTCTACGAGCTCTCGCCGCTGCTGGATTCATCCAACATGACCGTGCGCGAATGGAACTGCATCGCAGAGCTGATCGCGCAGAAATATGACGATTACGACGGCTTCGTCGTCCTGCACGGTACGGACACGATGGCCTACACGGCTTCGGCACTGTCGTTCATGCTCGATGGGCTCGACAAGCCCGTGGTGCTCACGGGCTCGCAGATCCCGCTGTGCGAAATTCGTAGCGACGGGCGCGACAACCTCATCACCGCGCTGCTGATTGCGGGGGAAGGCATCGTGCGCGAGGTGTGCCTGTACTTCGGCGGAAAGCTGCTGCGCGGCAACCGCGCGACAAAATACTCCGCCGACGGACTCATCGCTTTCGTTTCGCCCAACTACCCGAGCCTTGCCGAGGCGGGCATTTCCATCAAATATAACGAAGCCGCCCTCCTGCCGCGGCAGGAAGGCGGGCTCAAGCTCCAGACGCTTGATAATATTCCCATCGGCGTCATCAAGGTATTTCCGGGCATTCAGTTTTCGCTGTTCGAGGCCATTATGACCGAAAAGCTCCGCGGTATCGTCATCGAGACGTTCGGCGCGGGCAACATCCCCGGCGACGGGAACGCGCTGCTGCCCATCATCCGCAAGGCGTTTCAGAACGGCACGGTGCTCACGGTCTGCTCGCAGTGTCCGCAGGGCGCGGTGTCGCTCGGCACCTACGAAACGTCCAGCGCGCTCAAAAAGGCGGGCGCGGTCAGCGGACTCGACATGACGACCGAGGCCGCCGTCGCCAAGCTCTACTATCTCTTCTCCTGCGGCTACGACAAGGAGAAGATCAAGCAGGCAATGGAAGAAGACCTCCGCGGCGAGATCAGCGTTTCTTAAGCGCTTCGAGCGCTTCCTTCGTGTCAACGTCGCAAAGCTCCGTCTCCGGCGCTTCAAAGAGCAGCAGATCATCTAAATGCCTCTTGATGACCGCGCTGCCGCCGACATCGCCCTCAAGCGATAAAAGCTCAGGAAAGAAGCGGGCAGGGAAGAGGCAGGGGTTGCCCCGCACGCCGTTGTGTCCCAATCCGACGATGTTTTTGCTGTGCGCGCGGAAGAACTCAAGCTCCTGCGCGACGGTCTTGCGCTTGAGCATCGGCTGGTCGGCCACCATGAAGCAGAGCGCGTCACAGTCTGACAGCGCCGCCGTGCCGAGGCGGATCGTCTCGCTCTGGCCGCGCTCGGGATGTTCGTTCCGCAGCGTTTCAAAGCCAAACCTTTTGGCGGCCGCTTCCACGTTTTTGTGCTGCGTTACGACCAGCACGCGGGAAAAGCTCTCCCGCGGGATCGCCTCAAGCGCATGCTCGATAAGCGGCTTTCCGTTTACCATCGCGGCGAGCTTGTTCTCGCCAAAGCGCGCGGCATTGCCCGCCGCCATGACCACGCATCCTATTTTCAACGTGTTATCCATCTATTAAATCACCAGTCATTCGTTTCTTTTTCACCAATCGGCAGAAAAAAGCGGACAAAATGGTACATCCGCGATCATTTGTATTATATCACGCATGCAGCACTGTACACGCTGTGCGAAATGTGCTAAAATAATAGCAAAGGAGTTGCAGATTTCGAGCAAAACCGACAAAGCGGCTGCTCGGAACAGGAGGTAGACAGATGAGCAAGGTAGGAAAAAGCGAGATCCGCGTCGATGCGTTCGACAAGGTCACCGGACGCACGAAATACTATGAGGATCGGATGCCGGCCGGTGCGCTCTATGCGCGCATCAAGCATTCCACCATCGCGCACGGATTTGTCAAATCAGTCGACAAGTCCGCGGCGGAGGCCATCCCCGGCGTTGTGAAGGTGCTGACCTGCTTCGACGTGCCGGAGCACTGCTTCCCGACGGCGGGCCATCCCTGGTCGATGGACCCGGGGCATCAGGACGTGGCCGACCGCAATCTTTTGAACCGCCATGTGCGCTACTACGGCGACGACGTCGCGGTCGTCATTGCGGAGGATGAGGTCTCGGCCATGCAGGGCGTGCGCGCGCTGAAGGTCGAATATGAGGAACTCCCGTTTGTGCTCGACGTGCAGAAGGCCATGGAGCCCGACGCGCCCTGCATCCACGAAAATTTCCCGGGGAATATCCTGAAGCACACCGATATCCGCAAGGGCAATTATCAGCAGGCGATCAAAGAGCCCGGCCTCATCAAGGTCGAGGGCTGGTACAACACCCCCACCGTGCAGCACAGCCACATTGAAAACCACGGCTGCTACGCTTACGAGGAAAATGGCCGCATCGTCGTTGTGTCCTCCACGCAGATCCCGCACATCATCCGCCGCATCGTCGGTCAGGCGCTCGGGCGTCCGTGGGCGGATATCCGCGTCATCAAGCCCTACATCGGCGGAGGCTTTGGCAACAAGCAGGATGCGCTCTATGAGCCGCTGTGCGCGTGGTGCTCTACGCAGGTGCACGGAAAATGCGTGCGCATCGACTGCTCGCGTGAAGAGACATTCGTCAGTAACCGTGTGCGCCACTCGATCCGCTTCCATATCATCACGTGGCTCCATAAGGACGGCTCGATTGCCGCGCGCAAGGTCGAGTGCTTCTCCAATCAGGGCGCGTATGCCTCGCACGGCCATTCGATCGTCGCCAAGGCCATGGGCTCGTTCCCGCAGATCTATCCCTGCGACAATTTCGAGGGCGACGCTTACACCGTGTACACAAACCGCCCCGCCGCGGGCGCGATGCGCGGCTACGGCATGCCGCAGGCGTCGTTCGCGGACGACGCGAACATCGACGAGTGCGCGAAGGCCGTTGGCATGGAGCCGCTCGAATACCGCATGAAGTACATCATGCCCAAGGGCTTCCACGACGGTTTCTCAGGTAACACGAACTACTACGATTCCTTCCGCGAATGTCTGGAAAAGGGGAAGGAGTACATCGAATACGACAAAAAGCGCGAGGAGTATGCCAAGGACATCGGCCCCGTCCGCCGCGGCATCGGCGTGGCGGCCTTCTGGTACAACACGGCGGTGTATCCCATCTCGCTTGAAACGTCCTCGAACCGCATGCTCCTGAATCTCGACGGCACGGTGACGATGCAGTGCGGTGAGACGGAGATCGGGCAGGGCGCGGACACGGCCTATGCACAGATGACGGCCGAGGCCGTCGGCCTCAAGAGCTATCACGACGTGCACGTCGTCTCGTGTCAGGATACGGACATCACGCCCACAGGCCTCGGCGCTTACGCGAGCCGCCAGACCTACGTCGCGGGCTTCTCCATCCGCCAGACGGCGACGCTCCTGCGGCAGAAAATTCTTCAGTACGCGACAAAGCTCACCCGTCAGGCGGTCGACAATATGGACATCGTCGACGGCAACATCATCCGCAAGGGCGACGGCATGGTGCTCATGTCGCTGAAAGACCTTGCGATGACCGCGCAGTACAACGCCGCGGACTCCGAGCACATCACCGCCGAGTCGACCTACACCATCCGCAACAACGCCTATTCGTTTGGCTGCACCTTTGCCGACGTCGAGGTGGATATCCCGATGTGCAAGGTGACGCTCAAGAAGATCATCAACATCCACGACTGCGGCAAGCTCATCAACCCCGCGCTTGCCGAGGCGCAGGTCCACGGCGGCATGTCCATGGCCATCGGATTTGGCATGAGCGAGCAGCTTTTATTCGACGAGAAGACGGGCCGCCCACTCAACAATAATCTTCTCGACTACAAGCTCTCGACGTTCATGGACCACCCGCATCTCGAGGCGCAGTTTATCGAAAATCCCGAGCCGACGTCGCCGTTCGGCACGAAGGCGCTCGGCGAACCGCCCGCGTGCTCGGGCGCGCCCGCCATCCGCAACGCCATCTACAACGCCACCGGCGTCGCCATCGACACCGTTCCCATCACCCCGCACGTTCTGTACGCCGAGTTCAGCAAGGCGGGGCTCATCCACGACAGCTGGAAGGAGGAGAAGTGAGCCATGTATGACATGAAAGCACTCTATGAGGCGGAAAGCGTCGAAAACGCCGTCGCCCTCCGCTTGGAGCATCCCGAGGCGCAGATCATCGCCGGCGGCAGCGACGTACTCGTGCAGATGCGCGAGGGCAAGCGCGCCGGAAAAGAGCTGATCTCGATCTACGGCCTCGACGAGCTGCGCGGCGTGAGCATCGACGAGGAGGAAAACATCCGCATCGGCTCGCTCTCGAGCTTTTCCCACATCACGCGTGACCCCATCATTCAGAAATATATCAACGTTCTCGGCGAGGCGGTCGACATGGTCGGCGGCCCGCAGATCCGAAACATCGGAACCATCGGCGGCAACACCTGCAACGGCGTGACGAGCGCGGACTCCGCCTCCACACTGCACGCGTGGGAGGCCATCGTGGAGCTGACGGGGAAGGACGGCATCCGCCGCCTGCCCATCAAAGACTTTTACATCAAGGCCGGTCAGGTCGACATCCGCGTGGAGGATGGCGAGATCCAGACCGCCATCCTCATCCCAAAGGCGAGCTACGAAAACTGCTATGGCTACTACATCAAGTACGCCATGCGAAACGCGATGGACATTGCGACGCTCGGGTGCAGCGTGAACGTGCGCCTGTCGCCCGACAAGCAGACTATTGAGCGCGCCCGCATCGCCTACGGCGTTGCCGGTCCTGTGCCGATGCGCTGCCCGAGCGCGGAGGCAGCTGCCAAGGATAAACCCTTGACGCTTACGACGGCGGAACAGTTCTCACTCGCCGTGCTCAACGATATCCGCGCGCGTGACAGCTGGCGCGCCTCCAAGGCGTTCCGCGAACACATCGCGGTCGAAATGGCCAAGCGCTGCCTGATCGAGTCTATCAAACGGGCGGGAGGTGTCATCAAATGAGTCAGTACAAGCTGGTGCGATTCAACTTAAACGGCAAGGACGTTGAGAAAATGGTCGACGTGCGTGCGTCGCTGACCGATATGCTGCGAAACGATTACCATATGACGTCCGTGAAGAAGGGCTGCGAGGTCGGCGAGTGCGGCGCCTGCAACGTCATCATCGACGGCGAGGCATTCAACTCGTGCATCTACCTCGCCGTCTGGGCGGACGGTAAGCACATCCGCACGCTCGAAAGCCTGATGGGGCCCGACGGCGAGCTGAGCGACATCCAGCAGGCGTTCATTGAAGAGACCGCTGTCCAGTGCGGCTTCTGCACGCCGGGCTTCATCATGACTGCGGTCGAGATCTTGGAGACGAACCGCCTCTACACCGATGACGAGCTCAGAAAGCTCCTCTCCGGCCATCTGTGCCGCTGCACGGGCTATGAAAATATTCTGCGCGCGGTGAAAAAGACGATGTATCGCCGCCTCGGCCTGCCGCTTCCGGAATAAGGCTGCGCCTTTACAAAATCGAAACAGGAAAAAATATTGTCTTCTTACGAAATCGGTGCTATAATCCAAATAGCACCGATTTTGTTTCAAGGCGCGAAAAAGGAGGAATCTTTATGGTCATTACGGTTGGCAGACAATACGGCAGCGGCGGACGCGAGATCGGCACGATGCTTGCCAAGCAGCTCGGCATCGCCTATTACGACGACATGCTGCTCAAGGAGGCGGCAGAGGAGAGCGGACTTTGCGAAGAGCTGTTCCGTTCCTTTGACGAACGCCCGAAGAGCTTTCTCTATTCCATCGCGATGGACCCCTATTCCTTCTCGATGAACCATGTGACGCCCAAGGGCTCCATCGAACAGCAGGTGTACCTGGCGACCTACGACACGATCAAAAAGCTCGCCGACAAGGGCCCCTGCGTCCTGATCGGCCGCTGCGCGGACTACGCGCTCAAGGATCGCGACGACGTCATCAA
>OLIQ01000904.1_pt1 | contig 11715 bp, 10 predicted proteins | sample 1609631 | NCBI WGS metagenome assembly OLIQ01 (sample SAMEA4350114, study PRJEB24818) | metagenome | biome: human; feature: gut; material: faeces | place: Denmark | collected 2013-09
CCAACCTTTGTTAACCTTAAATCTAATACTATGAAAAACACATTGCAAATGTACGCACTTTTGTGAAATCTGCAAATAATCCAAGAAAAAAAGTATGTTTTATAACATTGATTAAGAGTTTTATTTCCCGATTCTATTTTTATTAAGGATTTCTGCCGTTAACTAAATAATTTTAGTTGGGCATTCTGAATTCATTTGGCGAACACCCTGTGATTTTCTTGAATAAGCGGCTGAAATACTGTGAATTAGAGAACCCTAGTTCTTGTGCAATCTGGCCGAGCGTTTTATCCGTATTTACCAACCATCCTTTGGCTATCTCGAAACGTTTGAACTGGATATACTCTTTGAACTCTTTTCCTATTTCATATTTCAGTAAATCATTAAAATATGCAGGCGATAAATGCAGGAGATTAGCACAATATTCATCGGATAACACATCAGTTGATAGGCTTACTTTCACATTGAAATGATTATCAAGCAGATGATTGAATTCTCTGAACACCTTTTTATTGACTTCGCTACGTGTGATAAACTGGCGTTCGTAGAAGCGGGTACAATAATCCAGCAAAAGTTCAATGTATTTTGAAATGATTTTTTTGCTGTGTCGGTCAATGCAGCGCTCAAGCTCTTGCCGAATCCTCTCCAGGAACTCCAGAATAATCTGTTTTTCGCGTAGAGAGAGATGCAGTGCTTCCTCCGGACAATAAGAGAAGAAAGTATAATTGTGTATATTGAGTCCGAGCGGAGTCCCGCAAATCAAGTCGGGGTGAAAGGCCAATATCCATCCCTTGGAAGGAAATTCCTTGTTGTTCTCCTTCATACTGATTGACTCTCCGGGAGTCAGGCAAACGAGAGTTCCGTCCGAGAAATCACAATATTGGTGCCCGTATGCATAGGCCTCACACTTACATTCACTCAACAGAATCGTATAGAATCCGAATTTAATGTCCGTATGAGGAGATAAGTCAGCCTTCGAAAGGTCGATGACACTGACTAGCGGATGCAGTGTCTTACTTCCCAGGCAACAATTACATTGATGCACGGTTCCTATTTTGAGTACTTTATCTCCCATGATGTTAACGATCTCTCCGGTGTATGTTCTTAGTTCTGCTGTTTATATTCATTCGGTGTATATCCGACATGTTTTTTAAATAGCCGGCTGAAGTGTTGAGGATACTGGAATCCCAGTTCATAAGCTATCTGGCTGACCGTTTGCGAACCTTCCAATATTCGTTCTTTGGCAAGTTCAATGATACGGCACTGAATATATTCCTGCGCAGTTTTACCAGTTTCTTTTTTTATCAAGTCGCCGAAGTAATTAGGAGAAAGGCATACCTTGTCTGCAAAATATTTCACGGAAGGCAACCCTTCGGTCAATGCTACCTGCCCTTGGAAATATTCATCCAATAGATGTTCGAACCGCACGATAATGTCTTTGTTTACCTGATTGCGTGTGATAAACTGCCGTTCATAGAAACGCATACAATAATCGAGTAATAGTTCGATATTGCGGACAATAAGTTGTTTGCTATGCTTGTCGATAGCATGTTCCAGTTCGATTTGTATTTTATGTATACAGTCCGTTACAATTTCTTTTTCCTGTTCGGATAGATGCAAGGCTTCATTAACTTCATAAGAAAAGAAAGAATAATTCTTGATATTCTGTCCCAGAGAAGTTCCCCGGATCAGGTCGGGATGAAACAAGACCCCGATCGATTTTGTACGTTGAGGAGTTTTCTTCCGGTTATCTATACCAATCACTTGACCTGGGGCCATACAGACGACCGTTCCTTCCTGATAGTCATAATAGTTACGCCCATATTTAAGGTCTCCGCAATTAATGTCTTTCAAAAACAGAGAGTAGAATCCGATATTCATGTGATAGTATTCTACTGTTTTTGTCGCTTTTGAAAAGTCGATCACATTCACTAAAGGGTGCAAAGTTTCCAGTCCGAACAATTGGTCGTACTGATCAATAGTTTCAATTTTGGTAATTTCATCCATACGGCTTACAGTTTTATCATAGGCAAAGATAAAACTTTTAAGAATATCTTATCTATATCATATTTGCAAAACAGTAATATAGGTACAAGAATCAGTAATTTGTATACAACGTTGGTAGTCAAAGGCAGAATTAATATCTTTGTTCCAAAAATTTTAATACCTACTTTTATGAAAGCATTATTTATTGGCGGAACAGGTACGATCAGTACCGATGTCGTAGCATTGGCACAACAGAGAGGGTGGGAGATTACGCTGCTCAATAGAGGTTCGAAAAAACTGCCGGAAGGTATGCGTAGCATCGTGGCGGACATCCATGACGAACAGGCGGTGGCGAAAGCTATAGCACACGAAAGCTATGATGTCGTTGCCCAATTTATAGGTTATACGGCGAAAGATGTAGAACGAGATATCCGTCTGTTTCAGCATAAGACAAAACAATATATTTTCATCAGTAGTGCTTCTGCCTATCAAAAACCGCAGACAGATTACCGCATTACGGAAAGTACTCCATTAGTAAATCCTTTTTGGGAGTACTCGCGTAATAAAATTGAAGCGGAAGAAGTGCTGATGACTGCTTACCGGACAACCGGCTTTCCCGTGACTATCGTTCGTCCGAGCCATACCTACAATGGAACGAAGCCTCCCGTATCTGTGCATGGAGCTAAAGGAAACTGGCAGATCTTAAAGCGTATCCTTGACGGAAAGCCTGTGATTATCCCTGGTGACGGAAGTTCGTTATGGACACTGACACATTCTAAGGACTTTGCCAAAGGATATGTCGGTTTAATGGCAAACCCTCATGCTATCGGGAATGCTTTCCATATCACAACCGACGAAAGTATGACTTGGAATCAGATTTATGAAACCATTGCCGATGCATTAGGAAAACCGCTGAATGCGTTACACGTAGCTTCGGATTTTCTTGCCGGACATGGAGAAACTTATGATTTCAGAGGGGAACTATTAGGTGACAAGGCTGCCACAGTCGTTTTTGATAATTCGAAGATCAAGAGACTTGTCCCGGATTTTATCTGTACTGTATCAATGGTGGACGGTCTGAGACAATCCGTGCATTATATGCTTACACATCCTGAGAGTCAAACGCCTGATCTGGAGTTTGATAAGTGGTGTGATAGGATAGCGGATGCAATGTACGCTGCGGATAAGGCTTTTAAATCAGGCAAATAGTAAACCTAGCCTTCAAATATTTAGTAAGGACCGTTTCGCCCTTGCTGTACTTCAATCCGTATACCGAAAATTACCGTTTGCGGATTTTAGTTCGAATGCTCCCCGGAAATTATTCTTTTCCCAAGGCATGGCACTTCGGTTGGGCACTCTCCAACCGTCTTTGTCATAATCTCCGTATGTATTAATCCTCATACCGTTTTTCAGCTTAAAAGATCCCATTTGCATGAACTGTGGAGAAGACGACAGCCCCCAGCCATACCCGTATCCGAAACTGGAAAAGGCAGAAGGAGAAAAAGCATCAGAGAATCCTTGTGAGTATGTGGCATCCGTATTCAGACGGAACAGTTGATTATAGTCTTTACTCATATTCGGCACATCCAGGCTGAATTTAGGAAGTTTGGGAGGAGCTACATTCATCAATCCCATATCCAATAAAAAGCCGCCAAACTCCTTAATATTAGCCGAGGGGGCACGACGAATACTATCGGAAGGGATTTCTGACTGTGCGGATGCAAAACCGACCGATAATATCAGCGAAAGAAATAAAATCAGTTTTTTCATCTTCGTAAAGGTTGATTTATGACAAAGATAGAAATTTTCATCCTGACTATTCGCTTCTGTTATATTTTCTTAGAGAAAAACTCTTTAAAAATAGGATGACAACATCTGTACATACGTTTAAGTAGCAATTAACGTGGATACTTCCCGTTTCAAGTAACAAAAGACATGACATTGAGCAAAGTTCGTATCTTTCCTCCCTCATTCATAAAAAGGAACGAGGGAGGAAATACCTTTTAGCGTATGGAAGCCTTCCATACATTAGCATACTCTTCCAGTACACGCTTGATACTCTGCCCGATTTTTACATAATCAGCTTCGTTCAAGTTGGCAAGTGATACACGGACACTCCATTTCGGTCCGGCAAAGCCACCGCCGTTCAGCAATACGAGCGAAGTCTCATTTGCCAGGCGAAAGACCACATCCAACGGATTATATGTCTTTTGCAGATAAGCAACAAAATCATCCCCATAGAATTTTTTCGCCCATACCAGCATATCAATTTCCGAGTAATATCCGGCACGTAGAGGGTCTTCTACCAGTGTGAAACCCGTATTGTCCCATAATGCATGAAGGCGGCGGTGAATGATTTCCTGCATTCTGGTTTTGTAACGGTTTTCCTTATCCAGAATAGCAAAAAGCGAGAACAGGCTCATCTGCATCTGCTGTGGCAGCGAAAGACCTGCGGTATGATTCAATGCGATCTGGCGGCTGTCTGCCACCATGCGGTCAATAAACTTCAGCTTTTCCGGATGCAAATCGATACTGGAGTAACGTTTGTTCAAGATTGCTTTTTGCTCCTCCGACAGGCGGGCAATCATTTTGTCGTAGATGTTGTCTTCGTGTAGCGCGATTACGGCATTTCTCCAGCCTGTTGCACCGAAATATTTGGAGAAAGAATAAACGCAAAGAGTATTGTGAGGCAATTCCGCCATTAATGACCGGAAATGAGGTATAAATGTTCCATACACATCGTCCGTGATAATCATCAGGTTCGGATTATCATTTTTCACGATATTGACAATCCGTGCGGCAGTCTCCGAGCTAAGCGCATAACTGGGCGGATTGCTCGGATTCGTAATGAAGAGCGCTTTAATCTGCGGATTTTTCAGTTTGTCAATGTCTTCATCCTTATATTGCCATGTATGTAATCCGTCGGCTGTCATCTGATCAGCGGATATTTCAGTCACGTCAAATTGATAACGTCGTAGCTGCGGGATCTCTATATAAGGAGTGAAAACCGGAATCATCAGTGCAATAGAATCTCCCTGGTTCAACAGGAAATTCTCTTCCAGCGAATCGAACAGATAACACATGGCGGCTGTGCCTCCTTCGGTGGCGAACAAGTCGAATGTCCCTTTCGGCGGACGTCGGTCACACATCTCTCTTGTGCCAGATAATCCTGTACGATCTGTTCCGTAAAATACAGAATACGGTCGGGCACAGGATACTGGTCACCGATGACGGATTCCGCCCATTCATGTACCAGTGTGTCCGGGTCGGCAGCATGCTCCATTAGCATATAGTTGTAACCCTCTTTCAGCAGATTGGCACCGGGAGCCTTCTCATTATCTTTCAGGAACGCCTCAAAACGGGCAGCGATCCCTGCCTTTTGAGGGATACCGGCGATTCCTTCTTCCAGTGAAAACGCCCGGCGACATTCACAAAGTCCGAATTGTCCCAACAGGAAAAAAGCTTCACGTGGTTCGGTAGCAATCCAGTTCGGATTACCCCGTCCTGCATTCAGCATGGTATGTGCTATCTTCTTGACACTCTCATCCGCCATGTCAATAAGCTTGTTTTTCAGTTCGAACGGACTGATCGTTTCCATTTTCCTGGCATAACTTTTGGTAATAGCCGGGCTATTGTCTTTTTTTCCCATAATGAAATCTATATTAGTTAGAATAGTAAATAAGTTGTCAAAAGTATTGGTTTCACGTTTACATCAGCAATACGATAAATACTCCCCAGATAATCAGCAGTGTGTTGCCGACAGCATACGTTACGGTATATCCTAAAGCCGGGGTCTCACTCTCCACCGCATCCTGAACAGCTCCCAATGCAGCAGTGGTAGTACGTGCTCCCGCCGTACATCCTAATGTCAGTGCAGGGTGGAATTTGAACAGATATTTGCCCATTAGTAACCCGCTGAGAAGAGGAATGGCCGTAGCCAATGCCCCGATAATGAACAAGCTGAAACCGACCTCCTTAAATCCGGCTACAAAACTGGGACCTGCGGCAATGCCGACTACTGCAATAAACATGTTCAATCCTACATTATTCAATACCCAGAGTGAAGGTTCGGGAATACCTCCGAAAGTAGGATGTTTACTGCGCAGCCAACCGAATATCAGTCCTGCAATCAATGCACCTCCACTGGTGGAAAGACTGATAGGGACACCTCCCAGATGCATAGTCAACGCACCGACAAGGCCACCGACCAGAATACCGAGTCCGACAAAAATCATATCTGTCTGATTCGTCGGCCGATCAACATATCCCATTTGTTTAGCGGCAGTTTCCACCTCATGTTTCATTCCGGTAAGTTCCAGAATATCACCGGCGTCCACCACTGTCCGGGCAAGTACCGGGACATTGATACCCGCACGTTTGATACTACGGATACTAACCCCGTGCATAAATTTCTGTGCCCGGATTGTCGATACCTTTTCGCCTGCGAAAGTCCGGTGTGTCACCATAACCGGCAGAGTTTCTGCCGGAAAGTCCAGTAGTTGCGCATCGATCACTTCCGGGCCGATCCAGTCTTCTTCGCCAATCACAAATTCGCGTCGTCCGCTTAGTACGATTTCATCCTCCGGCTGAAGAAGCATATCCGGTTTGACCTCTTTTACAACTCCCCGTTGTCGGACTCGTTCTACAAATAACAGTTTCTCCTGTTCGGATAGATACTTTTCCAGTTCACTCACCTTTTTTCCTTTGCCAAACCATTTATTTGTGATCTTATACGCACGGAACACTACCGGACGAAGGGCAGGGGAGAATCCGGGTTCATCCATTTCTGAAGTCCCCATTTTAGATTCCAGTTCTTTACAATCAGCTTTTACTTTATCCAATCCGCCGAGAAGCTTCGGACCGAGAGAAGCCAGAATCCAGGCAGAACCAGCCGTACCGAAAATATAAGTGACGGCATAAGACACAGGAATAGCATTAATATATGTTGCCTTCTGTGCTTCGCTGATGCCCAACTGGTTGATCGTATCGCTTGCCACGCCGATAACGGCAGATATCGTTTGTGAGCCTGCCAGCAATCCGACAGCCTCTCCGATATGATATCCCATAATCTTGGCAAGTATCCATGGTGCTACCAGACTGACGATACACATCAATACGGCGAACCCCACCTGTGGCAGTCCGTCTTTTTTCAGTCCGCGAAAGAATTGCGGACCTACCTTGTAGCCAACGGCAAACAAAAAGAGTAGAAAAAATACGGCTTTTAACGGACCGTCTACTGTAATGTTCAATTGTCCTACCAATACTCCTACCAGAAGGACGCTGGTCACTGTACCTAAAGAGAATTTCCCTATTTTCAGTCTTCCCAGCCAGAATCCCGCGAAAAGTGTGAGGAAGATAGCAAGTTCAGGGTGTACCCTTAGTTGATTGATAATCCATTCCATAATTAAGTTGTTGTTTTAGGTTATGCCAATAACAACAGTTATTGTACGCAAAGAGTTTGTTGCTTCACGTAGATTTGTTACTTTTGCACTTTCAAAATAAAACTAATCATATCCTGTATGAAATCAGACATAGAAATTGCTCGCAGCATTGAATTGAAGAAGATAAAGCAAGTTGCCGAAAGTATCGGAATCCCTCGTGAAGAAGTAGAAAATTATGGTCGCTACATCGCAAAGATTCCCGAACAACTGATTGATGAGGAGAAGGTGAAGAAAAGTAACCTCATCCTGGTAACTGCCATTACAGCAACAAAAGCGGGTATCGGCAAAACCACTGTATCTATCGGTCTCGCTTTGGGACTCAATAAAATTGGAAAGAAAGCTATCGTTGCTTTACGTGAACCCTCTCTCGGACCCTGTTTCGGTATGAAAGGCGGTGCGGCCGGAGGAGGATATGCCCAGGTGCTCCCTATGGAAAAGATTAATCTTCATTTCACCGGAGACTTTCATGCTATCACTTCTGCGCATAACATGATTTCCGCTTTGCTTGATAATTATCTTTATCAGAATCAGGCGAAAGGTTTCGGACTGAAGGAAATCCTATGGCGCCGGGTGCTCGATGTGAACGACCGTTCTTTGCGTAGTATTGTCGTAGGTCTGGGACCAAAATCAAACGGTATCACTCAAGAATCCGGTTTTGATATTACTCCGGCGTCGGAGATTATGGCTATCCTTTGTCTTTCTAAAGATGTGGATGACTTGCGCCGCCGTATCGAAAATATCCTGTTAGGCTTTACATACGATGATAAACCTTTTACAGTCAAAGATTTGGGAGTGGCGGGAGCTATCACCGTACTGTTGAAAGACGCCATTCATCCCAACTTAGTGCAGACGACCGAAGGAACCGCCGCTTTCGTACATGGCGGCCCGTTCGCTAATATAGCTCACGGATGTAACTCTATTCTGGCAACCAAGCTGGCTATGTCATTCGGCGATTATGTGATTACGGAAGCCGGATTCGGTGCCGACCTCGGTGCGGAGAAGTTCTACAATATCAAATGCCGTAAGAGCGGACTCCAACCACGTCTGACTGTAATCGTGGCTACAGCACAGGGACTGAAAATGCATGGTGGTGTCAGTCTCGACCGCATTAAAGAACCGAATATGGAAGGATTGAAAGAAGGATTGCGCAATCTGGACAAGCATGTCCGTAATCTTCGTTCTTTCGGTCAAACAGTGATTGTAGCTTTCAATAAGTTTGCTACAGATACAGATGAAGAAATGGAACTGTTGCGCGAGCATTGCGAGCAGTTAGGCGTAGGTTTCGCTATCAACAATGCATTCACTGAAGGAGGAGAGGGCGCAGTAGATATGGCTCGCCTGGTGGTAGATACTATCGAAAATAATCCGTCCGGTTCTCTGCGTTATACTTACAAAGAAGAAGACAGCATACAGCAGAAGATTGAAAAAGTAGCTACCAATATTTATGGAGCAAGCGTTATCACATACAGCAGCATTGCCCGTAACCGCATCAAACTGATTGAGAAAATGGGAATTACCCATTATCCGGTCTGTATTGCAAAAACACAATATTCATTCTCTGCCGATCCTAAGATCTATGGTGCAGTGAATAATTTCGAGTTCCATATCAAAGATATAGTCATTAATAACGGAGCTGAAATGATTGTTGCGATAGCCGGAGAAATTCTCCGCATGCCGGGACTTCCTAAAGAACCGCAGGCGTTGCACATTGATATTGTGGATGGAGAAATAGAAGGTTTGAGCTAAAAAACAATCGGACCGCAGGAATCCCTGCTTCAATGAGTAAATCCCCGTCTTTCCTTATAAACCAATAGGGAAAGACGGGGATGCTTGTATATAGAGTCCGGTACACCTTTTTATATCTCTTCCGGCGTACCGTACGATTGAATTCGTTTTTTGTTGAAGAGATATTCCATATCTTTTTTTTGTAATAGGAAAAACGAAATTCCTGACAGATAGTTCGGATAGAAAAGTTAATAAATACAAAAAGAGGTCTGTCCTTTTTGAAAAGAACAGACCTGATAAGTTACAGTATCCGATAATCCGAATATCAGACCTAAAATAAAGTATGCCTCTTAATAAGCAAAAAGAGGATATTTCTTCATTGTCTCATTGACACGTGCACGAACTTGTGCGATAACCTCTTCATTGTCTACGTTGGATAACACAGTCTCAATCATTTCTGCGATTTCAAGCATCAGATCTTCCTTAGCACCACGAGTTGTAATAGCTGGAGTCCCCAGACGAATACCGGAAGTCTGGAAAGCCGAACGGCTGTCGAACGGAACCATATTCTTATTAACGGTAATATCAGCAGAAACCAATGCTTTCTCTGCCACTTTACCTGTCAAATCAGGGTATTTGCTACGCAAGTCAACCAGCATAGAGTGATTGTCAGTGCCACCGGAAACGATCGTAAAACCACGGTCAATCAATGCCTGTGCAAGTACGGCAGCATTCTTTTGTACTTGTTTTGCATATTCCTTGAATTCAGGTTGCAGGATTTCGCCGAAAGCCACAGCTTTGGCAGCAATCACGTGTTCCAGCGGTCCGCCTTGGATACCCGGGAAAACAGCTGAATCCAGCAGTTGAGACATCATTTTGATTTCACCCTTCGGAGTTTTCTTTCCCCAAGGATTAGGGAAATCTTTGCCCATCATGATGACACCACCACGAGGCCCGCGAAGTGTTTTATGTGTAGTAGAAGTGACGATATGTGCATATTTAACCGGGTTTTCCAGTACTCCGGCAGCAATCAGACCGGCAGGGTGAGCCATGTCGATCATCAGGATAGCACCTACTTTGTCTGCGATTTCACGCATACGCTTGTAGTCCCATTCACGAGAGTAAGCGGAACCGCCGCCAATGATCATTTTCGGTTTTTCGCGTAGAGCGACTTCTTCCATTTGGTCGTAGTCAACGCGTCCTGTTTCCTTATTCAGATTATATTCGCAGGGAGTATAGATAATACCGGAAGTATTTACTAATGAACCATGAGAAAGGTGCCCGCCATGTGCAAGATTCAATCCCATGAATTTGTCGCCCGGATTCAGGACAGCCAGAAAAACGGCTGCGTTAGCCTGTGCTCCGGAATGCGGCTGTACGTTTGCCCATTCGGCTCCGAAGATTTCTTTCAGGCGGTCGATAGCGATTTGTTCGCTCTGGTCTACAACTTCACAACCTCCGTAATAGCGTTTGCCCGGATAACCTTCTGCATACTTGTTAGTCAGGCAAGAACCCATTGCCTGCATTACCTGGTCACTCACAAAGTTTTCAGATGCAATCAGCTCGATACCTTTCAGCTGACGTTGGTGCTCTTTTTCGATGATGTCGAAAATTAAGTCGTCTCTTTTCATTCTTTTATAATAAGATTAAATTTCTAATTCGAGATACCTTATTTTAAGCGTACAAAGTTAATGAAAATAAATAAAGAAAGAAGGAAGTACAAGAAAAATGTTAGTCAAAAATGGAATTTAGTAGAAAATGGTCAGAAGATAAAACCGAGCGAAAAACTCAAGGCGCTGTCGCGGCGGTCGAATATAATCCGGCTGATTCCTGTGCTGCCGTCCGAGTTGATATTGTCATAGGTAATAGACTTGGAGATATTTCCAATTCCCTGCTCGTAGCGGAAATCAAAGAAAATACGGGAAATATTGACTCCCACGCCAATCACTGCACTTATATTAAACGGATAGAGTTTCTCATGGATACCTTTCTGGTCGAAATTGCTGAAAGTTATTTCGTTCTTCTTTCCCCATAAATAACGGAGCTTGGGACCGGCAAAGATAGACATTCCGTAAGGACCTTTCTTCACTACGTTATAGCCATACAGAACGGGAAAGTCAATACTGTGCAATACAGATTGAACCGAAGCATAATCCGGCTCGATAGCCGGATGTTGAGAGCCGAGTTTATCGAATGTAATCTCGCATTTGGTTACATTGTATGACACTTCCGGTTGGATATAATGTTTCTTCATATTGATACGCATGAAGAGAGCACCGAAATAACCGATTTTATAATTATTCTGCACCTCGTCGATAGTCACATCTTTGATTTTCAACTCGGAAACCATAAACATGGAGGAATTGAACCCTGCCCTGACACCGAAGTTTATTTTCTTCGTATTGGGACGGTCCACCTTGTCTGCGGTATTGCGATTCTGCCCGAAAACCGTACCGGCTACCGTCATCAAACCGAAAAATAGTATTTTACGCAGCATATTCATGGTTATACAATCCTTTGTCTTTATGATTTTTTCTTTTCAACACTCCAACCGAATTTTCCGATT
>OLIQ01000906.1_pt1 | contig 11682 bp, 10 predicted proteins | sample 1609631 | NCBI WGS metagenome assembly OLIQ01 (sample SAMEA4350114, study PRJEB24818) | metagenome | biome: human; feature: gut; material: faeces | place: Denmark | collected 2013-09
CCCTAAATTCGCTTGCAAATATTTTGAACCGCAAAGTTTTTTAAGATCATTAGCACTATCAACTCTGATATACTCTGCTGTATAACAGTCCTTGGACATTGTTACTCCGTAAATTACACCACCCTTCTGCAATACATATTCCGAACACAATGAAAAAAAGCCGCCGGATGAGCTTCGCAATCTAATACTATCTTCTGTAGAGTATGCTGCATACGATTTCTGCATAAAGGTCTCCATGCTTTTTATTCAACACCTTTGTCTTTATTGGACGCATAATTATCTGACACACAACTCAAATCCATTTTTCTTCCCCACAGCAAATCTGTCTCATATGTAATATCCAAATCAAAACCGCCATTATCATATAATGTCAACTCTCCAAAATACACATGCTCATTGACATTATATAAATCCACCCTTACATGAACAAATCCGGTTGACAACGTTTCTGCAACCTTTATCATTTCTAAAAAATTGGCAGGCATTTTTACATCTGTTGCAGGTTCGCGGTCGGTTTTCTGGTAGTAAAGTCTATTCCAATCTTGATCATAAAATCTAAATTTCGGATGCCCTGTTGCACGTTCTGTGCATACCATAACGCTATCCATTTTGCCATGAAACATAAAGAACTTATAATCATCCGGCGGATTGTCACTAATTAGTTCTTCGGCTATTATGCGAGGTCTAAGATCCTTATACGGCCATTCCCGACACATGTAGTAGTGGTTCTTCTTTAAACCATCTTCAATTGTTTTTCGAATATCATTTATATTCATTTCATTTTTATTATGCACTAATGCATAATGACAAGAATCGTGCGTTGTTTTTATAGCAAATTTTTGCGGTAAAGTTGAAAAATCGATATCTTCAAACCGCTCCCATACTCCATATGTTGGAATAATATATCTGTCCCCTAATATTTGAGCCACATAATTCTTTGCTTCATATTTATCAACTATTTCATGGTACTTCATTTTGCGGTCATATAATTTCAGCCAATTTAATTTTTCTGTATATGTCACCGGGCATTTCAGATTTAACCTCCGGTGGAATTTGGCATAATACACTAATTTCAAGTATACGTCATCCGGCAGCCATTCTGCCATTTTAACAAAAACTCTTTTATAAAATTTCATACAATTCACCCATATAGCAGAAATCACTGCTTCTTTATTAACTTATTTATAATAGTTACCATTTCTTTTCTATATAGTAAGGCGATAAAAAGTACCCCTGCACAGCTGATCACAACGGATAGGACTCCTCCAAAATAAATTACCACCGCAGACTGTATAAACAGAACGATAAATGTCAAAATATTTCGTTTGAAATCAAAACGAATTCCCATTTCAACCCACATATCGCGAACTCGAACAATTAAAACCGCAATGTATCCAAGGCAGGTTCCCATTGCAATGCCCTGCATACCAAATGGTTGTACTAAGATCAAATTCGTTCCTAGATTAACAATAGCCCCCAAAGCAGTTGTCAGAAAAACTTTTTTTGTTTTCGCACCAACAGTATATACAACACTAAAATAAGACGCATAGCAGCTGATGATGGTTGCAACGGACAAGAGTGGAACATATTTCCACGCTTCTGCAAAACTCGTACTCATAATTCCCAGATACAACGGTTTAACAACCATTATAATACCACAGGTGACTACGCCCATTACAAAAGACGTTACATGGAACACATTATGATAGAACGACGTCTTATCTTTACTTTCACTTACTTCAATAGCTGACATCTGCCAAGCCTGTATAAACAGCGAATAAATCATATTAATTATTTGAGGTACTTTTGAAGAAAGAGAATACAATCCATTTGCGCCGTCGCCCAAGAAATAATTAATAATGTATTTATCACCGGCAGACATTATCCACCACATCAAACTGTTCGGGATTAGCGGTACACTATATTTCAATAACATCCTTATTGTATTTTTATCAATACATTTTAAGGACACCACCTGAAAGAAATCGCTAAAAATAAGAATATATAGTGTTCCAACTGCTGCAGACAGCAGTGTTGCATACAAGTAACCTCTAATTCCCAATTTTAAGAAGAGCAGGAATACTACATTGAATCCTAAAATTGTAGCTGTTGTTATCAAACCAAAAATAGTAAACTTCACATTTTGGTTCACTGCACGAAAATATTCGCTGAAAACCTGATTAAAAGTTCTTAACACCAACAACGCTACAAAAATCCAAATGTACTCATCAAAATCAAAAGCAACCTTGTACAACGGTGTAAACAAAACAGAAATCGCTGCACCAAATAAAAATACAGCAAAACAATTGCTTGCCGCTTCTTTCGGAGTAAGCTCTTTACCGAGAACGTAGCGAATCAGAGCCTCATTTACCATCATTGTTGAAAACGGTATTACCATACCCAAAGACGTAATAAACAAATCAATAACGCCATACTCCGCTGTTGTTAACACATAAGTGTACAACGGCACAATCAGAAATGTAAGAACTTTGCTTCCAAAGTTACCGATTGCGAAGATAGCGGTATTATAAACCAGTTTTTTATAGTTACTTTCTTTCATTTTGTCTCCCATACTATCGCAACGCTTTTCGGATAAATCGCAAAGCCTTTTGGCGTTCGTTTTCCACAATTTGATTTACCTCTTTATAGTCCCGGCAAATGTAACTTTCATCTATAATTCCTGTAAATCTCGCATCTTCCAAATGGAATGTACTTAACAGTGTTTGTATTCGACTTCCCATTGTGTTATGCTTACCGTTTCTATTAAAAACCACGAACGGTCTGTTATATAAAATGGAAAAGACTGAGGCATGAAAGGAATCCGTACAAACATATACTGCATTTTTAATCAAATACACAAACTCCGATGGCCCGCAACAGTAATATGGACTTTCTGCGTTCGAAAGGTCAACAATTGTACACTCTTCCCTTTCTGCCAACTGTGAAATCGCAGTCCTATACTCATCAGTGAGAGTTCCCAAAAAATAGCAGACTACATACCGTTTATTTGTCAGATCTTTTGGTTTTTTGATTACACGATCCCAATCTTCTGGACAGAGCATCATCGTTGGGTCAATTAAAACCTCTACATCCGTTCTACCAGTATTTTCTTCTACAATACGTTTTGCAGCTTCTTCTCGTACAGAAATAGCATCAAATGTAGAAAGACACTGCTTCACTTTTGTCTCGCAAGAGGAAGGAAGCTTCTCTATACCAAAAGATGCACTTATTGCGATCTTTTTCTTTTGCGTGAAAGTTAATAAATCCAAGTCACTTAGTCCACCATACTGAGGATTCCATATTTGGTCCGATCCCACAAAATAATAGTCGTAATCTTTAAATTCCGACAATCTATTGAAGGAGAAAAAATGCTTTGAATTAACAATCTGTTCGTTAAACCTCAAAAAATTCTCTTTTCTTTGTTTTGGGTCATTCGGATCAACACAGTCTTTAATTCGATTTCCTTTAATAATAGACTGGACAATTCCTTTCAAATAGAACTTTAGAACAGCCGATATATCTCGATTTTTATTGTTAAGACAAGGAACGTTTATGATATTAACGGAATCTATTCCTTCACGTCTTAAAATCTCTTGGACGGCATAGTTCTGCAGTTTATTTCCATAATTAGAATTGCCGTACAGTGAAATAATCGCTGCCGTTTTTTTCATGTACTTCATTCGCCTCTATAATCTATCATAAAATATCACATGCGCCTAAAATCAACAGAAATTTGTAAATTGCGCATTTTAAGACAACCTTGTTTTTTGGTTTAATCATGACTTGTTCTTCGTTTAGTATTGAAACAATTTTTCGAACCTCCTTTTTTATTTCCCGGGAAGCATAATTCGTCTTTCTTTTAATCTTATAACGCCAATACGAGGTATACAGCGTGGCCATTTTAAGTTCCAAACTATATCGCAAACTCTTTTTGGGGGTCCCTTCATAAATTTTTAATATCATTTTTAACGATCTCAAAAACATCCCAGAATCTTCGTTAGATGACAATGAGTTTGAGACTTTATCATGATAGATCGTATAAAAAGATGCCGGTTGATAGTAAAAGAAGGAGCACTTCTCCAAATATGCAAAGGATGTATACAGATCTTCGAATACGTCCGATTCAAAAAACATATCCTTACTCATCAATTCTCGTTTGAAGATTTTCGCCCCCAAGCCAGGTCTTATATCTTCATTCAATTGTTCTATTGGGTATAATCCCTTTGCTGTGTTCCGAAAACCGGGTATAATACTTTTCTCATTTCCAACAATATCTTCACGGTCAAAAAAAAGAATATCAATTTGGGGTTGCTCTATAAAAATTGAACAGATTTCCTCTAGAGATGTAGCCGCTGTAATCCAATCATCACTATCAACAAAGAAAAGTAAATCTCCTGTGGCTTTTTCAAATCCAAATTTGCGTGTCATTCCGGGACCGGTATTTTCTTTGGTATAGGCTTTGATCTGGTCGTAGCGCTTTGCATACTGTTTCATTAGTGCATAGCTGCCATCTGTAGAACCATCATCGACTAGAATCAGTTCATAGTCCTTGTAGGTTTGCTGCAGAACCGACTCCACAAGTTTGTGAAGATAGTTTTCGGCATTATATACCGGAACAATTACACTAAATTTCATCTTTTATGTTTTTCTCCTTTTTATCCATGCCCAATATCACACCGTACGCCACTGCAACAGGCATAATTATATTTGATTCTTCAAAAAAATAACTGAACATTCCCAAAAAAACGGATATAACCAGCAACAAACACATAACCGGGGCGAATCTTGCTTTTCTGCGCACCATATCAATCGTCGAAACAATCAATGCAATAATGAACACCAATAACAGAATCAGCCCCACAGTCCCATAATCATACAGATATTCAATATAGCTATTATGTGCAAAGCGATAAAACCCTCCTGGTCGCAGAATATAATATACGCTTTGGAATCCATGTCCGAAAAGGCGCTGAACTAAACCTGATGAGTGATAGGCATTTAAAACAATCGACCAAATGACATCTCTTCCACTGCCTCCATCATCTCCTAATCTTGCAAATCTGTCCAAAATCTGTATGCGTCCGGCATTTTCAAGATAGAACACGATAATTGTCCCCATAAGGATCAACAACATTATTTTTAGATATTTTTTCCATCTTTGATTTAAGGTACCTTGGATATGTGCTTCAACCACAAGCATTATAAACAATCCCAGTATCAGTGCTAGAGTTCCAGCCCTTTTCGTCGAGGCTGTTGAAATCAAAACAGCCAGCACCATGCTTAAATTTCGGTAGGAACGGTTGTTTGTGAGAATCAAAACTAACGGAAGTGTGGTAATACAAAAATATGTCAGAAAAATAACTTGACCAATATTTCCAGCTCCCGATAGGTGTATTTTGATTAATGGTACAGCAATGGCGCACATCGCAAAAAAGAACCAGATCGCTTTATTTTGCGCAATTTTAGTAATGTCATAATAATATGAATAGTTATAGTACACAATAACACTTATTGGCCATATCAGTATATCGACAGGTGCATATGGCATATATACAGAATGTGTTGATATTGCAACCAAACTTTCAAAGGAAATCAAAAGCAATAGAATAGCAACCGTAAAATCAAATGATTTTCTTTTAAATGTTATTAATTCTTGCACTACACAGCATGCAAGAACTAACATTTGCAAACCATATCCAAACATCCTAAAAACATTGTTTTGATTTATTTGATAGAGCATTTTGCAAATTATTGATAAGAGCATACTGTCAAATGCCACTCTAACGAACACGCTTTTTATATGTATTTTCATCACCTTATAACGCTCCTAATACATTAATGATGTAATCTATTAAAGCTCTTTAAGAAGCGCATTGATTCTAGAATGCTGCTTTATGCAATCATGGCATTATATAAGATCAGATTGTCAGATTAAAAACAACATGTTTTCACTAATAAACAGGTGCATACATTTTAAAGCATGTCAGAGTCACATTTCTCGATGGAATCATTTGTATCTTTTCATTTTCTATATCTACAACGATTCAATCAATGTCTTTGCAGATTTAAACTTTCAGTGATTGATTGAAATCTTTGAGCCCAGTTCCCCTCAGAAAATAGAAGTTGAATTATCAACACCGTTATCTGTTTGGATGATTTCCTCCTTCAACGTCAAACGTATCTTGATTCATAATAACTCCTAGCCAAAGCGCAATTGGTATTGCTACTGGATGCACAAAAGCTGACTCGGCCGTTGACGCAATCAATAGATAGCTCAACACGCTTATTGCAGATGCATAAAAAGCCATACTAGTTATTCGAATCTTCTGAATTTGTTTGAACAATCTTAGCAATGCGCAACCAAACGTAACTGTCCCAATAAGCCCCGTTTGAGCAAATACCATTGGCCAAAACGAATCACTTATAAAAGAGGTGTTGTCTCTTGTCAATCCATATATTCCGGTCAAACCATAAGAAGAATAAATCGGTGAATAGTACTTACCTGAATAGTAGGAGGCATAAGTTCCAAAGCCGGAGCCTATAGGGAAATGGTCTTTTATTACTTTGAAAGAATTGATCAACAATTGATATCTTGCGGAGTCCCCTTGAATAGATGAAAAGAAATAGTAGTAAATTTGATTCCACGCTAATGTCACAACTAACGGAACAAACAAGAGCAGCGTTTTAATTGTTATTTTCTTCTTCCTATAGAACGTAAAATAACAGATCAATACAATTGCAATTGCTATTCCCCATGCCTTACTTCTCAATGTGGTACACATTAGAAACAGTAAAATTCCTAGACATTTTTTCCAGTCATTATTGTAGTTACTAACTGCGAGTAGAATACCAATTAAAAAGACACAACATGCAACAAAGACTGTCGAATGTGAATACATCAGTTGCGTACAGCGCATGCCATACCGAATACTAGCTTTAAACAGATGAAACTTTAAATCAAAAAAATAACAAATCACATATACCGCTGTAACAAATCGTACATGGTTATATATTTTCTTCGCATATCTTCTGATTGAAAATCGTGACAAAACATTTTTTCCAACATATAATGCAAGCCAAAACTTCAGGCACAAAAAAGCATCAGGAACAGCAACCTTAAAGAAGCTTTGGTATTGATATACCGCATTACCAAGCAATCCTGATATTATAAATATAGCAATGCACTTTCCGTACCCCCCCCCCCGTGAATTTTCAACAGGAAGTGATTTTTGTATAACTTAATTATAAAGATTGGAATCGCCAGTAATGCTACTAATTCATCACCATACCCTATAAATGACCAGTATTGCTCCAGCCAATTTTTCGAGATAAAAAAATAGAACAAAAGCAAGAATATTAAGTATTGTTTATTTATCCTAAGCCCTCGATTCATGCGTTTCTCCTCATTATTTCGTCTCCATCTGCTGCGCGATATCAGCATCCACGATTTCCTCGCCGGTTTTATGCTTCAGCTGCTCCTTAGAAGCTTCACTCAGACCGTTGTTGATCACGCAGTTCATATCGCAGGTGCTGCACTTATCCAGATCCTCTTTAGTAACTTTGCCGTCGCGGTAATCACGGCAAATCTTCAGCTCATACATGCTGTACGGATGCTTGGTAAACAGAGCCTTGAACTTGTGAACCAGAACCCAAGTAGCCGGTTTCCAGATATACTTGTGCATAGCCGGAGAAACAGAACCAATCATCCAGCAGTCGCGGTCGCAGCAGCGAACCTTTGCACGAACTTTCTCAGCCTCCGGGCTGTTCCACAGCTCATCCCAAGTCTGATTGTTCAGGTTACCCATGACCTCTTTATCCTTTGTGCCATTGCAAGGCATAACATCGCCATACGGGTCGATGAAGAAGGTATCAAAACTCATGTCGCAAGGCAGCAGACGCTTCTGGCCGTAGATGTAGTTGATCAGGCCATGGTTAAAATATGCACGGAACCACTTTTTCGGGCTGTTGCTGCGGAGCAGTTCGTTGACCAGATTTTCAAAGTTCTTTGCAACCATCGGACGATCGTGGATGATGTTCTTCGCCTCAACGAAGTAGAAGCTGTTATGCAGAGAAGCAGTTGCAAACTCCATGCCCATCTCATCGGAAATCTTATACAGAGGAACCAGGTCAGGAGCGTTCTTGTCCTGAACGGTCATACCGAAACCGACATCCTTCATGCCCATCTCACGCAGCTTCTTCAGTGTGCCATAACCACGCTGGTAGCCGTTCTGCAGACCACGAATCTCGTTGTTGGTCTGCTCCAGACCTTCGATAGAGATACGAATACCGATCTGCGGGAACTCCTTGCACAGGTCAACGATACGGTCGGTGAAGAAACCATTCGTGGAAATAACGATACGGTCAGACTTCTTGTACAGTTCGCGCACAATATCTTTCAGGTCAGTGCGGATGAACGGCTCACCACCTGTAATGTTGGTGAAGTACATCTTCGGCAACTTCTTGATGGTTTCGATGTTGATTTCCTCTTCCGGCTTGGAAGGCGCTTTATAACGGTTGCACATAGAGCAACGAGCATTGCAGCGATAAGTGACGATGACTGTACCATTTAACTTCTTTTCTTCAGACATGATTAACTCTCCTATTGTTTACTCTCAATTTTCTTTTCCCACACGACTAAACACTTTCATCAAAGTGTTATAATGAGTCTGCGGTGCAAACCGATCTTCTAATCTAGCCCGGCTTGCGGCTCCCATTTTCTCTACCACATCATCGTTGTCCAGCAAGGCAACTTTTTCGCACAATTCCCGAGCATCAGCGGGCTTAAACAGATAACCATTAACGCCATCCAAAACAAGCTCTGGTAAGCTTCCGATATCGCTCGCAATAACCGGCTTTGAATACTGAAAAGACTCCAATGCAGTATTTGGAAGGTTATCATACCAAATGGATGGAATCAGTGTGAATCGTGCACCTTTGATGATCTCTTCCAATTCCTCGCCAGCTTTAAAGCCCAAAAACTCAACATTCTGAATTTTCTTTTCTTTGATATATGCCTTTAATCTTTTTGCCTCGTCCGTTGTATCATCGCCCATTATTTTCACATGGCGATCCGGCATCATCTCATATGCTTTGACGACAGTGTCAACACCTTTTTCCTCTGTCACACGTCCAAAATACAAACCATATGTTCCAACCTGTGGTTTGCCGACTTCAGATTTGCTTGCAGTAAATGTCGGAATACAGGTAATTTTGTTCTCATCAAAACCATTCTCAATCAGTTTCTTCTTTAAAAACTCAGACGGCGTAATAAATGCATCCACACCTTTATATACATTCATCGCCTTATGTACTTTCATAGAAAAAACTCGAACGACCGAGGCAAACAGCGACCCCTTTACACACCTTTTCTTTATGCAGGTTCTATACCCCTTCGTAAGGCACTCTTCGCATGGTTTCTTGTTGTACATGAAATCAAATCTCGGGCACAGTAAAAAGTAGTCTGACAGTCGCAGCACTACCGGAACACCCATCTTCTTTGCACCGCAAATCACGCTCGGTGAAAGCTTGTTTACAAAGTGGATGATATATACCAAATCCGGCTTTACATCTTTGATTTCTTTCTTAATAGCTTTCTCAACCTCAGTGGAATAGATACTGCGAGTCAGCATTTGCCAGATGACCTTTGGGGTCTTTTTACATTCTTCAAAATAAGTTGCGTCACGACTTCCAATCGGCTCCACAAAATATTTGGAATACTCTGTTTCAACATTTTTGTTAGAATGGATGGAGAACGGAATCACTTCATGACCATTATCTTCCAGCATCTTCTTAATGTTGAACATATATTTTTCCGGTCCACCCGAAATAAAATATCTATAATTAACCAGTAAAATTCTCATATCTTTAATCCCTCTGGAAAATATCTCTTGTATAAACTTTTTCCTTCACATCGTCCAAGCTCTTATCGTAGCGGTTTGCAATGATTGCTTGGCTCTGTTTTTTGAACTCCTCTAAATCATTAACGACACGGCTACCAAAGAACGTGTCCCCATTTTTAAGCGTAGGCTCATAAATGATAACAGTTGCACCTTTGGCCTTAATACGCTTCATAACACCCTGAATGGAACTCTGGCGGAAGTTATCGCTGTTACTCTTCATAGTCAGACGATATACACCGACCACGGTTTCTTTTTCTTTGCTCTCATCCCAGCTATCATTTGCTTCATAAGCACCAGCAATCTCCAGAACACGGTCAGCGATGAAGTCTTTTCTTGTTCTATTACTTTCAACGATAGCCTCAATTAGGTTTTCCGGCACATCTGCATAATTTGCCAGCAGCTGCTTGGTGTCCTTTGGCAGGCAGTATCCGCCGTAACCAAAGCTAGGATTGTTATAATGAGTGCCGATACGAGGATCGAGACAAACACCGTTAATAATCTGCTGGGTATTCAACCCCTTCATCTCGGCATAAGTATCCAGTTCGTTGAAGTAGCTGACTCGCAGAGCCAAGTAAGTGTTAGCGAACAGTTTAACAGCCTCAGCCTCGGTGAAGCCCATGAACAAAGTATCGATATTCTCCTTAATAGCACCTTCCTGCAGGAGTTCTGCAAAAGTGTGTGCAGCCTTTACCAGACGAGCATTATCCACATCGGTACCGACAATGATACGAGAAGGATAAAGGTTGTCGTACAGTGCCTTACTCTCTCTTAAAAATTCCGGGCTGAAAATGATATTGTCGCAGTGGAACTTTTCACGAACACTTGCAGTATAGCCAACCGGAATCGTAGACTTAATAACCATGATAGCTTCCGGATTGTACTCGATGACCAGCTTGATAACCGCTTCAACCGCACTGGTGTCAAAAAAGTTCTTCTTGCTATCGTAATTTGTAGGAGCAGCGATGACTACAAAATCAGCATCACTGTATGCTTCCCTAGCATCCAAAGTTGCAGTCAGATTCAGCTCTTTTTCTGCCAGATACTTTTCGATATATTCGTCCTGAATCGGTGACTTTTTATTATTGATAAGTTCAACTTTCTCAGGGATGATATCCACAGCAGTCACCTTATGATGCTGAGATAACAGCGTGGCAATGGAAAGGCCAACATATCCCGTTCCGGCAACAGCAATCTTTAAATCTTTAAACTCTCTCATTTCTCTGTCCCTCTAATTCTCTTATTTATAAAACTCAGCGTACCACTCAGCGAAGTTCCTCAGGCCTTCACGCAAGCTTGTGCTCGGCTTGTATCCAAAGTCACGCTCCAGTGCACTGGTATCTGCATAGGTCACGGGCACATCACCAGGCTGCATCGGAACAAGTTCCTTGTGTGCCTCGAAGTCATAATCTTCCGGCAGAACCTTTGCACGAACCAGCTCCTCACTCAGAATCTGCACGAAGTCCAGCAGATTCTCCGGGTTCTGATTGCCAATGTTGTAAACTGCATACGGCGGAATCGGCAGACCATCTTCACCGTTCTTCTTGTCCGGTGCCTTCTTCATCACTCGGACAACACCCTCAACGATGTCATCCACATAAGTAAAGTCACGCTTGCAGTTACCGTAATTGAAGATCTTGATGGTTTCGCCCTTCACCAGCTTGTTGGTGAAGCCAAAGTAGGCCATGTCGGGACGGCCAGCAGGACCGTATACAGTAAAGAAGCGCAGACCTGTGGAAGGAATGTTATAGAGCTTAGAGTAGGCATGTGCCATCAGCTCATTAGA
>OLIQ01000921.1_pt1 | contig 11481 bp, 6 predicted proteins | sample 1609631 | NCBI WGS metagenome assembly OLIQ01 (sample SAMEA4350114, study PRJEB24818) | metagenome | biome: human; feature: gut; material: faeces | place: Denmark | collected 2013-09
GACGAGCCGACATCGAGGTGCCAAACCTCCCCGTCGCTGTGGACGCTTGGGGGAGATCAGCCTGTTATCCCCAGGGTAGCTTTTATCCGTTGAGCGATGGCATTTCCACTCACATACCACCGGATCACTAACTCCAACTTTCGTTACTGCTCCACCCGTCGGTGTCGCAGTTAGGCTCGTTTATGCGTTTACACTCATTGCACGATTTCCGTCCGTGCTGAACGAACCTTTGAGCGCCTCCGTTACCTTTTGGGAGGCGACCGCCCCAGTCAAACTGCCCGCCTAACAGTGTCCCCCGACCGGATTCACGGCCGCAGGTTAGAAACCCAGCAGTACAAGAGTGGTATCCCAACAGCGACTCCATACAAGCTGACGCCTGTATTTCTCAGTCTCCCACCTATCCTGTACATGTACTACCGAATTTCAGTATTAAGCTGCAGTAAAGCTCCATGGGGTCTTTCCGTCTAGTTGCGGGTAACTGGCATCTTCACCAGTACTACAATTTCGCCGGGCGGGCTGTTGAGACAGTGCCCAAATCATTACGCCATTCGTGCGGGTCAGAACTTACCTGACAAGGAATTTCGCTACCTTAGGACCGTTATAGTTACGGCCGCCGTTTACCGGGGCTTAAATTCAATGCTTCGTTGCCTGACATCTCCTCTTAACCTTCCGGCACCGGGCAGGCGTCAGCCCATATACGTCATCTTTCGATTTAGCATAGACCTGTGTTTTTGGTAAACAGTTGCTTGGGCCATTTCTCTGCGACCCCCCGTAGGGGGCTCCCCTTCTTCCGAAGTTACGGGGTCAATTTGCCGAGTTCCTTAACAACCCTTCTCCCGTTGGCCTTAGGATTCTCTCCTCATCTACCTGTGTCGGTTTGCGGTACGGGCACCTTAGCATACCTCAGAGCTTTTCTCGCCTCCGAACATCGCGGACTTCGCTACTCTAATTTCGCTCCCTTTCGCCCGGGTCAACCAACGCCCGGGTTCCGCTATTTCGAAGTGTCCCTCTGTTTAAGTTTCGGTGGTTACGGAATTTCTACCGTATGTGCATCGCCTACGCCTCTCGGCCTGAGCTTAGCTCCCGACTTACCTTGGGCGGACGAACCTTCCCCAAGAAACCTTAGATTTTCGGCCATTATGATTCCCACATAATTCTCGCTACTCATTCCGGCATTCTCACTCCAGTACAGTCCACCAGTGCTTCCGCTCTGACTTCACCCCATACTCGACGCTCCCCTACCCCTGTACCTAAGTACAAGCCCAAGCTTCGGTTTCATGCTTAGCCCCGTTATATTTTCCGCGCAGAGTCACTCGACCAGTGAGCTATTACGCACTCTTTTAATGAGTGGCTGCTTCTAAGCCAACATCCTGGTTGTTTTCGCAATTCCACATCGTTTTCCACTTAGCATGAATTTGGGACCTTAGCTGTGGGTCTGGGCTGTTTCCCTTTTGACAACGAAACTTATCTCACGCTGTCTGACTGCTATGCATCAATTATCCGGCATTCAGAGTTTGATAGGTCTTGGTAACCTTATCGGCCCCGCCACCATTCAGTGCTTTACCTCCGGTAATCTAACATAACGCTAGCCCTAAAGCTATTTCGGGGAGAACCAGCTATCTCCGAGTTCGATTGGAATTTCTCCGCTATCCACAAGTCATCCGCCACCATTGCAACGGGGGTCGGTTCGGCCCTCCATGAGATTTTACTCTCACTTCAGCCTGCTCATGGATAGGTCACCCGGTTTCGGGTCTATGGCAACGAACTTTACGCCCTATTCAGACTCGCTCTCGCTTCGCCTCCGGTACTCAATACCTTAAGCTTGCTCGTTACTATAACTCGCCGGACCGTTCTACAAAAAGTACGTCATCACACGTTAACGTGCTTTGACTGCTTGTAAGCACAAGGTTTCAGGTTCTCTTTCACTCCCCTCCCGGGGTCCTTTTCACCTTTCCCTCACGGTACTGCTCCTCTATCGGTCATCAGGTAGTATTTAGGCTTGGATGGTGGTCCACCCGGTTTCCCACGGGGTTTCACGTGTCCCGCGGTACTCTGGATCCAGACTGCCAGTCTTCATTTTCAGATACAGGGCTCTCACCTTCTGTGGCCGGCTTTCCCACGCCGTTCTCTTAATTACCTCTGGTCTTGATGTCTGTCCGCAACCCCGAAGAACTTGCGTCCCTCGGTTTGGCCTCCTCCGCGTTCGCTCGCCACTACTAGCGGAATCTCGGTTGATGTCTTTTCCTGGCCCTACTTAGATGTTTCAGTTCAGGCCGTTCCCTTCGTACGCCTATTTGATTCAACGCACGATGCTCAAGTATTGCTTGAGCGGGTTCCCCCATTCGGAAATCCACGGATATAACGGATATTTGCTCCTCCCCGTGGCTTATCGCAGCTTGTCACGTCCTTCGTCGGCTCCTGATGCCAAGGCATTCCCCTTGCGCTCTTTTCAGCTTGACCTATCGAATCATTTGCTGATCCTCAAAGTTGAATTATGCAGGCAATTTAACAGGATTTTCGAAATTGTAATTGTTACCCATCTATACGATGTTCCACAATTAAAACTAAAAATACGTTCTTCTGTTCTTTCAAACAAAAGACCTCTCTGTTGCCTTGCTTATCACTTCTTCATTACATTGTTCAGTTTTCAAGGTTCGATCTTCCAACTGCTTTTGCAGCCAGATTTGAAGATCTGTCTTATGCCAGGTCTTCAAATCCAACGACAAATGTCACTGGTATGGTGGGCCCGAGTGGGCTCGAACCACCGACCTTACGATTATCAGTCGTACGCTCTAGCCAGCTGAGCTACGGGCCCATCGTCGACACAAGCTTTATATCCCTCGCCGCGCTGTTTACAGCACGTCTCGTTCATTCCGCTGTGTCTCCTCTTCCTCGCAGACCCGCTTCGCTGGGTTCTGCTCGGATGTTGGACGATTGGCTATTATTCAAATGGTGGAGATAGTCGGGATCGAACCGGCGACCTCCTGCTTGCAAGGCAGGCGCTCTCCCAGCTGAGCTATATCCCCAAGCTATCTTCGCTTCCCGCAGACTTCATCGCCTGCGCCCTCTAAATTAAACAACGAATCTTCCAGCACCCTGACCTTAGGACGTTACAAGCTTATCTTTCAAAGCTTGAAGTCTCCTTAGAAAGGAGGTGATCCAGCCGCTCGTTCTCGAACGGCTACCTTGTTACGACTTCACCCCAATTATCGAACCCACCTTCGGCCGCGCCCTCCTTTTCAGGTTAGGCTACGGACTTCGGGTGTTCCCGACTCTCATGGTGTGACGGGCGGTGTGTACAAGGCCCGGGAACGTATTCACCGCGGCATGCTGATCCGCGATTACTAGCGATTCCGACTTCATGCAGGCGAGTTGCAGCCTACAATCCGAACTGGGACGGCTTTTGGGGGTTTGCTCTGCCTCGCGGCTTTGCTTCCCTCTGTTGACCGCCATTGTATTACGTGTGTAGCCCAGGATATAAGGGGCATGATGATTTGACGTCGTCCCCACCTTCCTCCGTTTTGTCAACGGCAGTCTCGCTAGAGTGCTCTTGCGTAGCAACTAACAATAGGGGTTGCGCTCGTTGCGGGACTTAACCCAACATCTCACGACACGAGCTGACGACAACCATGCACCACCTGTCTCTGCTTTCCCCGAAGGGCACCTAATGTATCTCTACTTCGTTAGCAGGATGTCAAACCCTGGTAAGGTTCTTCGCGTTGCTTCGAATTAAACCACATAATCCACCGCTTGTGCGGGCCCCCGTCAATTCCTTTGAGTTTCAACCTTGCGATCGTACTCCCCAGGTGGAATACTTATTGTGTTTACTGCGGCACGCAGGGGGTCAGTCCCCGCACACCTAGTATTCATCGTTTACAGTGTGGACTACCAGGGTATCTAATCCTGTTTGCTCCCCACACTTTCGCGCCTCACCGTCAGTTATCGTCCAGCAATCCGCCTTCGCCACTGGTGTTCCTCCTAATATCTACGCATTTCACCGCTACACTAGGAATTCCGATTGCCCCTCCGACACTCAAGATCTACAGTTTCAAATGCAGTTCATGGGTTGAGCCCATGGATTTCACATCTGACTTGCAGACCCGGCTGCACGCCCTTTACACCCAGTAAATCCGGACAACGCTTGCCACCTACGTATTACCGCGGCTGCTGGCACGTAGTTAGCCGTGGCTTATTCTAGAGGTACCGTCTTCTGCTCTTCCCTCTTAAAAGAAGTTTACAACCCGAAAGCCTTCTTCCTTCACGCGGCGTTGCTGGGTCAGGCTTGCGCCCATTGCCCAATATTCCCCACTGCTGCCTCCCGTAGGAGTCTGGGCCGTATCTCAGTCCCAATGTGGCCGTTCAACCTCTCAGTCCGGCTACTGATCGTCGCCTTGGTGGGCCGTTACCCCGCCAACTAGCTAATCAGACGCGAGGCCATCTTGAAGCGATAAATCTTTGGCATAAAGATCATGCGACCTCTATGCGTCATGCGGTATTAGCAGTCGTTTCCAACTGTTGTCCCCCTCTTCAAGGCAGGTTCCTCACGCGTTACTCACCCGTCCGCCACTTTCCTCTACTTCCGTTGGACGAATCCTCCTTCAGTAGATTCTCGTTCGACTTGCATGTGTTAAGCACGCCGCCAGCGTTCGTCCTGAGCCAGGATCAAACTCTCAATAAAATGGTATCAACACAGACCTAAGTCTGAGCTAATCTTTATCGAGCTATTTGTCATAGCTTAAAACTTTTTATCCTTACGATTCAGACGTAATTGACTCAACCGTCTTCCTCGCAAGCTCTGTGCATTTCGCACAGTTTTTCATCTGGTGCTTGTCAAAGTTTCGTTGTTTAATTTACAAGGTGCACGCTCCATTCGCGGAACAGGTGTTATCTTAGCACCTACCGCCCCTTTTGTCAACACCTTTTTTCACTTTTTTCAAATTATTTTTCGGAGCCAGATAGAGACAAATCCATCCATTGATGTTATAATAGGAAAACCGTTTCATTTTGGAGGTATTTCCCTTGGATTTCCAACATATTGAGGCAACTTTCGGGAAGCTGGAATACCGTTCGCTCTCGTTTTCGAAAGGTCTTAATATTATAGAAGCGCCGAATGAGTCCGGCAAGTCGACGCTTCTCGCGTTTCTTCGCGTGATGCTCTACGGCTTTCCGCCGCGGGAGCGCGGCGCGCTGGCGGACAAGAACCGCTACGCCCCATGGTCACTATCGCCGATGCGCGGCACGCTGGCTCTCACATGTCAAAAGAGCGACATTACGTTGCAGCGCGACACCGCGCGCGCGAATAGTCCCATGGGCCGCTTTTCCGCCGTCTATACCGGCAGCAGTGAAACGGTCGACGGCCTGACCGCCGCCGACTGCGGCGAAACGCTGCTCGGTGTCCCGTGCGAGGTCTACGAGCGCAGCGCGTTCATCCGCCAGAGCAGTCTGACGGTCGACGCGAGCGCCGAGCTTGAGCGCCGCATCGCCGCGCTCATCACCACGGGCGAGGAGGGCCAGTCGTTCAGCGAAGCGTCCGCCGCGCTCAAAAAGCAGCTCAACGCCCGCAAATACAACAAGTCCGGCCGCATCCCCGCGCTCGAGGCCGAGATCAGCGCACAGGAGCGCGCGCTCGAGGAACTGTCGCAGCTCACGCGCAGCAAGCGCAAGGCCGAGGAAGCCCTCGCCTCATTCGATGCCGAGGAAGCCTCGCTGCGCGAACAGCTCCGCGCACACGATCTCTGCGATGCGCAGGACGCCCGCCGCGCCGCCGCGGAAGTGCAGCAGGCATGGCAGAGCACCGAAAGCAAAGCCGAATATCTTCGCCGCGCGCTGATTGAACAGAATGTGCCCGCGCGCGACGCGCTGGAGCAGGGCCGCGCAAGGCTCAACGCGCTCTCTTCCCTCAAGGTTGAGGCCGCGGACGCGCAGCAGTGCTGTGACACCGCCGAAACCGCTCTGTCCGATTTTGACGCAAAGCCCGTCGAACGTCCACGCTCACTATTACCTTATATAATAGTAAGCGCCGTGCTATTGCTGCTCTTTATATTTGTTTCCGCATTGCCCCGCCCTGTCGCTCTGGCCGGGTGCATCGTCTCTGGCGCTGCGCTGGCTGCACTTCTTGTCTTAAACTGGAATAACGCACGCAAAGTTCGCGCCGCACATGAGGAAAAGCGCGGTGTCTTAGAGCAAGCCCTGCGCGATGCGCGTTCCGACGCCGTCGCACAGCAAAAGCTGTATGATGCCGCCGCGCGCGAGCTGCTCGTGCTCATCCCCGCGGGCGACATCTCCCGCGTTGGCGCATATCTCGACGCTGCGCTGCAAAAATACGCCGAGCTGGACGCCCTGACGCGCGAGGCGCGCGACCTGTCGCTGCGCTGCGAGCTGCTTTCCGCCTGCGCGCCGAAGGGTGACGTTCCCGACGAGCCAGTTGTGCGCCCCGCACGCTCCCGTGCGGAGCTGCAAACTGCGCTCGACGCGCTCGCACGGTGCCGTCGTGAAGCGCAGAGCACCTTTGACTACACCTCCGGCCGCTGCCGCGCCATCGGCGACGCCGCCGAGCTTGAAGCCGCACTCACGCAGAAGCGCGACGAGCTTGCACAAAAACAAGCGGAATACGACGCCATCGCTCTCGCGATGGAATCGCTGCAAAGCGCGAACACCGCACTGCAAAACCGCTTTTCTCCCGCGCTCAGCCGCCGCGCCGGCGAGCTTTTCTCCCGCCTGACGGGCGGCAAATACGAAAGTGTCCTGCTTGACCGCACGTTTTCCGCGCAGGCGGGCGAAACGGGCGAGGGTGTTTCCCATGACGCACAGCTTTTGAGCCTCGGCACGCTCGACCAGCTGTATCTTGCCGTGCGCCTCGCCATCTGCGAAAGCGCCCTGCCCGCGGACGATCCCCCGCCCATCGTGCTCGACGACGCACTTGTCCGCTTCGACGACGAGCGCTGCCGCGCCGCGCTCGAGCTTTTATTAGAGGAAAGCAAATCCCGTCAAATTCTGCTTTTCACCTGCCAGCACCGCGAGAGCGCGTATCTCTCCGGCCGCGACGGCGTCACATTCCTGTCCCTATAATCCCAAATTGATAAAGGAGAAATTGAATGACCACACTGCAAGCCCTTCCCCTGCCTTCCAACTTCGAAGACCTCTGCGAGCTGTTTTTGCTCTACATCGCGTACAGCACCCTCGGCTGGTGCGGCGAGATGCTATACTGCTCCATCCCCAAGGGTCACATCTGCGAAAAGAGAGGCTTCCTCAACGGCTTCCTCTGCCCCATTTACGGCCATGGCGCGCTGCTCGTGCTGTATCTTCTGCACGGCGGCTTCCAGAATCCGGTGCTCACGTTCATCTTCGGTGCGATCGTCACGTCGATCCTTGAATACTTCACGAGCTGGATCATGGAAAAGCTCTTCCACATGCGCTGGTGGGACTACTCCCATTATAAATTCCAGATCAATGGCCGTGTGTGCCTTCTGAACTCCACATGCTTTGGTCTCGCGTGCGTGCTGCTGTGCCATCTTGTGCAGCCGTGGCTGTGGGAGCATATCGTGAATCTCGGCCCTACCATCACCGTGCCGCTCGCGTCCTTCATCTTCGGCATCTATCTGATGGACACCGTGCTCTCCATCCGCAGCGCCATCCAGCTTAGCGCCCAGATGGGCAAGCTGCGCGAGCTGCAATCGGAGCTCAAGGACTATGTCGCCGAAAAGCGTGAGGAGAGCCAGGAGCGCAAGGCCGAGCGCCGTGCCGAGGTACGCGAGCGCGCCCGCATGCTGCGTGACGGCGCGGATATCTTCGAGCGCCGCCTGCTCCACTCCCACCCCGACATCCGCAAGTCGCGTGAAGACCTGCTCACCGCGATCCGCGCCCGCCTGAACGAGAGCGAGACCGAGGCCAAGAAAGCTGCCGATGAGCTCTTCGGCGATGAGCGCAAGGCGTAATTTGCCAGCCCGCGCGCGGTTGACTTCCGCGCGCAAACGGTATAAACTAAGCGCGCCGTCGTTAAGCTGACGGCGCACCATGCAGCAAAGGAGAATACTGATCTATGAGCGAATGCACCCATAATTGCTCTACCTGCGGCGAGAGCTGCGCTGAGCGTGCAACGCCGCAATCCCTGCGCAAAGCGCCGCACCCCGAAAGCCACATCGGCAAGGTGTTCGGCGTTGTGTCCGGCAAGGGCGGCGTCGGCAAGTCCATGGTCACGAGCCAGCTCGCCGTCACGCTGCACCGCCGCGGTTACAAGGTCGGCGTCATGGACGCCGATATCACCGGTCCCTCCATCCCGCAGGCCTTCGGCGTGCACGACAAGGCCGTCGGCACGCAGACCGCGCTCTACCCCTGCGTCAGCCACAGCGGCATCGAGGTCATGTCCATCAACCTGCTTTTGGAGGATGAGACCGATCCCGTCATCTGGCGCGGCCCCGTCATCGGCGGTGTCGTCCAGCAGTTCTGGACGGATGTTGCCTGGGATGTGGACTATCTGTTCGTCGATATGCCCCCCGGCACGGGCGACGTGCCGCTGAGCGTCTTCCAGTCCATCGCGCTCGACGGCATCATCGTCGTCACCTCCCCGCAGGAGCTTGTCTCCATGGTCGTGGAGAAGGCCGTGAAGATGGCTGAAAAGATGGACGTTCCCATCGTCGGCGTCGTGGAGAACATGAGCTATGTCGCCTGCCCCGACTGCGGCAAAAAGATCTACCTCTTCGGCGAGGGCAAGAGCGAAGAGGCCGCAAAGCGTCACAATCTTCCCCTGCTCGCCCAGATGCCCATCGATCCGAAGCTCGCCGCCCTTGTGGACGCGGGCAAGATCGAAGAGTTCGAGGGCACATGGCTGAACGCCGCCGCCGATGCGCTCGAAAAGACGCGCAAGCGCGCCGAATAACAAAAAACAAGCGCAAAAAATCGCACCTCGAACGAGGTGCGATTTTTTATGTTCTGTTTGTGGCTCAGTCGTTGGAATAGTTGTCGAAGTAGCCCTGAATGTAAACGATGGGCGTGCCCTTGTCGCCGCTGCCGCTCGTCAGGTCGCAGAGCGAGCCGATCAGGTCGGTCAGGCGGCGGGGCGTCGTGCCCTCGGACACCATGTTGCCGACCAGGCTCTCGCTGGTCTTCTCGCGGATGCGCTCTTCGATGGCTTCCTTCAGCGCCTCGCCCTCGAGATCGCCGAAGTCATTGTCGGCGAGGTACTTGAGCTTCAGCTCGTTCGGCGTGCCGACAAGGCCCTTGGTGTAGCCGGGGGAGACGACGGGGTCAGCGAGCTCCCAGATCTTGCCGACGGGGTCTTTGAACGCACCGTCGCCGTAGACCATGGCCTCGATGTGCTTGCCGCTGGCCTTGCTGAGTCTCTCGCCCAGCTCCTCGGCAACGGCCATGCAGTCGCGCGGGAAGAGCTTAACGGTCTCCTCGGTCGCCTTGTTGGAGCCGAGCAGGCCGTATTCGGCGTTGTAGCCGCTGCCGTCGACGCTTCTGTTGAGCAGATCGTCGAGGCCGAGCACCACGCGGGCGCCAGCGGCCTTGAGCAGGCGCTTGCTGCGCGCGCGGGTGTGGATGTCGCAGGTGATGACGGCGTCGGTGTAGTCGCACAGCGTCTGCACGCGATTGCCGAAGATGACCTCGACCTCAGCGCCGGCGTCGGTGATGATGCCGGAGTAGAAGTCGATGTAGTCGACGCCCGTGAACGGGTGCACCGCCGCGCCGAATTTCTTGCGGAATTGTTCGAGCGTCAGAACATCGCTGTACGGGTCGACGCCCGCCTCGTCGAGCTTGTCCCAGTCGACAAGGCCGTTGCCCACCTCGTCAGAGGGGTAGGAGAGCAGCAGCACGATCTTCTTGCAGCCCATCGCCATGCCGCGCAGCAGCAGGGAGAAGCGGTTGCGGCTCAGGATCGGAAACGCGACGCCCACGGTGCCGCCGCCGGTCTTTTCGCGCACGTCCTTCGCGATCTGTTCGAGCGTTGCGTAGTTGCCCTGCGCACGCGCCACGACGGATTCCGTCACGGCGACGACGTCGCGGTCGCGCGGCTCGATGCCCGCTTCCTTCCACGCTTCCATCACGGAAGCGGCAGCGACCTCAGCAATGTTATCTCCCTCGCGGATGATGGGTGCGCGCACGCCGCGCACGACAGTTCCGATCGTTCTCATCTTGATCTCCTTTTTATTTTATAGTCAGCGCACAAGGCGCTCTTGCAAAGTCATACAGTTTAGTATTATAATCACGGTATAGGGATAAGTAAAGCATCGTTTTTTGATAATAAATATAAATCATTCTTATGGTTTAAGATCAGGAGGGTTTGCCAAATGGTCAAGCTGGAGCTTTACCGCGTCTTCCGCGAGGTCGCCGAGGCCGGGAATATTTCCCTGGCAGCGGAGAATCTTTACCTTTCGCAGTCCGCCGTCAGCCAGAGCGTCAAGCAGCTCGAGCAGCAGCTCGGCACGCGTCTTTTCCTGCGCTCGCCGCGCGGCGTCACGCTCACTGAGGACGGCCGCCTCTTATTTGAATATGTGCGCAGCGCCATGGGTCTTCTCGAGACCGGAGAAGATAAGCTCCAGCAGTCGCGCACGCTTCAGGCCGGCACGCTCGTCATCGGCGCGAGCGACACGGTGACAAGTCAATTCCTGCTGCCGCATCTCGACGCCTTCCACCGCCGCTATCCAAACATCCACATCCGCATCATCAGCGGCCGCAGCTATAAGGTGCTGGGGCTTCTCCGCGCCGGAAGGGTCGATATCGCCTTTGCGAGCGCCCCCGGCGACGCGGACGACTTAGAGCACATCCCCTGCTTTGAAACGCATTCCTGCTTTGTCGCCGCGCCGGACTACCCCTGCGACTTCACCCGCGCCTACACGACCGAGGAGATCGCCGCATTCCCGCTCATTCTTCTTGAAAAGAAGGCCTCCTCGCGCACTTACCTTGAAAAATACTTCCTCCAAAGCGGCGTCAGGCTCACGCCGGAGATCGAGCTCGGCGCGCGCAGCCTTCTTGTCGACCTGGCGAAGATTGGCTTCGGCGTTGCGGGCGTCACGCGCGAATTCGTCCAGGGCGAGCTCGCCGCGGGCGAGATCCGCGAGCTTTCCACCGCTTTTTCCATCCCGCCGCGCACCGTCGACCTCTGCATGCTGCGCAACGTTTCGCCCAGCGCCGCAACCGAACGTTTTGCCCGCGATGTGCTTGAAAAATTACAGGGCAAATCCGTTTCCGTTTAAATTCTGCAAGGTTTCCGTCATTTTGCGCATCGAGTCCGCATAATTTTTGTCATTTTCGCCAAGGCGATTTTCTTGACAAGATTTTTGCGGCATGTTACCCTCTTTTTCGCTGCAACGAGCGAAGATACACGGTTTTCAGGATCTTTTTGAAACTGAAAGCGCTGGAAAACTCTGGAAAACTCATTCAGTTGGGTGCCGAAGGGGCAAGGCCTTTGCTAAAATTGTTAAGGCTGAATCTTAACAATTTTAGCAAAGGCCTTGCCCCTTCGGCACCCAACTGAATGAG
>OLIQ01000922.1_pt1 | contig 11476 bp, 8 predicted proteins | sample 1609631 | NCBI WGS metagenome assembly OLIQ01 (sample SAMEA4350114, study PRJEB24818) | metagenome | biome: human; feature: gut; material: faeces | place: Denmark | collected 2013-09
CAGCTTACGATGTGTATAAGAGACTGATCCCACAGCTATATCTGCAGAAGCTGCAACGCAGACCACAGCTAAACCATCCTCTTCGTCGGCAGCGTCAGAAGGGTATAAGAGACAGCCGAAAAGCTGGCCGAGTTCCAGCAGGCGCAGGCGCAGGTGCGCTCGGCGCTGGGCCGCCTGATCGCCGTGTCGGAGAGCTATCCCGACCTGAAGGCCAATCAGAACTTCCTCGAACTGCAGGCGCAGCTCGAAGGCACCGAAAACCGTATTTCGGTGGCCCGCAAGCAGTTCAACGAAGTGGCCCGGACCTATAACGTCTCCGTGCGCCGCTTCCCGGCCAACCTCGTAGCCAAAATGTTCGGTTTCGAGCAGAAGCCCTACTTCGAGTCGGCCGAAGGCTCCGAAGCCGCGCCACAGGTACAGTTCTGAGGAAAATGGCGAACGCTAAGTCGCGCGGCTGCGTGCTGGGTGCCGTGGCCGCCGCCAGTTACGGATTGAATCCGCTCTTCACGCTGCCCCTCTACGGGGCGGGCATGGGAGTGGATTCGGTGCTTTTCTACCGTTATCTGCTGGCTGCGGCGATGCTGGGCGCGTTGATGCTCGTCCGGCGGCAGTCGTTCGCCGTGCGCCGCCGCGACCTTGTGCCGCTGGCGGTCATGGGACTGCTCTTCTCCTTTTCGTCGCTCTTCCTGTTCGAGAGCTACAACCACATGGACGCGGGTATCGCTTCGACCATCCTGTTCCTCTATCCCGTGCTGGTCGCGGTCATCATGGCCGTCGGTTTCCACGAGAAAGTGAGCCGGATCACCATGCTCTCGATCCTGCTGGCCTTCACCGGCATCGCCATGCTCTACAAGGGCGGCGGTGAGCCGCTCTCCTTTCTCGGCGTCGCGCTGGTTTTTCTCTCGTCGCTCTGCTATGCGGTCTATATCGTGGGCGTCAACCGCTCGTCGCTGCGCGGCCTGCCGACCGAGAAACTCACCTTTTACGCCCTGCTGTTCGGCCTGAGCGTCTATGTCGTGCGCCTGCGCTTCTGCGCCGACCTGCAGGCGATTCCCACGCCCGGACTCTGGATCAACGCCGTCTCGCTGGCGCTCTTTCCGACGATCGTGTCGCTGGTGACGATGGCCGCCGCCATCCGCGCTATCGGCTCTACGCCCACGGCGATCCTCGGTGCGCTGGAACCCCTTACGGCCCTCTTTTTCGGCGTCGTGGTCTTCGGCGAACGGCTCACGCTGCGCATCGTGCTGGGCGTGGTGCTGATTTTGGTTGCCGTGACGCTCATCATCGCCGGTCGGTCATTGCACATTCCTTTCCCGCACCTGCGGTTCCGCCGGGCGCGGTAGGGTAGTGGCGGAGTATGAAAGAGAATGCGGCATTAAGCCGCATTCTCTTTTTCCTGTCCGCCATGGTCGTCAGGGGTGGTTGCCGCGCGGACGATCTACAACCGGCTCTTCTCGTCGGCCGAACCCGCCTCGACGGCCCTGCGCTTGAAGGCCTTGCCCGACTTGAAGTTGTAGCTCAGCGAAATGCGGAATTCTCGGCAGTTCCATTGCTGGGAGACATCCACCCTGCGGACGAATCCTTCGCCGCGTGCGCCGACGTGCTGCGGGCGGTCGATCAGGTTGCGCACCGAGCATGCGGCGGTGAACTTGTCGCCGAACCGTTTTTTGATCCCCGCATTGAGGAAGTGCATCGGTTCCACCCAGCAGTTGCCGAAGTCCATGCGGCTCTGAAAGCGGTATGACAGGTCGATGTAGAACTTCGCGGGCAGCGTGAAGGTGGTCGAAGCGTTCGCGAAATATAAATTGTAGTGCTTTTCGGGCGTGTGCTGGTCGATGCGCTGGCCCTGACGGATGTAGGTGGCGTTGAGGTTCATGGTCCACCATTTGGCGAACTGGCACGGCGCATTGGCCGAGACGTAATAACTCTTCGTCGTGTCGTAATTGACCCACGCTATGCACAGTCGCTTCGGGTCGTCGGCGTCGGGACGCATCGTCTGCTGTATTTCGCCGGTCTGGACGACGATGCCGCCCGTCAGCGTGTATTTGTGTTTCAGCACCAGCGTCAGGCTCGCGTCGTGCTTGTAGGCCGGGTCGAGCTTCGGATTTCCTGTCTGATAGGTGTAGTCCGAAATCTGGAACCGCTGCGGGTTGAGGGTCCAGAACCGCGGCCGCTCGATCGTACGGGCGTACTGTGCGATCAGCGAATAGGCGCCGTCCTTGGTGAGTGCATAGGAGACGTTGGCGTTGGGGAACAGACTGAAATAATTCTGCGCGATGCCGTGCCCTTTGCCTTCGGTGCGGGTGTACTCGCCGCGCACTCCCGCCACCAAGCTCCAGCGTCCGAGATTGGCCGACGCGATGCCGTACGCCGCGGCGATGTTCTCCGTGTAGTTGATCGTGAAACTCTGGTTGTCGTTGCGCGCCCATGCGTCGTCTTTCAGGTATTCGTACAGCGCGTCGTTGTGCATGTCGTTGTAGGTGTACTTGGCTCCGGCCCGCAGCGACCAGCGGGGCGAGAACTTCTTGTCGAAGGCCAGCGTGGCGGTGGTCACGTTGTAGACCGAGACCGAATTGTCGCGGTAGGCCGAGTCTGCGGCGGGCGCGGGGGCCGGAGCGGCTATGCGGCTGAAGTTGTCGTTCTCGGCGTCCGTGGTGCGGCGGTTGTAGTCGGCCAGCACCTTGAGCGTCGAACCCAGCGAGTCGATCTTCCGGATGTAGTTGAACGTCAGCGAGTAGTTGTTGCGCGCTGTGAAATTGTCATAGCGGCTGTCGGTGCGGGTCACCCCCTCTTCGGCCGTGAAGTCCGTGTAGGAGTCGTTGGGACCTTTTTCGCGGTTGCGCCAGTATTCGAACTCCGCGCCGACGCTCTGGCGGGAATTGATCTCGTACACCGAACCGAAGCTCGCGCCGAAATTCCGGTCGCGTTCGAATTTTTCGGAGTGGGCTTCGAGACTGTTGCTCCCCGACGTGTAGCGGGTGTTTTCGTCCGATTCGAATTCGTCGGTTTCGAGGTTGAACCACGCCAGCCCGTAGAGGTCGAGCCGTCCCGAATGGTAGTTGACGCGCGCACGGGGATTGACCGACCGCACCCAGCGGCCCAGCCGCGAATCGACCGACAGCGACCCCTCCATGCCGTTTTCGCGGCGTTTGCGGAGCGTTATCCGGATGATGCCGCCCGACGAATCCGCATCGTAGTCCGCGCCGGTCGTGGGCACGACCTCGATTTTCTGGATGTCGTCGGCGCGCAGCGAACGCAGGTAGGTCAGCAGCTGCGCCGGTTCCATGCGCAGCTCGCGGTCGTTGACGTACACCTTCGAACCGCTCTTGCCGTTGATCGAGATCTTCTCGTCGTCCACCCATACGCCCGGAGCGCGCTCCAGCAGTTCGATGCCATCCTTGCCGATCGCCGCCGGGGCGTTGGCCACATCGACGACAAAGCGGTCGGCCTCGCGGCGGATCAGCTGCGCCTTGACCACCACGCCCTCGATCTGCGTCGAGGAGCTTTTCAGCACGATGTCGCCCAAATCGTTGTCCGCATCGACGCGCACCTGCCGCAGGACGGGATCGAAACCCAGATACTGGATCGAGAGGGTGTATTCGCCCGTCGGGACCTTCAGCTCGAAACGTCCGGCGTCGTCGGTCGCCATGCCGGCCACCTGCTCGCCGCCCCTGAGCAGTACCACCGTCGCATACTCCACGGCCTGTCCCTGCGCGTCCACGACGCGGCCTCCGGTCGGATACATGCGGGCCGCTATTGCGTTCGCCGCAGCCATTGCGAGCAGCAGGATAAGGAGGATAAGTTTTTTCATAATATTCTGCGTTTAATTGTAATCTGCGTAGCATTTTAGTTGACGTGGCAAAGATATGTAAAAATGTTTATACTTTGCAATGCATAGTACTATATTTTGCAGAAAATTTTGATACATATATAAATAAGACCTCCGTACCGGCAGGGTACGGAGGTCCGAAAGGGTAGGACGGCGGGCTTACCTGCCTGCCGGAATCTGAATTTCGGTCAGCCACTCTTCCTCGCTGTCCTTGTTCCAGATGCCGTCGATATAGCTGAACCGGGGGCTTCCCGCGAGCTTGTATCCCTCTTTTTCGACGTATGCGTAAAGCTCGGCGAAGGTCTGCGGCAGGGTGTCGTAGTTTCCGCGGTGATACATGCACACGGCCGTCGGCACGGCCTCCAGCTCCTTGAATTCAATCAGCTCCGACTCCTCTTTCCGTTCGGTCACTGCTTCGCAGTATTCGATGTCGATGTCCCGTTCCCTGAATTCGCAGGTGTGGTCGATCGTGAAGCAGTAGCCCGGTTCGGAACATTCGCAACCCAGCCGCGCCATCTCCGGTCCGATGACATTGGGGCAGAGGTCGAACACTTCGTCGTAGCCCCTGACGACCCGGCGGTGGCTGGCGACGACGACCGCCGGCAGCTCTTTGATAAATGCTTTTTCCATTTTCTTCGGTTTTGCGAGTTCTTTTCCCAGCCTTTCCAGCTCCGTCATGCGCCGCTCCAGCCGAAGCAGCGTCTCCCGGCACTCCGCGGTTTTGGCCGCGATAAGCTCCGGCGACGGGCGCGTCCGCCCCTCGTCGAACAGCTCTCCGATCTCTTCGAGCGTGAATCCCAGCTCCTTGAGGTCGCGGATCGTGTTCATCCTTCCCAGCTGGCATACGTCGTAATAACGGTATCCGGTCCACTTGTCCACTTGGCTCGGTACGAGCAGCCCGATCTCTTCGTAGTGCCGCAATGTCTTGACGGTAACCCGGTTGAGCTTGGAAAATTCTCCGATTTTGAATTTGATTTTCGTTGTCTTCGTAAACTCTGCGCAGTGTTCATGCGGCAAAGATACACCCTGACCTTGGGGGCGGGTCAACTGTTTCGCATTATTTTTTTCGGCGGCCTGCGAAAAAAAGGTCCGGCCCGACGGTCATCGTGAATATTTTGTTGAAAAATCGTTGCTCCCCGATTTAGGATTCCTGCGAATAATTCCTAAATTTGCAGATTGAATTATTATGGCTCATTGTCCCCTGATGTTATTCCGAACGCTCCGCTATGCCGTTTTCCGCCCGATACGGCGTCCGGACGGGTGCGGCGGGGTGCGGCGGCCGGGCCTTAAAAACTGATTTTTATGATAAGCGCAGTTTACTATATCTTTCTGGTCTTCCTCTGCACCTTTTTCATGGTGCTGTCGGCCGTCGCTCTGGTCGTATGCTATCCTTTCGACAAGGGCCGCCGCGTGGTGCACGAACTGTCGCGCATTTTGGTCCGCATCTTCTTCGCCGTGCCTCCCCGGTGGCGGCAGCGGGTGATCGGCCGGGAGTACGTGGACCGGAAGAAGAGTTACGTCATCGTGCTGAACCACAATACGGTGATCGACATCCCGACGCTTTACTACATTCCGCTCAATTTCCGCTGGGTCTCCAAGCGCGAGGTCTTCAAGACCCCCTTCTTCGGGCAGTACCTCGTCCTGCACGGCGACATCTGCATCAACCGCGGTCGCGCTTCCGAAGCGCTGGAGCAGATGGTCCGCGACGGCAAACTATGGATTTCGCGCGGCGCTTCGGTGGCCGTATTCCCTGAGGGTACGCGCTCCAAGGACGGCGAGATTCACCGTTTCAAGGCGGGAGCCTTCACGCTGGCCAAGGAGGCGGGCGTGGAGATTCTTCCCGTGGTGCTCGACGGTACGAAGACGCTCATCAAAAAGAACGCGCTGTTCAACTGGGGCAACCGGATCACGATCCGGGTGCTGCCCCCCGTCTCCGCCGGGCGGGTCGCCGCGGCCGAGACGCACGAACTGATGCAGGAGGTGCACGACGCCATGTGCGCGGCCCTCGCCGAGATCCGAAACAAAAAATAGACTATGGCAGATTTACTCAATACGAATCCGAACGACAATTACGGCGACGACGCCATCGTCACCCTCTCGCCGCGGGAGCACATCCGCCTGCGGCCCGGTATGTATATCGGCAAGCTGGGCGACGGCGCGCAGGCCGACGACGGCATTTACGTCCTCATCAAGGAGGTCGTGGACAACTCGGTGGACGAGTTCATCATGGGCGTCGGCCGTCAGATCGACATTTCGATCGCCGACAACGTGGTTTCGGTGCGCGACTACGGCCGCGGCATTCCCCTCAAGTCGCTCGCGGCGGCCGTCAGCGAGATGAACACCGGCGGCAAGTACGGCGGCTCGGCCTTCAAGAAGACCGTCGGCCTGAACGGCGTTGGCGTCAAGGCCGTCAACATGCTTTCGAGCGAATTCACGGCCCGTTCGGTCCGCGACGGCGAAGCCCGCACGGTGACCTTCGCGCAGGGACTCGAACAGAGCGATACGTGGGAGAGCGGCGTGAGGGAGAAGAACGGCACTTTCATCTCGTTCCGCGTCGACGAGGAGGTTTTCGGGCAGTACGCCTACAACCTCGAATACGTCGAGCAGATGATCCGCAACTACACCTACCTGAATCTGGGTCTGACGTTCAATTTCAACGGCAGCAGCTACGTCTCGAAAAACGGCCTGCTGGACCTGCTGAACGAAAACATGACCGAGGAGCCGCTCTATCCGCCGATCCACCTTTCGGGCGACGACATCGAAGTGGCGATCGCCCACGGCACGGGTTACGGCGAGAGCTACTTCTCGTTCGTCAACGGCCAGTACACCTCGCAGGGCGGCACGCATCAGGCGGCGTTCCGCGAGGCCATCGCCAAGACCGTCAAGGAGTTCTACCACAAGGATTACGACCCTTCGGACATCCGCACGTCGATCATCGCCGCCATTTCGGTCAAGGTCACCGACCCGGTCTTCGAGTCGCAGACCAAGATCAAGCTCGGTTCGAAGGAGATCGAGCCGGGCGTGTCGATGCGCAACTTCGTCGTGGACTTTCTGGGCAAGCACCTCGACGACTACCTGCACAAGCACTCCGAGACGGCGCAGATTCTCCAGAAGAAGATCGTCGAGAACGAAAAGGAGCGCAAGGCGATTTCGGGCATCCAGAAGAAGGCCCGCGAGACGGCCAAGAAGGTGTCGCTCAACAACAAGAAACTGCGCGACTGCAAGATACACCGCACCGACAAGCACGAGCTGGCCGAACAGTCGATGATCTTCATCACCGAGGGTAATTCGGCTTCGGGTTCGATCACCAAGAGCCGCGACGTGCGTACGCAGGCGGTCTTCTCGCTGCGCGGCAAGCCGCTCAACTGCTACGGACTCACCAAAAAGGTCGTCTACGAGAACGAGGAGTTCAACCTCCTGCAGGCGGCACTCAACATCGAGGAGGATATGGATAACCTCCGCTACAACAAGGTGATCATCGCCACCGATGCCGATGTCGACGGCATGCACATCCGCCTGCTGATGATGACCTTCTTCCTGCAGTTCTTCCCCGACGTGATCCGTCAGGGCCATCTGTTCGTGCTGCAAACGCCGCTTTTCCGCGTGCGCAACAAGAAGGAGACGCACTACTGCTATTCGGAGGACGAACGCCTGAAAGCCGTCTCCCGCTGCGGCGCCAACGCCGAAATCACGCGATTCAAAGGTCTGGGCGAGATTTCGCCCGACGAGTTCCGCGAATTCATCGGCGAGGGGATGCGGCTGGACAAGGTCCGCATCACCAAGGACGACCCGATCCACGACCTGCTGGAGTTCTACATGGGCAAGAACACCTACGAGCGGCAGGGCTTCATCATCGACAACCTGCGCATCGAGGAGGATATCGTCGAGCAGGATCTTGCAATCAGTTAAAGGAATATGGCAGAAGAAAAAGATATCATCGGGCGGGAAGAGCCGCTCAACGAGGACGCATCGACCCCGGAAACGGCCGACGAGGCAGCCGACGAAACCCCGGCCGCCGGGCCTCAGGGCAAGGCGGGCAAATTCGACCGGCTGACGCAGGACGAGGGGGGCGTGCGCAAACTGACGGGCATGTATAAGAACTGGTTCTTGGATTACGCTTCGTACGTGATCCTCGAACGCGCCGTGCCCCATGTCGAAGACGGTCTGAAACCCGTTCAGCGGCGCATCCTCCACGCCATGAAGGTCGTGGACGACGGCCGCTACAACAAGGTGGCCAACATCGTGGGCCAGACCATGCAGTACCACCCGCACGGCGACGCGTCGATCAAGGACGCGCTGGTCCAGCTGGGCCAGAAGGACCTGCTGATCGACTGTCAGGGCAACTGGGGCAACATCCTCACGGGCGACGAAGCCGCCGCGGGCCGTTATATCGAAGCCCGCCTTTCGAAATTCGCCAACGAAGTGGTCTTCAACAAGAAGACCACCGAGTGGATGCTTACCTACGACGGCCGCAAGGAGGAGCCGGTCACGCTGCCGATCAAGTTCCCGCTGCTGCTGGCGCAGGGCTCGGACGGCATCGCCGTAGGTCTGGCGTCGAAAATCCTGCCCCACAACTTCGTGGAGCTTATCAACGCCTGCATTGCCCATCTTCAGGGCCGCGAATTCCAGCTTTACCCCGACTTTCCGACGGGCGGCATGGCCGACGTGAGCCGTTACAACGACGGTCTTCGCGGCGGTGCTGTGAAGGTCCGCGCCAAGATTTCGAAGATCGACAAACGTACGCTGGCCATCACCGAAATTCCCTATACCACGACCACCGAGTCGATCAAGGATTCGATCATCAAGGCCAACGACAAGGGCAAGATCAAGATCAAGAAGGTCGATGACAATACGGCCGACCGGGTCGAGATCGTCATTCAGGTCTCGCCCGACGAGTCGAGCGACAAGACCATCGACGCGCTCTACGCCTTCACGGACTGTGAAGTCTCGATCGCCCCGAACGCCTGCCTGATCTGGGAGGACAAGCCCCATTTTCTGGGCGTGAGCGAAATCCTGCGCCGCTCGGCCGAGCATACCAAATGGCTGCTGGGCCGCGAGCTGGAGATCCGGCTCGGCGAGCTGAACGAAGCGTGGCACGCCGCGTCGCTCGAACGCATCTTCATCGAGAACAAGCTCTACCAGCTCATCGAGGGCAGCAAGAGCCGCGAGGAGGCCTACGCCGCCGTGGACAAGGGACTGGAGCCGTTCAAGAAACTGCTCCGTCGCGAGGTGACGCTCTCCGACGTGCAGCGGCTTACGGAGCTGAAGTTCATCCGTATTTCGCGTTACGACAGCGACAAGGCCGACAACGAAATCCGCCAGATCGAGGAGGACATCAAGTCCACGCAGTACGATCTGAACCATCTTACCGAATATGCCGTAGCCTATTACGAGCGTATCCGCGACAAGTACGGCAAGGGCCGGGAGCGCAGGACCGAACTGCGCGAATTCGACAATATCGAAGCCACGAAGGTCGCCGTGACCAACGCCAAGCTCTACGTGGACCGCGCCGAAGGCTTCTTCGGCATCGGCAAGTCGATGAAGGACGCCGAGCTGGTCTGCGACTGCTCGGACATCGACGACGTGATCGTCTTCACCAAGGACGGCCGCTACGTCATCACCAAGGTCAGCGACAAGGCCTTCTTCGAGAAGGGCATCTATTATATCGGCGTCTTCAAGCGCAACGACGAGCGCACGATCTACAACGTGCTGTACCGCGACGGCAAGAACGGTCCGATCATGATGAAGCGCTGCGCCATCAAGGCCATCACGCGCGACAAGGAGTACGACATCACCAAGGGCACGCCCAAGAGCGAGATCCTCTATATGTCTGTCAATCCGAACGGTGAGGCCGAGGTGCTCAAGATTTACTTCAAGCCCCGTCCGCGTCTCAAGAAGGTGATCGTGGACCTCGACTTCTCGACCCTCGCCATCAAGGGCCGCCAGAGTCAGGGCAATCTCTTCTCGCGCTACGGCATCCACAAGATCGTCCTCAAGGAGCGCGGCACTTCGACGCTCGGCGGCCAGAACGTCTGGTTCGACGAGGATGTCCGCCGCCTGAACGCCGACGGCCGCGGCACGCTGCTGGGCGAGTTCAAGGGCGACGACAAGATCATCGTCTGGACCTCCAAGAACCAGTACTACATCACGGGTTACGATCTCGGCCAGCACTTTCCCGACGAAACCGTGCGCGTGAGCCGTTACGAAGCCGACCGCATCTACAGCGTCTGCTATTACGACCGCTCGCAGCAGTACTACTATATGAAGCGTTTCACGGCCGAGATGAGCGACAAGATGCAGTTCTTCCTCGACGAGGAGGGGCAGGCCGATCTGGTCGCCGTGACGGAACGCACGGGCGCCAAGCTCGAAATCACCTACAAGGGCGCGCATGCGTCGCGCCCTGCGGACGAGATCGACGTGGACGAATTCGTGGGCGTCAAGAGCCACCGCGCCAAGGGCAAGCGCCTGACGACCTACGACGTCGCCGCGCTGCGCTTCATCGAACCCGAACTGCCGCCCGAACCCGAACCTTCGGACGACGACGGCGACGACGCTCCCGACGATACGCCCTCCGGCGGCGGTGCTTCCGGCGGAGCGCAAGGCGGTTTCGGCAACGGTGCGGACAACCGTGCGGTGGGCGGTTCGAACGGTGATGCGGCTGATCGCGGCGCGATCGACGCCGCAGCACTTTCCGGTGGAATTGGTTCTGCCGTCTCTTCCGGTGCGAATTCCGCCACGGCCGGCCCGGCCTTTGCGCCGGCCTCTTCCGCCGCGGACAACCCCGGTGCGCCGGGCAGACCGGGCGGCGATACGGCCGCGCCCGCGCATGAAAAACCTGCGGCAGCCGACAAACCGGCTGCGAAAGACAAACCTGCGGCAAAGACCTCTGATCCGAAGAAAACGCCCGCGTCGTCCGCCGGCCTGCCCCGTACGGGCACGACTTCGGGCGGCGTGGAGTTCGAAATCGAACGCGCCAAAGGCGATGCCGACGAGGTGATCGACCCCGAACAGCTGAATCTGTTTTAACCTCCGACGATGAAACCTCTTTTTCTGATCGGTTACATGGGGTGCGGCAAGAGCACCCTCGGACGCAGGCTCGCACGCCGTCTGGGTGCGGAGTTCGCCGACACCGACGCGCTGATCGAACGGCGCGAGGGGGCTTCCGTGGCCGATGTTTTCCGTTACGAAGGGGAGGAGCGTTTCCGCGAGGTGGAGCGCGAAGTGCTGGAACAGACGCTCGCCGGTACCGCCGCCGTGGTCTCCACGGGCGGAGGACTTCCCGTCTGGCGCGACAACATGGCCCGCATGAACGCTGCGGGATTTACGGTCTACCTGCGCCGCGAGGCGGAGCAGATCGCCCGGCGGCTGAGCCCTTACGGACGGCAGAAGCGTCCCCGCCTGCGAGGGCTGGACGACGCCGAACTGGTCGAGTTCATGAGCCGCGACATGGCTGCGCGCGAACCGTTTTACGCGCAGGCGCAGCTGATCGTCGATTGCGGCGAGCTGTCCGACGACGAGGTGGTCGAAACGATCCTTCGACACACGATGCAGAACGAATAACCTCCCTCCGCGGCGGTTGCTTTCCCCGAAGCGGACGGAGTGACAAATACACAGAAACGAATGAACGATGCTCCCATAGGTGTTTAC
>OLIQ01000927.1_pt1 | contig 11458 bp, 19 predicted proteins | sample 1609631 | NCBI WGS metagenome assembly OLIQ01 (sample SAMEA4350114, study PRJEB24818) | metagenome | biome: human; feature: gut; material: faeces | place: Denmark | collected 2013-09
AAACAAGACAACAAAGAATAGAAGAAGAATTAAATCAAAGTTATGATGGAAAAAAATATACGCCTCAAGAAAAAGAATATTGGTTAGAGAAGTCTAATAACACAAAAACACCATTTGAATATGATTTTTATTATGGATATTCTAATTTGTATAACACTTATGAATTACTTATATTTGGAGTAATTGCTATATGTATATGTTTAGCATCTGTTTTTGCAGGAGAGTATCAAAATGGTACAGATAAAATATTATTAACCACAAAGTATGGAAAAAGTAAAGGTGTAACTGCGAAAATAATCGCATCTTATATATTTGCAACATTAGTATTTACAATATATTTAATATTTGCAATAGGAACAATATTCTTAATGTTTGGTACAGATGGAGGAAATTTACCAATACAACTTTCTAACATATTAAGTCCATACGCACTAACCTTCTTCCAGTCACTTTTATATAATATAGTGATTTCATATACAGTATTGTTTGGTATGGTGGGATTAACATTATTCTTGTCATCTAAACTGAAAAATCCTATGACAGTATTAGTAATAGATATTGCTATTATTATGTTACCAGTATTTTTGAGCATAAAGTCAGCTTTTGGAATATTAAATAAAATATTATTCTTAATGCCATATAATGCAATTTATTCAAACTTTTCTCAAATGGTATCATATAAGTTAGGAAATATTGTTATTGATTTACCTATGATGACTATAATTGCTTATATTTTTATGATGGTTATAGCATTAATTTGTGCAAAGAAAACATATAGTAAACATCAGGTAGAATAAGTAATAAAATTAAATTTTATTTTAGGATATTTTTGGAAAAAGCATATAATAGTTTTAAAAATGATATGGAATAGAGGAGTGGAGCTTAAAAGGAGACTTTTAGGCTCTGTTTTCTTCTTGACATCATTGCGCAAAATCAAAGTTGCATAAAAAATTTTAAAAATTACATATATTGTAAAAAGGCTCTGTATTTGTTGCATTTGTAGTAAAATATCGAATGTATAAAATTGTCAATAATGGTTTGTAAACTAAAAAAGTGCTTAATATTGCTTATTTTTTTATTGATTTTCACAAAATCGTGGTAAAAGTGTAAAATATAACATATTTTTATTATGATTTAAAAATAAAGTTGCGTTAAAAAGCAAATATGTAGTAACATAAAATAATAATTTTGTGTGTTGAGTTTTATTAAAAATACTTGGAAAATTTAAGAGGTAATTTTTAAATAAAATACTAAAAAGGACTTTAAAAGTCCTTTTATTTTTTTATTAATTTGTTATTATTTTTCCGTTTTTTCTTGTATATACTGTTTCTGTTTTTATTAATACAGATTGTCCTTCTTCTAATATGACTTTTTGGTTGCAAGTGCAACATGGTTGGTAATAGTCTCTTTCTATTTTACATTCATTGTTGTGGTTGTATAAACATAGTTTTTCTAGTTCGTCCATTTAATTCTCCTTTCTTTCAATTTTTATGTTTTGTTTCTTTTGTTTTTTTATTTTGATCGTGGATATGTTTTTTTTATGTCTGTTAATCTTGCTATATAATCAATAGATACATTATAGTATTCAGCAAAAGTTTTAATTGTGTCTAGTGGTGGAACTCTATCACCATTTTCATATCTTATGTAAGAATTTTTTGAAATAAAAGCTATTTTTGAGCATTCCGTTTGTGTTAAGTCTCTATCTTCTCTTAATTCTCTAAGTCTTGTATTCATATAAACCACCTCTTAAATTATTATACAAAATAACCCATATGGGTATTGACAAAATACCCTATACGGAGTATAATAAAAATAGATATACTCCATATGGGGTACTATCTATTTGCTCGTAAAACATTAATATGTTTTACTGATAAAGAACTATCATATCAGGTTATTAGCTGGTAAGTGCCTTGTTTTCCCCCAGAGAAAAAAGTCTTGCTAGCTAATGATAAAAATCTGGGGAGGTTGATTTGAATGGTTATTGAAAATGTAAAATTAAGTTTTACTGAAGAAATTGAATTGGCTGAAGCATTAAGAAGCAGATTAAAAGACTTTGAATGTTTAGCTCAAAATGGAACTTTTGAGATTTTAGATAGAAAAGTATTTCTTGATAATGCTAATAGAGTTAAAAAAGTTATGGATAAACTTAATATAAAATATTGATATGGGGGGTTAAATGGAATTTTATGATAAAAAAGAAATAGAAATACTTGCTTATAGTCTTGCAAGTTATTGGTTTTCTCTCAATGAATTAAGAAAAAGAATTGAAAGAAAGCAAGTTGATAGTAATTTAGTAGACTTTCAAGAAAATCTAAGACAAGTATTTGAAATTAATAGAGAAATGGATTATGTTGATAATCTTCACTCAAATGTAGTTTATTACTTAAAACATGAAGATTTTGACGAAAAAGAAGATCCTAGACATTTGTCAAGAGAATGTGAAGTAAAATGAAGTAGCATTTGGCCCCTTGCTATTTTACGTCGCAAAAGCTCTTGACAAATAATAAGTATTTTAAAATAGGGTAGGGGATTGTTACTAGAACATAGTGAGAGTAACAACCCTTATAAACATAAAAAAGGAATTTATTGTTATGGTTGAATTAAGTAAAAGTGAAGTAGAAGTAATTACTTCTTATCTTGATTTATTAGAAAAAGTACTAGCTAAAGGTGGAGCTAGATGTAGAGGAATGTTAAAAGAAGTAAGAAGTAATAATCAGGAATTAAAAGATAAGATAAAGGAGGTGTAACAATGAAGGCAAGTGGAATTTTTATGTATAAAGGAATAACACAAAGAGATGGTGGAACATTTAAGAACGATAAGGGAGAAGATGTCTCTTACAACTCATGTATGGTATTGATTTGTGATGAAATTAAAGAAGATGGAACAGGAAAAGAAAGAAAGTTTAAGTTTAAAGATGGACAAACAGCACTAGTAAATGACTTCAAATCTCTTGAAACTTACACAAAAGTAGAAATAGAATTTGAATTAGCTTTGTATGATAAAAGATGTGTAGTAACACCAGTAGCTTTTGATATATTATAGTTTATAATTTTTAGATAAGGAGGTAGAAAATAATATGACTGAAGTTGAGTTATTACAATTAATTCATGAAGACTTAGGAATATTGTGCTGTTTTCTTATCTTTTTTGTACTCGTAATACTTTTGTATTTCGCGTATAAATTTTTTGATATGATATTCCAATTCTAAGTAGAAAGGAGTATTGCCCATGTTAAAAACAGTAGTAACTGCCGAAATGTTAGGCGGTGTATTAGATGAAATTACAGGGTTATTACCAATAGTAATCCCAGTAATGATTGGATTTATCGCAGTAAGAAAAGGTATAGCTTTCTTACAATCTGTATTACATAGTGCTTAGTCACTATGACTAATTTAATATAAAAAGTGGATTTATTAACATTAATCTACAAATGTTTAGCATTAAGGATTAGACTAAATAAGTCTAGTCCTTAAATTTTTAGAAAGGAAAAACAGAATATGAAAAATAAATTAAAAATAATAAGTATAGTTTCAATAGTATTTGCAATAATAATAGCTTTTACATCAAGTGTTAATGCTGTAAGTACTACTTATGTAACATATCCAGAAGATGGTGGAGCTGATATTTTACTTGATGGAAAAACCTATCATGTTACTTTTAAAGAATGTTCTTTAGTTTATGATCCAGTACATCAGTATAAGAATTATTTTTGTTATTATCGTAATGACACAGAAAAATACTATATAGTTTTTACTGATCACGATGTTTATGCTTCTGAAAGCCATAAATATTTTTGTATTGATAAACCTACTGATGGAAGTATTACTTTTATGTCTTATGAGTATAAAGATGGAACTATAAAATATTGTGTAGCTTCAGAATCAACTTTTACTGATGTTTGTACTGACATGGTTTTTAGTAATTTTACTTTAAAGGATAAACAGGGTAACGTGGTTTTTCAGCCAACTCCAGCGGTAGTACTAGCACCGATAGCACAGGAGGCTCCACTGGAGGGGACAGTTCAGGAGATAGTGGGAATACTTCCGATAGTCCTAATTACACTAGTTGGTTTGATAGGATTACGCAAGGGATTAGCTCTATTATCACAAACATTGCACAAGGCTTAGACTATATAAACCCATTTAGTGAAAATTTTATACTAAAAGATATTATAAGTGGAATAGGAAGTATATTTGACTTCCTTAATCCACTAAGTGAGAATTTTATTTTAAAAGATATAATTGAGACAATTGGAAACATATTAAGCTATTTGAACCCATTTAGTGAAAACTTTTTTGGAATTAAATTATTGGAACTATTAGGTGATTTGTTAAAAAGTTTGTTTATACCAAGTCAAGAAAGACTTGAAAGTATAAATACTTCTGTTTCTTCTAAGTTTTCGTTTGTAACAACCATAAAACAAGCAATAAATTCAACTCAAGAAATGTTGAATAGTTTAGAAAGTGCACCAAAACTTCAACTTGAGGTTGGTTCTACAAAGTGGACAGAAAAGCAAACATTGACAATATTAGATCTTAGTTTTTATAAACCATTTAAGCCTTTTGGAGATTTGGTTATAACAGGTTTTTGTTATTTGGCTTTTATTTGGAAGATGTTACTTTCATTGCCAAGTTTTATCAATGGTACATCAGGTGGGATTAGTGGTGTAAATGAGATTACAAGAATTGTTGAAAAGGGTGGAGGTATAAGGAAATGATAACAGATGGAATTTTATTAGTTTTTCAAGGACTTATTAATATAATTTTGTCCCCACTCTCAATTATAAATATAAGTGTTGATTTTATCTCGAATATCACACCTGTAACTCAGTTTTTACAAATAGTGGCTTATATTTTACCATGGTCGAATTTAATGCCACTTATTACTCTTATAATAACTTTGAGTTTGTTTAGAATTGCAGTTTCATTAGTAAAATTGGTAGTTGAGTTTATACCATTTATGTAGGGGGTTTTATGTTAAAAATATTTTTAAAAATGTGTTGGGCTTTAGTTGAATGGCTAAAATACCCTATTATATTTATATTCGCTTTGTATACAATATTTATGCTTATGTGTACAATATTTATTCTTATAGGTCTAAAACAGGGAAAAAGATTTAAAAAGGGAAGTAGACAAAAGGTAAAAAAGCATGGGTTTTTAAGAAAGATTTTTATTGACGCACCCAAGCAAATAGTCGAAGATAAATTTAATCAAGATCCAGATTTTTTTACTCATCAAGGTTTGATCATATTTGAAGGACGTCAAGGAAGTGGAAAAACTACTAGTATGGTATATGAAGCTATGCAACTTCAAAAAGAATTTCCACTCGCAAAATGTACAAGTAATTTGGCATATACTCATCAAGATATAGCTTTAAATGACTGGCGTATGCTTATTAATTATAAGAATGGTATTAAAGGTGTAATAGTTATGATGGACGAATTACAAAATTGGTTCAGTAGTAATGATAGTAAGAACTTTCCACCTGAAATGCTTCAGGTAATAACTCAAAATAGAAAAAATAGAAGAGTTATCCTTGGTACAGCTCAAAACTTTTACTTGTTGTCTAAAGCAATAAGAACGCAGACAACAGAAGTAAGAAGATGTGTAACTCTTTTAGGTTGTATAACGATAGTAAGGAGATTTGAACCAATTCTAGACGCACAAGGTGATGTATTAGAGTGGAAAAATAAAGGAATGTACTTCTTTGTTCATGATAAGAAATTAAGAGAAAGTTACGATACATATAAAGTAATTGAAAGATTACAAAAAGTAGGATTTAAGGAAGAGCAAACAGAAACAAATATAATAAATAAAACTTATATAGTAGAGCAGAAGAAGAGGTAAACAAGATGAAAACATATAAGATAGATAGAGAGCAAATTTACAAAAGAGATATTATAAAAATGTATAATAAAGGTTTATCAAGACAGTATATAGCAAATGTTATTTATAATCAAGAATGTAAATATAGAAATTTAAAGCGAAACTATAAAATAAGCCTGAAAAGTCTATTTAGTAATAAAGAATATTATGAAGTAGTAAAATTGGTCGAAAAAACGATTTTAGAATTTAATGAGCAATCTAACGTTATAGACAAATATCTTCGTTAGCTATGCTTTGATATGCGGGGGCAGAGATTAGAAAAGCGAAGTTGCGTTTGCAACGAGCTTTTCATCTCTGGATGGGGGACAGTCCCCCATAGTGACAAGGCGGTCGCCGATTGAGACTGATGGACGTAGTCCATCATTTCGTCGAAGACGAAACAGAAAAGAAAATTTTCCAGAACACCGCCCTATCTAATCAGCGGTGTTCCTTGTCATATTTGACATATTTAAAAAATTGAAAAATGTTGAAACTTTACTCTCGCAATAATTCTAGCGATAAACAAATGTTCATTCATTTTTGGAACATTTTAGAACTTGTGTTTGTTTATTTAGGAAGTTTTAATCATAATAAAATAAGTTTGAAAGGTTGATATATAATGTATTTAAAGAAAGAAGAGAATGGCAACATGACTTATTCAATAGATATGTTGCGACTTAAAACATATATCACTTATTCAGCTTTCACAGAATTAGAGTTTAGATTAAAAACAATTTGGCAAGAAAATGTAAAGAGATATTATACCACGGGGAAGATGTGTGAATTTTTTTACAATTATGTTATACAAGATGAAGATGGAAAAAGTTTTTGGTTTGGTTTTTTACATAATACAGAGAAAAGAACTCAAAGTGATTTAAGTAAATATAATTTAACTATTGAGTTTAACCCTAACAAGCTTAAAGATAACGAAATTGTAAGATATATATTAAATTTATCGGGAGAGTGGTTCATAAAAAGTTATGATTTGGCCGTAGATGTAAAAGTAAATATAAGAGATTTGATAGTGAATAAGGGAAACAAAAGAAAAATGTATATACAAAGTTATGGTAATGATAATATAACTTATCGTGTAGGTACAGGAGATATGGAAACAAAAGTTTATAATAAAAAAAGAGAAAGCAACTTAGATATATTTGGAGATTTAACACGTATTGAGATAAGTAGAACTTGTGATGATTATCCGATTTCGGAGATAGCAAGATACCAGTTTGGTAATAATTTTCCCGAAATATACTTAAATCAGTATGTAATGAGTTTATCTCAATATCAAGATAAGACGTTGAGTGTTCATCTGTTTGCTTTGCAGCAAGGTTATCCAATTAATGAGATGACACGAACTTATAAAAATAAGCTTAAAGAGATGTTTGAAGGTGGGTACAAAATAAATTTTTATCAAAAGTACGCAAATAGTGTATTACAACAAGTAATATATCATTATTTTGTACCTAATTTATTGATGAGGTGGAGGTAGTTTATATTGTTTGATGAAGAATTAATTGAAATTTTAGAAGATATTAGTGGTTTTATGTTTTTATCATTTCTTTTTACAAAAAAAGGATCATGTTTTATTTATAAATTAAAAGAAAATAAGGAGAGTTTAAAAGATGAAAGAATTTAAAAGATTTATAAAAGTTTATTTGAAAAGTTTTAGTTTTGTTTATGTCTTTTGTAGTTTAGTTTTGATATTAATTGCAAATGATTTAATGAGTAGGTGGGGAATTTTATCAACTGGTCGTTGTGTATTAAGTTTATTACTTTTGTTTGCTCAGGCATTTATGTTTATAGGACTTTTAAAAATTGACAATGCTATTATTCAACTTAGATTTGAAGAAAATATTAAGAAAATTAAGGAGAAATTAGAAAATGAAGAAAATATGGAATTTAATGAACAAAATAAGTTTTAAAACGTTAGGATATTACATAGTGTTTACAGTAATGTTTGAAAGTGTATACTTGTATATGACAAATTTTGGAATGAGATTTATAGATAAAATATTAGTTTTGTTAGGAATTTCATTTAGTAGGATATTTTTGGAAAAAGCAAGTAAGAGTTTTAAAAATGATATAGAATAGAGTGGAGGGGCTTAAAAGGAGACTTTTAAGCTCTGTTTTCTTCTTGGCATCATTGCGCAAAATCAAAGTTTTGTGCAAAAAGGCATAGGGGTAAAATATATGGACTGCCTCTATTGGTGTCCTTCTATCTATTACTATATCTAGCTGTTCTTACACTTTATATCTTATTATTTAATAACTTATATTATTTCTTTAATAAATTGTCTTAAATCAAATTCTAATGTGTTAATACTTATAGTTATAACTTTTTATTTATATCTAAATTTTTTCTATATAATTCTTTTATTTTTTTATTCCAAGATTTTTCATTGCATTTCGGACATTTCATATATCTTGTTCTATTTATGTACATAGACCATAAAACACTTGAATATGTTGGGATATATTTATGATGGCATTTTTGACATTCATAATATCCTGCTACTTGTTCTATTCTTATTGCAAATGATACTCCAATAATAAAAGGAATAATTCCAATTACTATAAGTAATTTTCATCTCTAATAAATTTTGTTCAGCTTTTTCATTATAATTATTCATTTTAATCATCTCCCCACTTAATAATTCATTTACACTTATTCTAAGTTCACTACATAAATCAAGCATTATTGATGATTTTATATCAACTAATGGTTGAATAATATATAATAAGCACTATAACTTTCTATATTTCAAACAAACTACATGTAATTTGTTGCTACTCTTTCATCTCAATATAATTTATACTAATTTTTATTTGCTTATAATATCAAGTGTATGCATTGCTCTTGTACAAGCTACATACAGTAATTTTGTCTCTAGAATATCTTCACTATATTTATTAGAATCTGAAATAATTACACTATCAAATTCTAAACCTTTTGATAAATATGAAGGTATAACAATTACTCCCCCAGTATATTTATCCAAATTCTCTGAAATTAATTCTGCATTAACTCCATAATTCGTAATTTCTTTATGCAATTCTATACTCTCATTAAAATCTTTTGTGATTATTGCAATATTTATGTGCCCAACTTCTAATTGTTTCTTTATTATTTCACATATTTTTATAATTTTATTATTTTCGCTATCAACTTTCCAATGTTGTACTTCATCTCCATGTCTCTCAATTGGTTGTGCTAAAATAATATTTTCATTATCCGTAAATTTATTTATTACTGTATTTGCTTCATTCATAATTTCCATAGAAGTTCTATAACTTTCTTTTAAAACCTCTATTGATGCCTGATTGTTAAATACATTTTGATTTAATTTTTGCCAATTGTTAGTTCCTTTATATGAATATATACCCTGAGCTATATCGCCTAAAATTGTCATTGACATATTAGGTTTAACTAATTCTTTAAAGTTATAAAATTGAAATTCTCCTAAGTCTTGTGCTTCATCAATAACAATATGTTCTAATTTGATATTATTAATATTTCCCCAAAATTTATTTTGAATATAAAATAATGGTGCCAAATCTTCATACTCAACTTTTTTGTTTTTTATATTTTCTTTAAATGTTCTTAAAATGTATTCATATAATTCAGATTCTACATATTTCTCAAATAAGATTTGATTATTAATAATTTTTTTATATACTTGTAAAACCTTTTCAATTTTAAAATTTTTTAAATAATCTATTACTAATTTTTTTCCACCTTTAAAAAGTTGTTGCATTTCATATTCTGTTTCTTTAAAAATATTTAATCTTATTTCTTTTATTTTATCTTCACTTAAATCTTTATCTATATTATCTAATTTATTCTTTCTTTGTTCTGATAATTTATCTATTAACTCATCTGCAATATTACTAACTCTTTTTTGTAATACTGCTGTTAACATTTTCTTACTTTCATTTATTGAATTATTTTTAAAGTAATTCATAAACATATCTATTACTTCATCATTATTGAATATTACAATGCCAGAAATTTTAAAATCTTCTTTTGGCAAACTATTCTGCAAAAATTCATTAATAAAATCATCTATTAATTCTTTATATCTTAAAGAAGATTTAAAATTTGCAGATTTTTTTATTAAATCTGTTTCTCCATTTTGATTAACTATATTAGATAATTCTTCATTTATTGGATTAATTTTAAAATTTGCATCAATATTTTCAAGCATAAACTCTTCAAATGTTTGCTGTTTTACATAGTCTACACCCAAATCTGGTAAAACATTTGAAATATAGTTCAAGAAAAATTTATTAGGAGCAATAATTAGAAATTCTTCTGGCTTAAACTCTTTCTCATAAGTATATACTAAATAAGCTATTCTATGTAATGCTACTGTTGTTTTTCCAGAACCTGCTACCCCTTGTACAATAAGAGGCTTTGACATTTTAGCTCTAATGATTTTATTTTGTTCCGATTGTATTGTGGAAATAATATTTTTAAGCCTAGATTCTGAATTTTCTGTAAGACATTCTTGCAAAAATTCATCATTTGTAGTTATATCTATATCTTGATAATCCTTTAATATAGAATTTTCAATAGTATAAACCCTTTTTTTACTCAAATCTCCTTCTATTATTCCATCAGGACATTCGTATTCTACTTTGCCCAACTGCCCATCATAATATATACTTGAAATAGGTGCTCTCCAATCAGTAACAACTACTTCATAATCATTATTAAATATTCCAGTTTTTCCAATATATATTTTTTGTATATTGTTCTGTTTATTTTCTTTAAAATCAATTCGTGCAAAATATGGTACAGAAATTGCTTTATTTAAATTTTTTAACTTATTGCTATATTCTTTACTCATATTTTGAATATATTGTTCATCAGCATTTCCTTTTAATAAATTACTATACAATATTTCATATTCTTCTATATTGCTTTTCACAATTTCTATTGTATCAGATACTTTTTTTATTTCCTCTTTATCTATCATTTTCTTTTCCAATCTATATAACTTATTTTTGACTAAAATATAATACCATTTTTTCATAGATTTTTCAATTATTTGAATCATTTTTATACTAAAACTTGAGAAACTCAATGTTTTATGTTATAATTTCTATATATTTAAACAAAAGTTATCATAATGTTAGGAGGATTAAAATGGACGATTTCAAAAAATATATTGGCAAAAAAGTAACAGTAACAGTTGACAGAAAAATGGGTTCAAAACATCCAAAATGGGGATATATATATCCAAATAACTATGGATACATTCCTAATACAGTAAGTGGCGATGGTGAAGAACTAGATGCATATATACTTGGAGTTTTTGAACCTGTTGAATCTTTTGAAGGTGTTTGTATTGCAGTCTTACATCGTTTAACCGATGATGACGACAAACTTATTGTTGTTCCTGAAAATGTTGATTATACCGATGAACAAATTAATGCTCTCACAGAATATCAAGAAAGATTTTTCAAACATATTATTATTAGATAACTTTTTATTTAAAATCCTCGCTTTTTTTTATTAAATTAAGTGAGGTATTTTATTGTATTATTAAGTTGTCATAATAACTTCCTTTTATTGACATTTTCAT